>LUME01000515.1_pt1 | contig 11708 bp, 8 predicted proteins | sample 729951 | NCBI WGS metagenome assembly LUME01 (sample SAMN03860271, study PRJNA289734) | marine metagenome | biome: seawater column; feature: ocean; material: water; isolation source: Red Sea water column Station 34 - depth 200m | place: Saudi Arabia: Red Sea | collected 2011-10-15 | depth 200 m | reverse complement strand
AGATGTGTATAAGAGACAGCCTCCTCGGCGTGGGCGTCTTCGTGGCCGCCTCGCTGCTTTGCGGCCTGGCCACCTCCACGGGCCTGCTGATCGCCTCGCGCGTGCTCCAGGGCATCGGCAGCTCGGTGATCGGTCCGACCTCGCTCTCCATGGTCCTCCCGGAGTTCCCGGCCAGCCGTCGCTCCATGGTCCTGGGCATCTGGGGGGCGTCGGCGGCCCTCGGCGCGGCCCTCGGCCCCTCGGTTGGGGCAGTGCTCCTCGAATACCTGTCCTGGCGGTGGGTGTTCCTCGTGAACGTGCCGATCGGGCTGGCGCTGCTGGCCCTGACGCCGAGGTATGTCCGGGAGACGCGTGACCCGGATGCAACGGGCCGCTTCGACGTCGTCGGGCTTCCGGCCGGAACCCTCGGCGTGGCCCTGGTGCTGGTGGCGATCGTGCAGGGCGGCGACTGGGGCTACGGGTCGTCGGCGACGGTCGCCTCGGCCGTCGCCGGCTTCCTCCTGATCGTGCTGCTGGTCGTGCGGTCGATGCGCCACCCGGAGCCACTGCTCGACCTCGAACTCTTCCGGATCCGGTCGTTCTGGTCGGCGGCATCGGGACAGGTGTTCTTCACCACCTCGTTCATCGCCATCATCCTGTTCAACTCGCTGGTCCTCCAGGAGTACTGGGGCTGGGCGCCACTGGCGGCCGGCTTCGGCGTGGTACCGGGCCCGGCCCTCGCCTCGCTCCTGGGAGGTCCGGTCGGCTCGATCGCCGACCGCGTCGGCCATCGCAACCTGCTCGTGTTCGGGTGTGCGATGGCGGGGATGGCGCCGACGTGGCTGTTGTGGAGGATCGGCGCCGACGGGAACTACGTCGCCGACTTCCTGCCGGCACAACTGTTCCTCGGCGTCGGCGTGTCGTGCACGTTCGCCACGTTCGGCTCGCTGGGCCTGCGCGAGGTGTCACCCGCCCGCTTCGGCACGGCCAGCGCCACGTTGCGGACGACCTCGACGATGGGGTTCGCCGTCGGCGTGGCCCTTGGCGTGGCCGTATTCGACGCGGCCCTGCCGCTCGGTCCGCTGGTGGCCTTCGACCGGACCTGGACGGTGATGGCCGGCCTCATGTTCGCCGGCAGCCTCTTCTGCGCCGCGGCCTGCCCGCCGCGGCGGCCCCGCGGGTGACGGGAGATCCGTCCGCTCCCATTCGGCAAGTGAGAAGGGGCCCCATCCCCTCCCCACTCGGCACGTGAGAAGGGGTCCGTCCCCTCCTCACTCGGGGTCAGGCGGGGGTGCCGAGGCTGACCGGGAGGGATTCGCGGCCCCGAAGGATGATCCGGGCGTTGAAGGTGGGCTCGTCGGACAGGGCGAGGCCGGGGAACCGTCTCACCAGCCGGGTCACGGCGATCTCGCCCTCCATGCGGGCCAGTGCCGCGCCCAGGCAGTGGTGGACACCGCTGCCGAACGACACGTGGCGGGCCGCGTCGGCACGGGTCACGTCGAGGGTGCCAGCCGTGTCGCCCCAGAACCTCTGATCCCGGTTGGCGCTTCCGAGGGCCGTCAGCACCATCTCGCCGTCGGCCACCTCGACACCCGAGATGACGGCGTCGTGGAGGAGGCGGCGACCCGAGGTCTGTACCGGGCTGTCCCAGCGCAGCAGTTCGTCGACGACGGAGTCGTCGACCGCCGGGTCGTTGCGGACCAGCGCCAACTGGTCGGGGTGGTCGAGCAGGGCGTGGGTGCCGTTGCCGATCAGGTTGACGGTCGTCTCGTGGCCGGCCACGAACAGCAGCGACACCATCGACAGCAACTCGTCCTCGGTCATGCGGTCGCCGGCCTCCTCGACCTCGACCAGCTGGGTGAGCAGGTCGTCGGCCGGGTTGCGGCGCTTCTGGGCGACGGCGTCCCGCAGGTAGGCGTCCATGTGCTCGCCGCCGTCCATGGCGGCATCCACCTGCTCGGGGGAGAGGTACGGCTCGAGTGTCTGGGTCAGGGCGTGCGACCAGCCGCGCACCATGGCCATGTCGGTGTCCGGTAGGCCGAGCATCGAATGGATGACGGCGAACGGGATGACGAAGGCGTAGTCGGAGATCAGGTCGATCTCGTCCCGACCGGCCAGGTCGTCGAGCAGGTCATCGACGATGGCGGTGGTCTGCTCGCGCATCCGGCCGACGGCTCGAGGCGTGAACGTGCGCTGCACGAGTCCCCGCAGGCGGGTGTGGTCGGGCGGGTCGAGGCCGAGGATGGAGGGCGCCCGCTCGAGGCTGCGCTGGCGGAGCCGCAACATGTGCTCGGGCAGGTCGACGTTGGTCTCGAAGCGCTGGACCGACGACTCGGTGTCGCGCAGCACCCGGTGGACGTCGTCGTAGCGAGAGACGATGAGGGTCCCGATCGGCGTCCGGTGGACCGGGTCCTCCTCGCGCAGTCGGGCATAGACCGGGTAGGGGTCGAGCAGGAACTCGGGGTCGAACGGATTCCAGACCGGGGCGTCGACGAGGTCGGTCATGGAGCGGACGCTACCGACGCGGTCCCCCGTGGGGCGAGCCGGGGCTCAGAGGGCGGCCGCCACCCGGTGGCCGCTGCGTACGGCGCCCTCGATGTACCACTCCTCGGCGGCGTCGCCGACGACGTGCACCTCGTGGCCGGCGTCGGCCAGGAAATCGGCCAGCGAGCGGTCGGCATGGACCCCGCCGGCGATCACGACGTCGTCGGCGGGGACGCGGTGCGTGTCGTCGCCCTGCCGGTACTCGACGTGGTCGGCTGTGATGGCGACGACCTCGGCCTCGGTGTGGAACACGACGCCCTCCTCGCGCGACTCGTGGAGGGCCCGCCAGCGTCGGGGATGGGCCATGGCCTCGGCCGGCAGCGTCCCGGGCTCGAGCACGGTGACGTCCCGGCCCCGTTCGGCGAGGAAGTGGGCGAGCTCGACGCCGACCAGGCCGCCATGGACGACCACGACCCGCCGGCCCAGCGGCATCCAGAGCCGGGACAGCGAACGGACCCGGGCCATGTCGGCCATGAGGCCGAGCAGCCGGCCGGTGCCGAGCAGCAGCCGTACGAGGGCCCCGGGCTGCCGGGTGCCGGGTTCCCGGGACCCGGTCAGGAGGGCGCGCAGGTCGTCGCCGGAGTGGACGTGGGGGAGGTCGGCGCCCGGCAGGTCCGGGCGGTCGCGTCGGGCGCCGGGAGTCGGCATCGGCACGCACGCCGGTTCGCACCTCGACGCCGGCTTCGCGGATGGCGGTGGCGAGGTAGTCGACGAACTCGCCGTTGAGTGGTGTCGTCAGCGACGAGAAGCGGGCGGTGCCGCCCAGCCGGTCGCCGGCCTCGAGCAGCGTGACCCGGTGGCCGCGTCCTGCGGCCACCCGGGCGCATTCCATGCCGCCGGGGCCGCCGCCGACCACGACGACGTGGCGCGCTTGCACGGTCGGCGCCGGGTCCGGCACGTCGTAGTGGCCCAGCCGGGCGTTGACGGCGCAGACCGGCTTGCCACTCCAGAAGTTCTGGGCGACGCAGACGAAGCAGTTGATGCAGGGCCGGACCAGGTCCGGGCGCTCGTCGGCCAGTCGGTTGGGGAGGTCGGGGTCGGCCAGCAACTGGCGGCCCAGCGAGACCAGGTCGGCGCCGCCGTCGGCCAGGATGCGCTCGCCCTCGCTTGGGCGGATGCGCCCGACGGCGATCACCGGTACGTCGACAGCGGCCTTCACGGTGCGGGCCAGGTGCTCGTACTGGTTGGGCTGCCAGGGCAGGGGAGCGTCGGTGAAGCCCACCCCGGTGCCCGCCGACGACGTCGCCGAGACATGGATGGCGTCGGCGCCGGCCGCCACCGCGGCCCGGGCGTGCTCGGCGGCCAGGTCGACGGTGGTTCCGCCCTCGACGCCGTATTCGTGGCCGTCGAGCCTGACGAGGACGGCGAAGTCGGGGCCGCAGCGTTCCCGGATGGCGGTGACCACCTCGACGAGCAGCCGGGCGCGGTTCCCGGTCGACCCCCCGTACTCGTCCTCCCGGCGGTTCCAGGCGGGTGACAGGAACGTGGAGAGCAGGTAGCCGTGGGCGGCGTGGACCTCGATGCCGTCGCAGCCGGCCGCCTGGACGCGTGCGGCGGCGTCGGCGAAGTCGGCCACGATGCCGGCCAACTGCTCGACGGTGGCCTCGGCGTAGGTCGGCATCTGGCCGCCGGTCAGCGTCGCCATGCGAAGCAACTCGTCCATCGAGGTGTCGGCCATCATCCCTCGGGGGTCCGAAGGCGGTGGCGGGACCGAGGGGATCAGGGCCGGCCTGCCCTCGGACACGTCGACGCTGGAGGTCTTGCCGTGGTGGCAGGCCTGGACGACCAGCCGGGCCCCGTGGGCGTGGACGGCCTCGGCCAGCCGGCGCAGGCCGGGGACCACGCCGTCGTGGGAGAGCGCCGGCTGGTGGCGGGCGGTCGCCCCGCGCGGGTAGGAGACCGCCGAGGTCTCGACGATCAGGAGGCCGGCGCCGCCCCGGGCCCGGGCCTCGTAGTGGGCGATGGTCTCGTCGGTGACGAGGCCCTCCTCGGTGCAGTTGTTCTGGTCCATCGCCGGCAGGACGATGCGGTTTCGCACCTCCATCGGCCCGATTCGTCCTGGCGCGAGGAGTTGAGGGAACGACTCGGGCATGCCGCCATCATGCCTGACGGACCGTCAGGTCGCCCACTGCGGCGGGTGGTGTGCGGTCGCCCGCCCACGGGGACCAGGCCGGGTCAGGCGAGTTTCTTGAGGCTCTTCCGTCGCCAGTCCTCGGTGGTGTCGACGGCGTTGAAGGTGAAGCAGTGGATGCCGGCGATGTCGAGTTCCTCGGCGACGCTGGCCAGGGGGGCGACCAGCTTGTTCGGGTTGTAGCCGCCGGGCGAGAGCAGGCGGATCACCGACGTCCGGTTCTTCTTCAGGTAGCGGGCCGAGTGGCCGATGCCGAGCCGGATCGAGATGGTGAGCAGCTTGGTCCGGTCGACGGCGCCCGGGACGCCGAGGTGGCAGGGCAGCGTGACCCCGGCCTCCCGGCGGCGCACCAGCCACTCCCGGATCGTGTTGGCGTCGAAGCACATCTGGGTGGCCATGTATCCCTCGAGGCCGGCCTCGCGGATCATCTCCTGCTTCTCGAGCTGGGCGTCGACCAGGGCCTGTCCGGGGATGGCGCTGTGCCCGTCCGGGTAGGAGCCGACGCCGACCACGTCGATGTCGGGCCGGCGGTCGAGGAAGGAGCGCAGGAAGCCGGCGGCGTCGGTGAACGGTCCCCTCGGGTCGGCGTCGCCGCCGATCACGAACACCTTGCGAATCCCCTGCTCGTTGACCCGGCGCACGATGGTGTCGACGTGCTCCTCGCCTTCGACCATGCGGGCGGCGATGTGGGGGATCGTCGTGTGGCCCTGTCCGGCGAAGGTGGCACAGAGGTCCAGCGTGTCGTCGACCGTCTTGGCCGGCGAGCACGTCACCGAGACCGTCGAGCCGGCAGGCAGGAAGGCCGCCTGCTCGTGGACGTTCTTGAGCGGAATCAGCTCGTAGGTCATGCCCTCGAGCAGCCGGCGGTGGGTGGCCCGCTCCGCCGTCGTGCGGCCGGACCTGCGCCGGCCGGGACGACCGGGGGCGGATGCGTCGGCATCGCTCATCATGGCGCGACCTCCTTTCGGCGCCGGGGACGGATGGCGGGCTGCCGACCGTCCGAAGTGCAGGATGTGGAGTCGGCCGGTTCGCGTGTCCCGGCCGACCGGGTCAACTCAGGCCGACGATCTCGCCGTTCTCGTCGATGTCGATGCCGGCGGCGCCCGGCGCCTTGCCGAGGCCCGGCATGGTGCGCATGTCGCCACAGATCGGGTACACGAAACCGGCGCCGACCGAGGCCCGGACCTCCCGAACCGGGAGGGTCCAGCCGGTCGGGGCACCCTTGAGGGCCGGGTTCGACGAGATGGAGAGGTGGGTCTTGGCGATGCAGACCGGCAGGTCGCCGAAGCCGTTGGCCTCGTAGGTGTCGATCTGCTTGTTGGCGGCCGGCGAGAAGTCGACGCCGTCGGCGCCGTAGACCTTGTCGGCCACGGTGCGGATCTTGTCGCGCAGGGACATGTCGTCCGGGTACAGGACCTGGAAGTCGGAGGGCTCCTCGGCCGCCTCGGCGACGGCCTCGGCCAGCTCGGCGGCGCCGGAGCCGCCGTCGGCGAAGTGGGTGGTCACCGCCGCCCGGGCGCCGTACTCCTCGGCGATCTCGTGGATGGCCTGGATGTCGGCGTCGTGGTCGCCGGGGAACACGTTGATGGCGACCACGGGCGACACGCCGTGGACCTGCATGTTCTGGAGCTGCTTGCGGAGGTTGTCGCCGCCCTGGTGGACCTCGTCGGGGTTCTCGGCGAGGAGCGCCTCGGGCAGCGGCTTGCCGGCCACGATCTTGTGGTTGCCGGAGTGGGCCTTGAGGCCGCGGACGGTCGCCACGAGCACGGCGGCGTCGGGGGCGATGCCCGAGGTGCGGCACTTGATGTTGAAGAAGCGCTCGGCGCCCATGTCGGCGCCGAAGCCGGCCTCGGTGAGGAGGAAGTCGCCGGTGTGGATGCCGATCTGGTCGGCGACGATCGAGGAGTTGCCCGTGGCGATGTTGCCGAACGGTCCGCAGTGGACGAGGGCGGGGGTGCCCTCGAGGGTCTGCATGAGGTTGGGCTTGATGGCCTCGCGGAGGATGACGGTCATGGAGCCGGCGACCTGGAGGTCCTCGGCGGTGACCGGCGTGCCGGCCTTGCTGTAGCCGACGACGATGCGGCCCATGCGCTCGCGCAGGTCCTGGAGGCTGGTGCACAGCGCCAGGGCGGCCATGACCTCGGAGGCGGCGGTGATGTCGAAGCCGGTCTCGCGGGGGATGCCGTCGAGGCGGCCGCCGAGGCCGATGGTGATGTTGCGCAGTGCCCGCTCGTTGATGTCGAGCACCCGGCGCCACGTGATGTTGTGGAGGTCGAGACCCAACTCGTTGCCGTGGAACAGGTGGGCGTCGAGCATGGCCGAGCACATGTTGTGGGCTGCCGTCACCGCGTGCATGTCGCCGGTCAGGTGGAGGTTGAACAGCTCCATGGGGACGACCTGGCTGTAGCCGCCACCGGCCGCGCCGCCCTTGATGCCGAAGGTCGGGCCCATGGAGGGCTGCCGGATGGCGATGGTGGCCCGCTTGCCGATGTGGCTGAAGCCCTGGCCGAGGCCGACGGTGGTGGTGGTCTTGCCCTCGCCCAGCGGCGTGGGGGTGATGGCCGAGACGACGACGTAGCGGGCCTTGGGCCGGTCGGCCATGGCGTCGATGGCGTCGAGCTTGACCTTGGCGGCGCCGTCGCCGTAGGGCTCGAGGTGCTCGAGGGGGATGCCGGCGGCGTCGGCGATCTCGGTCAGGGGCCGGATCGTCGCCTGGCGGGCGATCTCGAGGTCGGAGGGGAAGCTCATCGTGGGCTCTTCTCTGGTCGTGGTCGGCGGTCGTGGTCGGCCTGCCCGCCGGGATCGGGGGCAGTGTAGTGATGCCCGGGAGCCTGCCCACCGTCAGTGGACAAGCGCCCGTGTCATGGGCGATTTCGGGGTCGCCGTACCGGCTACGCGATGCCGTCGGGCAGGTCGGCCTTGCGTCGGGCGATGAAGTCCGTCAGGGCCTCGTCGATGGACTCGTCGAGGCCGGGCTCGGCGTAGTCGGCCAGCATCCGCTTCCAGATGCCGTTGGCCCGTTGGGCGGCGTCGAGGCGGCCCTCCTCGTCCCACTGCTCGAAGCTGTCGTTGTTGGCCACCTCCGAACGGGCGAAGGCGGTCTCGAAGTTGGCGTAGGTGTGCGCCGTGCCGAGGAAGTGCTGGCCCGGGCCGACCTCGCGGACGGCGTCCATGGCCTGGCCGTTCTCCGACAGGTCAACGCCGGCTACCAGCTTCGACATGAGCCCGCACTGGTCGGCGTCCATCACGAACTTCTCGTAGCCCATGGCGAGGCCGCCCTCGAGCCAGCCGGCCGAGTGCAGCATGAAGTTGACGCCGGCCATCAGCGCCGGCATGAGGGTGGCCATGCTCTCGGACGCCGCCTGGGCGTCGGGGACCTTCGAGGCGCACAGGTTCCCACCCGATCGGAACGGCACCCCGAGCCGCCGGGCCAGCGCACCGACGATGAAGAGCACCAGCGCCGGCTCCGGCGTGCCGAACGTCGGGGCGCCCGTCTGCATCGACATCGACGAGGCGAACGAGCCGAAGACCATGGGGGCGCCCGGTCGGACCAGCTGCACGAAGGTCATGCCCGCCAGGGCCTCGGCCAGCGTCTGGGCGGCCACGCCGGCGACCGTGACCGGGGCCATGGCCCCCGCCAGGATGAACGGGCTGATGACCACCGCCTGCATGTTGCGGGCGTACACCTCGGTGGCGTCGAGCATCGTGCTGTCCCAGGCCATCGGCGACGAGGCGTTGATCAGGCTGGTCATCACGGTGTTGGAGGTGACGAAGTCCTCGCCCATGACGAGGCCCGCCAGGTCGACCGAGTCCTGGGCCCGCTGGCCCGACGTCACCGACCCCATGAACGGCTTGTCGCTGTACCGCAGGTGGGCGTACACCATGTCGAGGTGCCGCTTGGCCACCGGGATGTCGACCGGCTCGCACACCGTGCCGCCCGACAGGTGCATGTGGCGGCTCTGGTACGCCAACTTCACGAAGTTGTGGAAGTCCTCGAGGGTGGCGTAGCGGCGGCCCTGGTCCAGGTCGTGCACGAAGGGCGAGCCGTAGGCGGGGACGAACACGGTGGCGTTCCCGCCCACCTGGACGCTGCGCTGCGGGTTCCGGGCGTGGTGGGTGAAGGTGGCCGGGGCGCTGGTGGTCACGATCTCCCGGCACATGCCCCGCGGGAACCGCACCCGCTCGCCGTCGACCTCGGCGCCGGCCGCCTTCAGGAGCTCGAGTGAGCCCGGGTGGTCGCGGAAGTCGATGCCGACCTCCTCGAGGATCGTGTCGGCGTTGTGCTCGATGAGGGCCAGGCCCTCCTCGTCGACGACCTCGAACGGGGGGATGTCCCGGACGAGGTAGGGATGGACGGCGTCGGCAGCGGACTCGGCGCGTGCGGCCTGACGGGCGGCACGGCCTCCGGACCGGCGGCGGGGTGCGTCGCTCACTGGGGGGCTTCCTCTCTGGTCGGACGGCGTCGGCGTCGGCGTCGGTCACCGCCGGATCCCGGCGCGGCCTCGGGGCGAGCCGGCAGGGTCAGGACGGTGGACAGTCCCGGGTAGTCGGCGGTGCGGTGGGGAACGGCCATGGCGTCCACGAAGTGCGCCTGGAAGGCGGGCTCCGTGGCGGTCTCGACCTTCTCGATCCCGTCGACCAGTTGCTGGATGCGCCGGCGTTCGGTTCCGGAGAGCAGGGCGATGGCGGCCCCGGCGCCGGCGGCGTTCCCCACCGCTGCCACCTCGTCGGGTGCGCAGTCGGGGATGAGGCCGAGGACCGTGGCCCGCACGGTGTCGATGTGGCTGCCGAAGGCACCGGCCAGGGCGATCCCGTCCACGCGGTCGACCCCGAGGTGGTCCATCAGCAGCCGGACGCCGGCGTAGAGCGCGGCCTTGGCGAGCTGGATGGCGCGGATGTCGTTCTGGGTGACGAGGATCCCCGTGCCGTCGGCGCCCTCGTGGAGCAGGTAGGAGAAGGTGCGCCCGTCGGGCTGGATGCGGTCTGACGGGTCGGTGCCGGGTCCGCCGATCACGCCGTCGGCGTCCATGAGGCCGGCGAGGAACAGTTCGGCGACGACCTCGATGATGCCCGAGCCGCAGATGCCGGTGACGCCCGTGGCCGCCACGGCCTCGGCGAAGCCCGGCTCGTCCGACCAGGGCTCGGCGCCGAGCACCCGGATGCGGGGCTCGCCGGTGGCGGGGTCGATCCGGACCCGCTCGATGGCGCCGGGCGTGGCGCGGGCGGAGGGGTGGGCGTCGAGTCCGAGGTCGGCGGCGGCCAGGTCCACGGCATCGGCGACCTCGAGCGTGAACGGGGCCTGCCCCAGCGGCGTGGGGTCGAGGCCGAGCAGCAGGTGGTGCATGACCGGGTTGCCGACGAGGACCAGTTCGAGGACCTCGTCGCGGTCGGCGTCGCCTTCTTCGCAGAGTCGGCCCAGGAGCCCGTCGAGTGCCTCGCGGACGGCGGCGGTCAGTTCGACCTCGCCGCCGGGGTTCATCATCACGTAGGAGACCCGGCTCATGAGGTCCTCGCCGAACCGGATCTGGGGGTTCATGGTGCCCGTCGTGGCCAGGGCCCGGCCGGTGGCCAGGTCGAACAGGTGGCCGCCGTCGGCCAGGTCGAGGCCGGTGAGGCCCCATTGCCCGTGGAGGGCGTCGGCCAGGTCGTCGCCGTCACCGAACTCGAGCAGCCGGAGGACCAGCACCGGGTCGAGCTCGAGGTCGCCCAGGTCGACGTCCTTGCGCACCACCTGCTGGTGGACCTGGCTCTCGGCGGGCACGTCCACGACGAGGTCGCCGCAGACCGTGGCCGAGCAGCTCAGCCGGCGGTGCTCCGGGAGGGGGCGCCGGCCGCTGTAGCCGGATTCGAGGGCGCCGGGCGCCGAGAGGTGGGTGGCGTCGGCGGTGATCCCGTGCTTGGCGAACTCCCCGAACATCGGCTCGACCTGGCAGCGCCCGCAGATGCCACGGCCGCCGCACACCGAGTCGATGTCGACACCGAGGTGTCGGGCGGCGTCGAGCACCGACGTGCCGTCGGCGACCCGGCCGCGTCGGCCCGAGGGCGTGAAGACCACGAGGTGCTGGTCGTCGGTCATCGGGTCACCGGGCGTGGGACGGCAGACGGTCGAGTCAGGCGATCGCCGAGGTCATGCCGGCGCCGATGGCCATGGCAAGGAAGGTGCCGGTCACGTGGTGCCGGTTGGGGAGGCCGAAGCTGACGTTGGAGGCGCCGCAGGTCGTGTTGACGCCGAGTTCCTCGCGCAGGCGCCGGACGAGGGCGAAGACCTGCTGGCCGGCGGTGCCCATGGCGCCGATCGGCATCACGAGCGGGTCCACGACGACGTCGGCCGCCGGGATGCCGTGGTCGGCGGCGCGCTCGACGATGCGCTTGGCCACCGAGAAGCGCACGTCGGGGTCCTCGGAGATGCCGGTGTCGTCGTTGGAGATGGCGACGACGGCCGCCCCGTGCCGGGCCACGAGGGGCAGGACCCGCTCCATGACCTCCTCCTCGCCGGTGACGGAGTTGACGAGGGGCTTGCCCTCGTAGGCGGCGAGGCCGGCCTCGAGGGCCTCGATGATGGAGGAGTCGATGGCCAGCGGCACGTCGGTCACGGATTGCACGAGCCGGATGGCCTGGGCCAGCAGGGCGGGTTCGTCAGCCAGCGGGATGCCGGCGTTGACGTCCAGCATCTGGGCACCCGCCTTCACCTGGGCGATGGCGTCTGACTCGACCCGGCTGAAGTCGCCGTTCTTCATCTCCTCGGCGAGCAGGTTGCGGCCGGTCGGGTTGATGCGCTCGCCGATCATCACGAACGGCCGGCCGAAGCCGATGGCCACCTCCTTGGAGGCGGAGCTGAGCACGGTGTCGGTCATGGGGCGGTCTCCTGGTGGGGCGGGGTTGGCGGTCGGTGTGGTGACGGGCGTACGCGTCAGGCGGCGTCGTCGACGCCGCCGGTGCACACGAGGCGCTCGAGGTGCTCGGCGCTGTACTCGGCGTCGATCCGGGCGGCCTCGGCGGCGACGGACGCCGCCAGATCGGTTTCGCAGTCGTCCGACTCGCGTCGCCACTCGGC
>LUME01000800.1_pt1 | contig 11830 bp, 13 predicted proteins | sample 729951 | NCBI WGS metagenome assembly LUME01 (sample SAMN03860271, study PRJNA289734) | marine metagenome | biome: seawater column; feature: ocean; material: water; isolation source: Red Sea water column Station 34 - depth 200m | place: Saudi Arabia: Red Sea | collected 2011-10-15 | depth 200 m | reverse complement strand
CTTACTCCTCGGGTCTTCCAGTCTTCGTTTAATGCCTCGTACTCAACATGATTCCAGCCCACCCCGATACCAAGACGTAGTCGACCACCGCTGAGTATGTCTACTTGTGCTGCTTGCTTGGCTACCACACCGGTCTGGCGCTGGGGCAGAATGAGCACGCCACTTGCTAGGCCGATTGTCGTGGTGACACCGGCCAAGTAGCCTAAGGTCACAAAGGTCTCGTGAAACGAATCCTGTTCTGTGTATAGCGGTGACCAGCCGTCGCGTGCCGTTGCCCCAAAAACGTGATCGGGTACTTCGATGTGGTCGTAGCCCAGTCCTTCGGCAGCTTGGGCCCAGTCACGAACTTGTGTTGGGTCTGTTCCGATGTCGCGGGTTGGAAACCACGCACTAATTTGCATAGTTGTGCTCCTGGCGCTTATCTCACTATAGATAAACCTTAACTGATATTCGCTAATTTTGGGTAATAGAAAATCGGTCCCAAGCTGGTATTTGGATATTTGCGGTTCGGGGTTTGAAAGTCTATGGACGGAAAACTATGTTGATCCAACCCGAGATGCTTTTAGAGCTTTTCGCTCTCTCAATGGTGAGGGCGAAATTCATATGCTCAACCTCGTTCGGTTACGGCAAACTGCGGTATATCCGAAGCAGCATGCCCGGCACGGCCAGGGACTGAGCGGTGAGGAAGCATACCGGGCCTACGGCGAGGAGAGTGGGCCGATACTCAAAGCGGTGGGCGGTTCAATCGCCTACAGCGCGAACTTTGAATTTGTTCTCATCGGCCCAGACAGCGAGCGCTGGGATATTGTATTTATTGCCCAGTACCCATCTACCGACGCGTTCGTTTCGATGGTTAAGAATCCCGATTATCAGCAAGCTGTGGTGCATCGGCAGGCAGCAGTGTGTACTTCCCGGTTGATTCGGCTCTCACCCAAGAAAGCCGGGGATCTGTTTGGCTGAATAACCCTAAAGGCACATGCACGTGGGGGTGTGGATTATTCAGTGGGCGATTGGACTGACTCGGGTCGTGGCTGATTCACCGGTTTTTTTGCCAGCAGAAAAAAGACAGCGCCGAACAAAGCGCTGATCGCCAGGGTCGTGAACGCGCTGACATAGTTACCTGTACGGTCTGCCATGTAGCCGGCATACAGCGGACCAAGCGCCATGCCCATCATCACGATTAAAGACGACCATCCCATGATGACACCGAAATTAGACGCACCAAAATAGTCAGCTCGAATCGCCTGCATCAGCGGCCCGCGCGTTCCCCAGGCAATGCCGTGTAGCACAGCAAAGCCGATAACCATCCAAATGTTGTGCGCATAGGCGAGCAGCAGCAGACCTGCTGCATGAAACCCCATGCAAGCGGTAACGATCAATCGTTTATCGAATCGGTCACCCAGAAATCCAGCGCTAACCAGGCCGATGATCTGCATGGCAGTCATCAGTGAGACGACCAGACCCGCCGTCGTCAACGAATAACCCAGTTGTCCGTTTACGTGGAGAATGAGGTGAACCATGACGGCGCCGATAATCAGTAAAGAGGTGCCGTGGCCGAGCGACATAAACCAGAATGCTCTGGTTCTCAAAGCTTCCCGGGCGGTGAAATCAGCCCGCCTGTATGCCGGTGTGTTTGTGGGATTCTGGCTCATCGCCGACAGTGTCGGCCCCTGGTATGGGATCCCGTCGGGGGTTTCACCGATGTCCTCAGGTCGGTGGTCGATAATTCGTGTCAGTGGCCAGGCCACTATCAGGACGATAATGCCTGAAGCCGCTGCAGTGATGCGCCAACCTACTGTTTCCAGCGAAAAGATTGTGATGGGCACAAGCATTCCGCCAAACGAAAATCCGAACTGTGACAGTGCCAGCGCCTTTGCCCGGTGTTTTGAAAACCAGTTGACCAGTGCTGTGGTGACAGAGAGAAATCCACCGAGGCTGGTGCCGAGCGCGATAAAAAAGAAATAAACATAGAACTCGATGATCGAATCGATTTGACTGAATCCAATCAGCCCCAACCCGAAAATGACCAGACCCCAGCGAATGACTGCCCGTGGTCCATACCGGTCGATCATCCAGCCCTGGATCGGCCCGAGCAGACCGCTTTCGAGTCGGGCAAGGGCAAAGGCTCCGGCCAACAGCGCCTTGCTCCAGCCGAATTCATCCTCTATCAGAAGAAAGTAAGCACCGAATGCCTGAAAGAACAGGATGGCTCCCGTGAACTGAACAAGGCCGCCGGCGCCAACCACCCACCAACCCCGAAATATGTGACCTTGTGGACTGAAGATCTGGTGTAGTGAGCGGGTGAGTTGTTTCAGAGAATTCGCTCCGGTCGATCCAGCGCACCGTGCAAAGTTGAAGTCGGGAGTTCAGTGTGGTCGCACTGCTGCCCTCGCGATGCCTGTTGTGCGGGATGTTTGGCGATGGCCGGGTGGGTTACGGTGTTTGTCGGTTCGTTGCTACTGTGCAGCATCAGGCCGCCTTCGGGATGGCGACATCGGCTGCAATCTTGTAGGAATGACATCTTGCGCTGTGGTCATAGATCTGGGCAGAAATTATCAGCTCATCGGCAGCTGTGAGCGCTATAAAGGCTTCGAGTTCCCGGCACACAGTTTCGGCAGATCCAACCATTGAAGCTGTTTGTAATTCGTCGAGCATCATCTTTTCGTGGGGGTTGATCCTGCTTTCCAGGTTTTCGACCGGTGGTGGTAGTGGGCCGGGTTGCCCGCGCCGGAGGTTCAAGGTGGACTGTAGTGCCGAGCTGCGCAGTAGCCAGGCTTCATCGTCAGTTTCGGCGGCACACACATTGCAGCCTAACATGACGTAAGGTTCAGCCAGTTGTGCAGAAGGTTCGAATCGCTGTCTGTAGATCTCTATAGCCTGCAGCATGGCAGCTGGGGCAAAGTGAGAAGCGAAAGCGTACGGTAGGCCCAGTGCCGCAGCCAGCTGGGCGCCATAGAGACTCGACCCCAGAATCCAGATGGGAACCTCCAGCCCGTTACCCGGAACTGCTGTAACACGCTGGCCGGACTGGCTGGGCCTAAAGTAGCTCTGTAGTTCCTGTACATCGCGTGGAAACTGGTCTACATCGCCAGCGAGATTGCGTCGAAGTGCGTAGGCCGTGAATTGATCAGTGCCCGGTGCCCGGCCGAGCCCGAGGTCGATTCGACCCGGGTATAGAGATTCGAGAGTGCCGAACTGTTCTGCAATGACCAGCGGTGCATGATTCGGCAGCATGATACCGCCGGCTCCAACGCGGATAACTTGTGTTCCACCGGCAATGTGACCGATGACGACTGCGGTAGCGGCGCTGGCAATGCCCGCCATGTTGTGATGTTCCGCAACCCAGTAACGGTTGTAACCTAGATTTTCTGCCCGGCGTGCAAGGTCCAGGCTGTTACGAAGTGCTTGGTCGGCGTGGCTGCCCTGTGTGATTGGAGAGAGATCCAGTACGGATAGCAGAGCCATGGTTAGAGTATCGCCTGTTGTGTTGATCCTCTCAACTGGAAACATTGACCACGAGCTTACCTCGCTGTTCTGCTCTTTCCATCCGCTCCAGACCTTCCGGGAGTTTGGCAAGTGGATATTGTTTATCGATTAGAGGTTGGATCAGACCACGCCGTGTAGCCTCAATCAGTTGTCTGAATTCTTCCAGGCTGCCTGTAGTTGACCCGTAGATCGAAAGTTGTTTGGAGAAAAGCCGCTGAATGTCAGCCGACGGATGACCGCCTGTTGTTGCCCCGCAGGTTACGAGCCGACCGCTACGGCGTAGGGAGCGAAGGCTGTCCCCCCAACTCGCTTCTCCGACAGTGTCAACGACCATGTCGACCCCCTCGCCACCGGTCAGTGCGATCACCTGCTTGGCAACCTTACCTGTGTTGTAGTTGATACCGAAATCTGCGCCGAGACCGTTGGCCCACTTGAGTTTTTCGTCACTCGAGGACGTTACGATTGTCTGGGCACCCACCATTTTTGCCATCTGCAGGCAGGCCGCAGCAACACCGCCGCCGATACCAACTATCAGAACAGTCTCGGCTGATTTAAGTGGATCGCGGCCGAACAGCATCCGCCAGGCAGTCAGGTAGGCCACGGGCAGTGTGGCTGCTGCTTCCCAACTCAGGTTGTCGGGTTTGGGCACAAAGCAGTGTTCAGGCATAGCAATCAGCTCAGCAAAAGAACCGTGTCGGGTCTCTCCGGAAATACTGAATGTACCGCAGTTGGCCTGATCGCCGGCCTGGCAGGCACGGCACCGGCCGCAGCTGGCCATGGGGTAAAGCACTACGGGATCACCGGGTTTGAGAGGTGAACCAGCGGGCGCCTCGACAATTTCACCTGCGCCGTCAACACCGAGGATCAGCGGGAGTTCGTGGGTAATACCGGCCCCGCTGTCACGCATATAAAGATCAACGTGGTTGATTGATGCAGCGTGCACTTTCATAACCGCTTCACCGGCGGCAGGCACGGGCTCGGCAAAGTCTGTGACCGTAAGTCCGGCTTTACCTCGTTCTGCCAGTACAGCTGCTCTCATACCTCGGTCTCCTGTCGTGTTGTGTCCGTAAGGTTTAATGGTATCAGAGGTCTCCATGGCGCTGCCGTAGCGTGCGGGGATTCTGTTAAGCTAACCTAACCGACTTTCAGATGTTGTCGGTGTGAATATGTGCACACATCAGTGTCGCACTTGGAGGTCAGCGCTATGAATCAGCTTGTTGGTAAAGTCGCCGTCATCACTGGTGGCGGGGGAGGTATAGGCGGAGCGACGAGCCGCCGATTTGTTGAAGAGGGTGCAAAGGTGGCAGTACTGGACAAGGATTCCGCAGCTGCCCAGACCATTGCAGATGAGCTGACGGGTGCCGGTGGCCAGAGTCTCGCCCTGGGTATCGATGTCACGGATCTGGGGGGGCTCAAGCAGGGGCTGCTAGAGATCGAAAAAGTACTGGGCGGGGTCGATATTCTTGTTAATAACGCAGGCTGGGATCTGTTTCGCCCTTTTCTGAAAACCGACCCTGAATTCTGGCGCAAGATTATCGATATCAATCTGATTGGCGCCTTGAATATGCATCACGTGGTGTTGCCCGGAATGGTTGAGCGTGGCTATGGCCGGGTCGTCAGTGTTTCTTCCGACGCCGGCCGTGTCGGGTCGTCGGGAGAATCTGTCTACGCCGCGTGTAAAGCCGGTCTGATCGGTTTTGCCAAAACTCTGGCCCGCGAACATGCCAGGCATGGAATCACTTTCAATGTTGTCTGCCCGGGCCCAACCGATACAGCTCTTTTTGCCAGTTACGCTGAAGGTGCTGGTGATCCCGAAAAACTACGGCAGGCTATGCAGCGCGCGATTCCGATGGGTCGAATCGGAAAGCCCGAAGACCTGCCGGGCGCAATCAGTTTTTTGGCCAGTGATGATGCGGCTTATGTCACCGGACAGGTCATCAGTGTATCCGGTGGTTTGACCATGAATGGCTAACCGGGAGTGGAGCACCTCACCTTACTGAACGAACATTAAGTTGCTTGGCAAGCATTATGATCTGATCCCATGTTGCAGCGGGAATAGGAACCCCCTCTTTACGGTACATTTTTTCCAGAGCCCGTTCCCGTTCACCGGGAATCTCTACACGGTCGAAGCCGTCAGCAGCCGGACACTCGCGAATGTCACTGAGAATCGATTCAGCGGCATGTTTGAAGGTTGAGTCGTCACGATAGCGAGCGGTATCGACCAGCAGAATGATCCAGTTCATTTCTGTTGTGGCTGTACCCAGCAGGGCTTCGCCAACGAGTTCAGCCATCAACCCCAGTCCATAACCTTTCGCGCCGGCAGCAGGCAGTAGGGCACCACCATTCAGGTAATCGTCAGGGTCTGTCGAAGGCTTGCCCCGGGCATCGACAATGAGCCCTTCCGGCAACCGGCCACCGGCACTTTTGGCAAGATAGATCCAGCCGCCGGCACCGGCCGATGTCGCGAAGTCAAGGATCACAGGGCCACGGTCACCGCCAGGAATGCCGAACCCATAGGGATTAGTGGGCAGCTTTGCCTTGGTACCGCCGTACGGTCCGCCATACCGTGTTCCTTGGCCAGACTCGTTCCCTTGTCGATGCCCATCGCCATTGCTGGAATACCCATTCCGCCGCCGCCATCAATGATCCAGGCCCCGTGCTGGTTCTGGTGTGCGCTGGGCCGGGCGGATGGTAAAAAGTATCTGCTTTCAGCCTGTTCTGCATACTGCATCAGGCGCATCATGCCGTGCGAATCAATGCCCTTGCAGCTGGCATCCACAAGATGATTCGCAACAATAGACGCGATGTCGTCACGACAGCCGATGGCCGACATGATCTCGGTTGCCAACGATTCGAGTTGGCTGGCCGAATGGGTTACGTAATCGTTAACGCCACTGAGCTTCGTCATAATTGAGTGACCACACTCAAAGCATCTTAAAATATGCCGTTATTCTCCACGATCAGTAGGCACGTTAACGCAGTCAATCTACGAAATCCACAACTGATTGTGAATGACAAAACCTGGGGTCATACTTGGTGATCACTGTTTCGATTGCACTGGGGATCACAACCGGTGGACAGAGCAACACTGTTGCAACAACTCAGAGAGGCGATCAGCTCAAAGGACGCTGATATCGACCTTGCAGAAACAGCGTTACTGTTGTCTGCGCTGGATGACCCGTCTGTCGATCTTGTGCCTTACCGGCAACACCTTGATGTGCTGGCTTCTGATATTGGTGCGATGACGCGCCCCGGCAGTGGTTTGATGGAATGTATTGACACCCTGAGAGTCGCGGTTTATACGACGCATGGATATAGCGGTGATAGACGGTCTTACAACGATATTGAGAACGCCAATCTGATCCGTGTGATTGATCGACGACGGGGTATCCCGGTGTCCTTAGGCATCATCTGTATACATGCGTGGCGTGTTCAGGGTTGGTCCGCAGTTGGAATACATTCTCCCGGCCACTTCCTGATCCAGGTCTCGACAACCGGCGAACTCGCAATACTTGACCCATTCCACCAGGCGCGGCTACTGGATGAAAGTAATCTCCATGAACGATTCACAGCAGTACAAGAAGATTCGACTGAGAACTCAATGAACGGTGTTGTACCCGTGAGTAACCGCGAGATTTTGTTACGTCTTCAGAACAATATCAGGATCCGGGCCCGCCAGCGCGGTGACACCGCTTTGGCCTTGCGGACTACTGAATCGATGTTGGTGCTGGCAAAAGACGCGCCAGTGTTCCGTCTGGAAATTGCTGCTTTGAAAGCCAAGGCAGGTGAGATCAAAGCAGCCCTGAGCGATATCGAATCACTGCTGGATAGTCATGGGGCAGAAGAACTGCACGAGCAGGCCGAACTGTTGCAGGCGACCCTAAAGGGACGATTGAACTGAGGTCATCAGGTGTTTTTGTGGGGGATCCTGAGGGTGCGGCCAACACCATCTGGCATAGCCAGTTTCTGGTGTTCCAAGAAAACCGGTTTTAGTTTGTTGCGTACGCTGGATGGAAACGGAGCACTGCGTCGGTTATCGAGGCTGATGTTCATACATAGACATTCGTTGCGTGCTACAAGTCGGTCATCGTTGCCGTGGACCATGGTGTGGAGGTAGTGAATGCGCTTGTGATCCATATCTAGAAGTTGTGTGGTGACAGACAGGGGTTCGCCGTTGAATACTTCACTGACATAGTCGATGTTCATTCCCAGGGTAAATATGGAATGTTTTTCTCGCTCGGGGTAATCAAGGCCAAGTCCCCAGGTCTCGTAGACAGTATCGGTCACAAGGTCAAATGCCAGGACGTAATAAGCCACGTTCATATGGCCGTTATGGTCGATCCATTCGGGTAGCACGGTGAGTGTTGTTCGAGGTAATGTCATCAGACTATTTTCGTAACAGTGTCGAGGTAACGTCAATGGTCCTGGAGTCACGTCAGGTTGTCCAGCAATACAAAGAACTGGGCATTTGGTAATCTTGCCCCTGGGGCTACGGACGGCTTGCCGGCCACAGGTCTACGCAAGACCTGAGGAGAAGACATGTATATGCTCTATTGCCTAGATGGATCGCGTGCAACTGCTGCACACATGGTGCTGGCAGAGGCGGGCCTGCCCTATGAAAAGCGGGAAGTTGATATCACGGCTGACGAGCATCAAAGCAGCTGGTTCCTGTCGATCAATCCCCGTGGCACCATTCCGGCGCTGGTCGATGATCATGGTTGTGTGATCTGTGAAACCATCGCCATCATGGTCTACCTGTGTGACAGACATGGTGTGGAACATCTTGCACCCGGTCCCATTGACCCTCAGCGCGGGGTGATGCTGGACTGGCTGGCTTATCACGCTACCGAGGTGCAGGAGCCGGTAAAGCGTAGTTTCTATGCCCATCGATATACCCTGCGCCCAGGAGATACTGAGGCAATTCGGAAGAAAGCCGGCGACCTGCTTAGCCAGCGTTGGGCTCTGGTTGAAGACCATCTGGCACAGGCCGGACCATATCATCTGGGAGCGCGGTTCAGTCTGCCTGACATTTATCTTCTAGTGACCAGTACTTATTCAAAGAATTTTGCGCGTGGTGAGTTTCCTGCGATCGACGAATGTGTTCGACGGACTGCCTCGCGTCAGCGTATTGCACCTATTCTGGCTGATCATCTTCGGGGGCTGGAGCGGATCGCAGCCGTGGGTGTACCGCAATGAAACGGTTTATTCAGGAATTGTTCTCGCCGGGTTCTTTTTTAAAGGGCTGATTTCGGGTCCAGTCAAATGTTCCTTCGTCTCGGTCACGCACCGCTCGCTTCCAACCGAGGGTTTCAGCGCGTTGTTTGAAGTTAACCCCTTCAGGAGAATGCCGGGCGATGCCATCGAGCAGGGTTGCCAGTGTTTGGCTCGAAGCGATTCCCATGTTTTCCAATGTCTGGTTGACCATCAGTTTCTGCATGATCAGCTGGTTTCGCGGAATGGTAGCAATTCGCTGGGCAAGGTCCTCAATCGTGTCGTCGAGTGTTGAATCGGGGACGCACTGACCCAGTCCCCAGCTCTCGGCTGTTCTGCCATCAATGGTATCGCCAGTTAAGAGCAACCTTTTGGCCCGTTCGGCACCGATTCGATAAACCCACATCGCGGTAGTGGGGCAGCCCCAGACGCGAGCAGGCGGATAACCCAGCTGGGCACTTTCTCCAATGACAAGCAGGTCGGCGCACAGGGCCATATCGCTGCCGCCAGCCAGCGCGTGCCCTTGTATTTTTGCGACCACTGGCAGGGGAGATCGCCACAAGCTCATGAACTGATCCGTGTTTCGTTTCATGAATGAAAAATCTTTCAGCGGATCCCAGGGCATCTCCTGGATGCCTGGATTAGTTCCGGGAGTTTGGGCATAGGCATCAAGGTCGTAACCCGCACAGAAAGAGCGCCCCGCACCTGAGAGAACGATGGCACGCACCTCCGGTTCAGCGTTTGCTCGTTCTACCGCGTCAGCAAGTTCTTCCGGCATAGCGGAATTGATCGCGTTGAGTACTTCTGGTCGATTAAGTGTGCATAAAAACGTACCTGAATCCCCTGATGGTAATCCGTTTCCGTATTTAGATTGGCATTGATCGCAAAAACTGTGCGGTTGAAATTCCGGCTCTAGGGGTCGGGTTATGAGTACCCTTACGCAGAAGTCGCCACTTTTTAACGCAATCGCCATCATTCTACTTGCAATTTTCCTGTTTGATGTGATGGGTGCCATCATCAAGCATCTCGGCACACGATACCCCGCCCAGCAGTTGTCAATGCTGAGAAATGTATTTGGCCTTATCCCCAGCGTTCTGGTGCTGTTCTATTCGTCCAGCTGGCGTGAAGCGGGCCGACCAGTGCGGCTTGTGCAATGGAAGCTCGCGATCGCTCGCGGGGGCTTTGTGGCCATCGCACAGTTCTGCTTTTATCTATCGCTCATCCATATGGAATTCGCCACCGCGTCAACTATCGCATTTTCCGGTGCCTTGTTTGTGACGTTGTTATCGGTCCCGATTCTGGGTCATCGAGTCGGCATTTGGCGATGGTCAGCAGTGGGGGTGGGTTTTGTCGGTATTGTGCTGGTGATGCGTCCGGATACAGATAGTTTTAATGTGTATACGCTGCTGCCGGCCTGCGCAGCGCTGGGTTATGCCGCTTCCAGTGTTACTGCACAACTGTTTGATAAAAGTGTGCCAACTGCGCTGATTAATCTGTACGCTCTGGCTGGCGCTCTGACCGGTGCGGTTATGCTGGTGGTATTTACCGGAGGTTATGTCGAGGTCACAACCTACCAGGACTGGTTGTGGTTACTGGCGATGGGTGTTGCCGGTGGCTCAGCTGTGTTCTGCCTGGTGAGTGCCTACCGCCTGACAGCGCCGAGCAATCTTGCGCCATTTGAATATTTCAGTATTCCGTTTGCGTTTTTGCTCGGGTGGATGTTTTTCGATGAAGCGCCTTTCCATCGCCTGATCCCGGGAGTCTTTCTCATTATCGGCGGGGGGCTGCTCATTGTCTGGCGAGAGCGTAAGGCCAAGATTGAAGCCCCCCTATACGATTGACAGTACGGGAGATCGGCCATCTGGCGGTTACAGCCCGAGCAGCAAGTGCAGCATGATCGCTTTTTGGGCATCGAGTCGGTTTTCTGCCTGGGCATAGATAATCGACTGGCTACTTTCAACCATATCCTCTGCGATTTCATAACCCGGGTGAATGGGCATGTCGTGCATGATCTTGGCGCGACTCCCGGCCATCAGGGTCGAATTGATCTGGTAGGGCAGCATCAGCTCACTTCGCCGATCCTTTTCCGTCTGGTACGATGGGTCATTGAAATATTCCATGTCCAGCCAGGTGTCGGTGTATACGTAATCGGCTTGTGATACCGCGTCGGCAACCTCCAGAGTTTCGCTCAGGAGACCGGCATCCTGAAGCCGCTGCCGGGATTCTTCGTCCACTGTGTCTAGATCGCGGACTGGACAGACCAAGGTCAAATGGATTCCCAGGGTACTGCTGATTGAGACCAGAGAGTTGACCACATTATTGTAAACACCGATGTAAGTCAGCCGTGCGCCATCCGGATTGCCACCCCGATCCTCGGCGATAGTCAGTGCATCGGCGAGTGCCTGACAGGGGTGGTACAGGTTACAGCAGCCATTGATGACAGGTACTGAAGCTGCGTCCTCCATTTCTACAATATCTGCATTGTCCTTGAGCCGGGCCATGATCATGGCTGCGTTTCGACTGAGGTACCTCGTTTCAAACCGCACCTTGCTTAGTGCGAAATTGCTGGCTCGCCAGTCGAGATTAATGGCGTGTCCACCGAGTTCGGTCATGCCGGCTTCGAACGATACGCGAGTACGGGTCGAAGTTTTCTGAAACAACATAACCAGGGTGTGACCCTGCATATGATTCTGATAATCCTTCCTGTTGTGCTTGACTGTTCTTGCCAGTTCAAGCACATGACGGATATCTTCATCACGCCAAAATTTCCAGTCAATCAGATGTTTGACGCTGTTCATGGCGGCCGGTGGACTCCATTTCAGAAGCGACTGGTGGGAAAGGGCGGGGATTCTATCATCAAGTAATCTTGATGTACGATCGGTAATGGTTCTGATTGTCAGTTGTCGGTGCTTGAATTCGGGGCGATACCAATCCGATATTTGCTGCTTGAACGGGTGCAAACGTTACAATACGACTCTCCAGTACGGAACTACATATAAACATGTTGACCGCTGGAAAGTTAACACTCGGACGCAGTCTGCAGCAGTTGTATCAAGTGTGGTTCGATAGGCGTCAGCTTGCACGTAGCCCTGGGGTGATTAGGGCGCTTCGAGAACGCGGTGTAGTATAGAGT
>LUME01000698.1_pt1 | contig 11870 bp, 14 predicted proteins | sample 729951 | NCBI WGS metagenome assembly LUME01 (sample SAMN03860271, study PRJNA289734) | marine metagenome | biome: seawater column; feature: ocean; material: water; isolation source: Red Sea water column Station 34 - depth 200m | place: Saudi Arabia: Red Sea | collected 2011-10-15 | depth 200 m | reverse complement strand
GGTCAGCAGTTACAAGCCTCTTTGCCGCTGGCGGCGTGATTATCGCCGCCTACGGCGGAAAGCTGTTTCCGAGCGCTCGGCGCCTCTTCGTTCTCTGGCTTTTTCTTCTCCTAATTGCTACCGTTGTATGTAGTTTACACTATTCTGTCAACACCATCGCGGGGGTGTTGAGCGGGACTCTTTTTCTGGTCATAGGAAGGAAATTGTATGAAAAGATTGTGTAGTCAGATTTGTCTCCTCATTCTCCTTTTTTCGCTTGTGGATTCGGTCACAGCCCAAGGCGCTCGGAGCCGCTTCTCCGATCAGCAGATTGTCGCCATGACCGGGAGTTATCTCAAAAAGATGCCGGGAGCGCCACAGTTCGCCGGCGCCAAAGTGTACCGTCACCCTGAGAGGGGGAAAATCTATCAGGTTCACCTGAAGGTTGATCGCAACCGTGAAACAGAGGGCCTCGGTTACGCCTTTGATGTGATGCTCTCCCTCAGCCAATACTTCAAGTTCCCGCCGAAGGTGTTTATGGCGGTACTGCACTCTGATGTCCGCTCCTCGCCGCCAGTCATCTGCTCCGGAAGCGCCAAATGCACCGAGGATCACTACATCCGAAACAGCATCACCTACAAAGAGTGGTACACAAAATGCATTCAGTTCGAAGATCCGAAGAGTGCAGCAGGCCCCTGAACGGCTGTCCATGAACCACGTTTTACCTACCGGTCGATCCCTCTTCGAAAAGATCCGCGAGGAATTCCTCGGCCTCAATACACAGTACTCGGTGGTCACTGGAGAGAAATCGCCGCGAATCTATCTCGACTCCACCGCCACCACGCTCATGATGAAAGTGGCCCACGACGTGATGGAGGACTTCTACAACCACTATGCCAACACCCATTCCCTCCTTCATTTCGGAGCAAGGATCTCGACCAAAGAGTACGACTGGGCCCATCGGCGAATTCTCTCTTTCATGAACGCTGATCCTGATACGTACACCTGCTTCTTCACCGGCAGCGGCACCACCGCCGGCATGAACCGGCTGGCGAGAGTCCTTAGGGACATCCGCCCTGATCGGAGTGTGGCTATCGTCTCCATCATGGAGCACCACTCCAACGACCTTCCCCACCGGAAACATATGAAAGAAGTTGACCACATTCCGCTGAAGTCCAACGACGGAAAGCTCGGCTGCGTCTCTCTCGAGAGCCTTGAGGATATCCTGAAAAAGCACGAAGGGAGCGTCAACTATGTAGCCCAGTATGACGCACTTTTTATTGTGGACGGCGCCCAGCTGGCTGCCCATGTTCCGGTCAGAATGAGCATCCCCGACAACCCTGCCCAGAACATTGACGCCCTCGTCTTTTCCGGCCACAAGACTTATGTTCCCAGTTCGCCCGGCGTCGTCATCGCCCGAAAAGACCTTCTGGAGCAGATCGAGCCGGAAGAGGTGGGCGGCGGCATGGTGGAAGATGTTTTCGTCGATCGGTATGTGGTGAAGGATTCATTCCCGGACAGGGAAGAGGCCGGAACGCCGAATATCCCCGGCGCCGTCGGACTTGCTGCTGCCGTGGACGTCCTCGATCGAATCGGAATGGAGTTCCTCTGGGACGAGGAGAAGGCGCTCATCGATTCGGCTCTAGGACGGCTGATGGAGATTGACGATGTGGTTATCTACGGGGAGACTGACCACGATCTTTGCGATCGAGTCGCTTCAATATCGTTCAACATCACGGGGATGGATCACGGCCTTGTGGCTGCTGTACTGAACGACTACTTCAACATCGCCGTCAGGAATGAATGTTTTTGTGCTCACCCCTATGTGAAGGAGATGATCATGGACGATCTTCTCGATTATGTCGAAACGGTCGATATCGACGACATCGAACAGGTGTATCAGTTGAAGCGGGGAATGGTCCGGGCCAGTTTTGCTCTCTATTCCAGGAAGTCAGACGTGGATGCTCTTATCGAGGCCGTGAAGGATATCGCATCGCGGAAGGACTACTACAAATCTCAATACGACGTCGACAGCAGTGATGAGTATGTTCACAGCAGTTTCCATCTCGATCACGCAGAGATATTCTCTGTTCAAGAAAAAGTCTCGACGCTCGTTTCATAACCCCACCCTCCCGGATGATGCGACGGTTCATCTCCCTTTTTTTCGTCACAGCTTTTGCCTTCGGCCAAGAGGCTGATTCGCTTCTTCAACAAACGTTCCCTCTCTCGCCGAAGATTCATCATCGGCCGCCATGGCCGTTCTTTGAGGGGCGACCTTACCACCTTGAGCTTTTCTCCGATCTTCTGAAAAAAGACGTCGAGTCTCTTAGCATATTCTTCAAGACCAATCAGACCCTCGAATACAGAGAGGCGGCGCTGGAACGATACCGTGGCCGTTACAGATTCAAGTACGATCCCGCCACCCACCCCGGAGAGGAGATCACCTATTTTTTCGTCGCTATCCTGAAAAATGCAGGCAGTCACGCCACCCCCATTGACGAGAACGGAAAACTCGCCCCCATGATCCTCCGGCCCATCGATCCCGTCAAGTATTACGAAAGTATTATGCCGCGATGAGAAAGGGCGCGTCGGAAAGTTCTTCTGTTAAGATTCTCAGTCCCGATGACAAGATCGTGACCGTGACTGTACCGGACGATCCTGTCGAACATGCCTGCGGAATACTAAAGTCCGAGCTCACAGCAAAGGAGATCCTCCAAGAGGGCAGGGTCAGGGATCAACCAAAGGAATCTGACGATGACTGAAGAAGCTGTCGCGCACGATTCCGTCGCGCGGCGAGAGAGCGGGAATTTGAGTGTGGGAGAATTCTTGTGACAAATCCACAGAAACAGATAGGTCAATTGCGCCGCCAGATTGATCATCACAACTACCGCTACTACGTCTTGGACGATCCCGAAGTGTCGGATGCGGAGTATGACACACTCCTGCGTGATCTCCAGAAATTGGAGGAAAAGCATCCCGATCTTGTGACGCCCGACTCTCCCACCCAGCGCATAGGGGCGCCGCCCCTTGAGGCGTTCGGCACCGTAGAACATCGCTCCCCTATGCTGAGCCTCGAGAACGCCATGGACGATGACGAACTGCTCGCCTTCGATGAGAGAGTGAAAAAAAGGCTCGACACCGATGAGTATGTCACCTACATCGCTGAACTGAAACTAGACGGCCTTGCCGTTGAACTGATCTATGAAGACGGTATTCTCGTCAGCGGCGCCACTCGAGGCGACGGCTTCACTGGCGAAGATATTACACAAAACCTCAGGACAGTGAGAGCCATTCCACTGAGGCTGATGAACGGCGAGCGGACGCCGGCATCGGTTGAGGTTCGCGGCGAAGTGTTCATGGACAAACAGGGGTTTGTCCTTCTGAATGAACAGCGGCTAGAAAGGGAAGAGCCCCCGTTCGCAAACCCCCGAAACGCCGCCGCCGGTAGTCTCCGTCAACTCGATTCATCTGTAACGGCCACACGGCCGCTTCGTTTTTTTGCCTATGAGGTGGCGGGGGCCGCTGAGCCTCTTCACTCCGAAACGCTGGAGAAGTTGAAAGAATGGGGCTTCCCTGTGAATCCCCACACCGAACAGTGCCGCGGCATAGAAGCAACTGTCCGCTTCTCTCATCAATGGGAGGAGAAACGGGGGACGCTCCCTTACGAGATTGACGGCGTGGTGATCAAAGTGAACAGTTTGTCACAGAGAATTGCTCTCGGCGTCCGGAGCCGTTCGCCCCGCTGGGCCATCGCCGGAAAGTTCAAGGCGCAGCAGGAGACAACTGTTGTGGTGGACATTCTCCCCTCGCTGGGGAGAACCGGCGCCGTCACGCCGGTTGCGAAGCTGGAACCGGTTTCTGTGGGCGGCGTCATGGTATCCAACGCGACGCTCCACAATCAGGACGAGATCGATCGGAAGGATGTCCGCATCGGAGACACGGTGCTGATACAGCGGGCGGGAGATGTGATTCCGGAAGTGGTGAAGGTGATCATGGAGAAGCGGCCAAAAAAGACCGCGCCGTACAAGCTCCCAGATCGGTGTCCAGAGTGCGGCAGCGACGTTGTAACACCTGAAGGAGAAGCCGTGGCGCGGTGTCAGAACGTGGCCTGTCCGGCGCAGGTGAAGGGGCGTATCGAACATTTTGTCTCCAAGCGCGCCATGGACGTGGACGGCTTCGGCACAAAACTGATCGACCAGATGGTGGAGACTGGACTGCTCCGGGACTTTTCAGGCATTTTCACACTCAAAACCGAAGAGGTGACCAACCTCGAACGGATGGCGGAAAAATCAGCTGAAAACCTGATGGCCGCCATCGAGACCGCTAAGACTACGGTGCTCTGGCGATTTATCTACGGCCTCGGCATTCGTAATGTGGGAGAGCACCTTGCTCAAGTCCTGGCCTCTCATTTCGGCGATCTCGATTCCCTTATGACCGCTTCGGTGGAAGAACTCGAGGCGATCGACGAAGTGGGCCCCATCGTGGCTGCATCCATCGTCGCCTTTTTCGCCGGCGAATCTAACAGGGAGATAATTCAAAGGTGCCTCGAGGGCGGCGTTAAGCTGGAGAGTCCGTCTAGTCGTCCCTCGTTGTCGCCGCTGGGTGGGAAGAGTTTTGTCTTTACCGGCTCACTGGAGAAGTTCACTCGGAGCGAAGCGAAGGCGATGGTGGAGAGGCTCGGTGGCAGGGCCGCAACTTCGGTGAGCGGAAAGACGAACTACGTGGTGGCAGGCGCCGGCACCGGCTCGAAAAGAGAGAAGGCCGAACAGCTCGGCATCCCCATCCTCACGGAATCTGAGTTTCTCGAGATGGTGGATCGGTGATCCGCCCGCTGGCACTCTTTCTCCTTCTCTCTCCCGCCACACCCAACTCCCTCATCGATCTGGATCGAAGAATCTCCTCATCACTTGAAGGGGGCAATCGACATCCTCTTCTGGATATTTCGGTGGAAGCGATTGCTCTTGCGACTCCGGCGGTGGAGTGGGGATGGATATTACGTGAGTGGCAGTCAAACAGCGCTACAGAACGGTACGACCCTTATCAGATCGCAGCGTTCAGTCTGCTGACCACGTATGCAGTGACGGGCATGGCAAAGTATACCGTCCGGCGGGAACGCCCCGACCGGCGCTACAAGCCCTTTCCGTCCGGGCATGTGGCCGCCTCGGCGGCGTGGGCGACGGCGGCATCTCGATCTTTTGAAGAACGCGCTCCCCTCTACTGGAGCTATGTCGCTCTCTCAGCGTGGAGCCAGATCTATGTGGGGAACCACTATTTCGGCGACGTGGTGGCAGGCGCTCTGTTAGGCGCGGTCATCGGCTCGGTGATGCATGAAAGAATGTGGCGCGAGCCCGACGGCGCGACGCCCGGAATCATGCTCACATTCAGATTTTGAAACAATTGCAACTGTCCACCGTTCAAGGTCAATACCAAACGGAGGTAAAAAGTGAGACGCTTCATCATAATCATTAATCTTCTGTTGATCCCCCTCTCGGCCCAGACACTCAACCTGTTCACCGACTGCCGAAGATGTGACCAAGATTACATCCGCCGGGAGGTGTCCTACGTGAATCATGTCCGCAACCGGGAGGACGCCGATTTTCATCTGCTGGTGACCGATCAGACCACGGGCGGGGGCGTGGATTTCACTCTCCTCCTCCACGTTCAACAATATCGACTCCAAGCTGGCCATCACACCCAAGATTGAATACAACTACTTCCCCTATGCTGAATCGAACCACCGCCAGCTTCGGTTCGAGTACGGCGTCGGTTACGACAATCGCGACTACACCCACGAGACCATCTACTTCAAGATGAAAGAGGCTCTCTTCCAGCAGGCGGCCCGCGTCTCCGTCGATCTTACACAGCCATGGGGCTCAGTTGATGCCACGCTTTCCGGCTCTTCCTACCTCCACGATCTTTCCAAGAATAACGTCTCCTTCAACACGGGACTGAATCTCCGCCTCTTGAGGGGGTTTCAGGTACGCATCCATGGAAATGTATCAGCCATTCACGATCAGCTCAGCATCCCGAACAAGGACGCCCCCATTGAAGATGTGCTTCTCCGGCGTCAGGAATTAGAAACGCAATTCTCGTACTTCGGATTCCTCAGTCTCTCATACACCTTCGGTTCGAAGTTCAACAATATAGTCAATCCGAGGTTTGGCAGTGGGGAGAGAATCTTTTTTATGATTATGTAGCCATGGAGAGGGTTATACGCTTGCCCGTTGCCCCTTTCCCATCTCTGCCTTACTTTGACAGCATCACCTTAAGGAGTTAACAGCGCCATGGATATGATGAAGATCGAAAATACAGTCAACGATGTGGTGCTTGTCGTGCTGAACGATGTGGCTCCCTTTGAGCGAGTCGGCATAGGGATAGACCAGTTTTACGCTCGCGTTGTGGGGTATGATGAATTCGGCGTCTGGTTGGAGCATCCGAACTTTGAGGTGGTCATCTCAGAAGATGAGATGGGCAAACCGCTCCCGCCTGATGAGGTGACGCGAGAACAGCACAACGCTTCGGTATACATTCCGTGGCGGAACGTGGCGAGCCTTGTCCACTTCCCGAACCGTGAAGGATTTGACTTCCCTTCACCCTTCGAACGCCATCTCGGTTTCCGGGCTGACGAGAAGCGCAAGCAAGCCGAAGACTAAGCTTCAGCCGTGGCGCTTCCGAACAGCGCCTTTCTTAAGACTTTCGTGTACCGTCTCGTGGGAAGGAGCGCCCGCATCAGTATTCTCAGTTTCGCCTGTCTGCCCACTACATAGCGCAGCTTTCGCGATTTTGACTCGACGATTCTTTCAATCAGTCTGGCGACAACCTCAGGATCGTCCCCCATTCCGACTTTGCCGCCGTCCGTCATGCTCTCTATCTTCCGCTTGAACGCCTCGGAAAATCGTGCATAGGGACTCGCCTCGTCCCCCGCCTTCTCTGCCACGTGGGCGTTGGTCGTGAAGATTTCCGTTCGGTAACTCCCCGGCTCCACGATGACGACGTCAATCCCGAGAGGGGCCAGTTCATGATAGAGCGCCTCACTGAACCCCTCCACCGCCCACTTCGAAGTGGCGTAGGCACCAAGGCCCGGAATGGGCGCTCGCCCCTGCACGCTGGAGATGTTGATGATCTTTGCTCTACCGTGTTGTGAAGCGGTTTTCCGCATGAGCGGGAGCGCCTCCCGCGTGACCGTCAGCAGGCCGAAGAAGTTCGTCTCCATCTGGGCCCGGAACTCACTGTCGGACACGTCCTCGAAAAAACCGCCGAGGCCGTAGCCGGCGTTGTTGACAAGGACATCAAGACGGCCCTCTTCTGAACTGACAAACTGTAGAGCATCGGCGACGGAAGTGGGGTCGTTCACATCGAGGCGAACAGTCTGCACCTCACCACCGCGACTGCTCACTTCCGCAAGAAGTTCTTCCTTTTTTGTCAGATCCCGCATGGAGGCATAGACTGTGTACCCCGCCGCCGCAAGGCGTGCAGCCGACAGCATGCCGAATCCACTTGAGCAACCGGTGATCAGTATTACACTCATCAATTCGCAATAATCAGCAGCCCCAATTTACCTACCGTTGGAAAAGCGACACGCCAAAAGTACCTTTCGCCTCTTCATGCGGCGAGTTGGAATAGACATAGGCGGCACCAAGATCGAAGGCGTAGTGCTCGATGGTGACGGAAACGTACTCCTTCGGGAGCGTGTCCCGACTGAGCGGGAGAACGGCTACGACCATATCTTGAGCCAGATAGCTCTCCTTCACGGGAAGCTCGGAAGCCACCTTGACGAAGGTTTCCTTTTCGGCGTCTGCGTTCCCGGACCGCTGAACGCTCAAGGGGACAGGATGAAGCACGGCAACACTCAGGCTCTGGTGGGTGAACCGCTAAAGGACGATATTGAATCCATCTTCGGCGTCCCGCCGATGCTCGATAACGACGCCAACTGTTTCGCCCAGGCCGAGGCGTCACTGGGCGTAGGGAAAGGTTCGAAGGTTCTATTCGGCGTCATCTTGGGAACGGGCGTTGGCGGCGGCATCTGTATAGACGGTCACGCCTATCACGGCCGCCAGCACATTGCCGGTGAATGGGGACATTCGCTCCTCCACCCCGGCGGACGGCCGTGCTACTGCGGGAAAGAGGGATGCGTAGAGCAGTACCTCTGCGGCCCTGCCCTGGAACAGCAATACCGTGATCTGACTGGAGAATCGGGACGCGTCACTGATATCGCCGAAGACCCTCCCGCGGAATGGAAAGAGGGGTTCCTTTCAAACTTCGGCATGGCAATCTCCAACATTGTCAATATTCTCGATCCGGACATTATCGTGCTCGGCGGCGGTGTGTCGAAGGTCGATTTCCTCTACAGCGAGGGGCCGGAGTACGTTCAGCGGTACTGCTTCGATGACAACATTACCACACCGATCGTGCAAAACACCATGGGCGATTCGGCTGGAGTGTTCGGGGCGGCCTATTTGCCGTAATATCTCTCCCTACCCTTCAACCCGACAGAATGTAAATTCTGGCCGTGCCCGCCGCCATTGAAATCAGAAACCTCCACAAATCTTACGATGATACGGCGGCCCTCTGCGGCATTGACCTCACAATCAAACCGGGGGAATTCTATGGGCTGTTAGGCCCCAACGGCGCCGGCAAGACAACTACCATCGGGATCATCACAGGACTGGTGAAGCTGGAGTCCGGCTCCGTCTCTGTCTTCGGTAAGGACATCATCACCGACTACCGCTTTACCCGCTCAAGGATCGGTGTGTCGCCACAGGAGTTCACCTCCGACTGGTTTTTCTCCATCGAAAAGCTCCTCATCTTTCAGGCAGGCTACTACGGGATTCCAAAGAAGGACGCGTTGCCCCGGGTTGAAGAGGTGATGAAGAAGCTCGGCCTTTACGAAAAACGGGAGGAGAAGATCCGCTTCCTCTCCGGCGGGATGAAGCGGCGGTTCATGATTGCCAAATCGCTGGTAAATGATCCGGACATTCTGATCCTCGATGAACCTACCGCCGGTGTCGACGTGGAACTCCGCCGCATGCTCTGGGAATACCTCAACGAACTCCACGGGAAGGGGAAGACGATTCTGCTCACCACCCACTATATCGAAGAAGCGGAAAAACTGTGTGAGCGCGTGTCGATCATCAATGACGGCAGGATAGTCACTGAGGGGGGCCCTGACGAACTGATCCGTTCTCTCGGCAAAGGGAGCATTGAGGTTCGTCTGACGGGGTGGCAGGAGCGCGATGGCAGACGGCTCGACGGTCTTTCATTTGCCTATGAACCGGGCGAAGGAGACGGCAAGCTCATCTTCTCCGTAGACGATCCTGAAAAGGAGCTCCCCCATGTGGTTGAACTGGTGAGCCGGAACGGCTGCCACATCCATGAAGTGAAGATCACCAAGTCGAGTTTGGAAGATGTGTTCGTCTCACTCACCGGGCGGGCGATCAATGAATAAGTGTCCTACTATAGTGTTCGGGTGGCGAAGTGTTCACGTTCTGACGTGCGAAAGTGTTCAAGTTGAATAGCTCAAGCATAGTAACGGCGATCGCTCCCTGTTTTCGAACGATTTCACTCGAGCACTCAAACACCAATGCACTTAAGCACACGAACACATTAACACCCAGAACTTTCGAATGAACTGGATCGGCTTTAAAACTTTAACAATGCGGGAGATCACCAGATTTTTCGCCGTCTACCGCCAGACGGTGATTCCGGGCCTTATTACATCGGGGCTGTACATCATTATTTTCGGGCTTACACTCCAGCGTCGAATCACAGCCATCGACGGCGTCAGTTACACCGTCTATATCCTTCCGGGACTCATCATGATGAATGTCATCACCAACGCCTACAACAACACAGCCTCGAGCATTCTACAGATGAAACTGCTCCAGCAGATGCAGGATATGCTGATTACCCCCATGAGCAATGTGGAGCTGTCCCTCTCCTTCATCATTGGGGGGGCGGTTCGGGGTTTTATTAACGGCCTTCTCGTTCTCCTGCTCGGGATTGCCATTGTCGGTATGCCGGTGGAGCATCCATTGACCGTGCTACTGTTCCTGCTCATCGTCTCCTGGGCTTTCTCCAGCGCCGGGCTGATCCTCGGTATCCTCGCCGAAAGCTGGGACAATATCGCCACTATGGTAAACTTCTTCATCACGCCGCTCATCTTCCTCGGGGGAGTCTTCTATTCCATAAACATGCTTCCGGGATTCTGGCGCACCGTTTCTCTGGCAAACCCGATCTACTACGTGATCAACGGACTGCGGTACGCCGTTCTCAACGTTGGCGACACCCCTTTCTTTATCTCATTCTCCGTCGCCTTTATCATGACAATCGTCTTCACCGCCATCGGTGTCGGACTTTTTCACAAGGGATACCGAATCAAGAGCTGACGTGCGGGCTCTCGCCTTCATCCTGATTTCTTCTTCCCTTGTATCTTCCCAGCAAGAAGCGCCGCCAGCCTGGACCCAATACGCCAGAGGCGGCGTCGGCGAATTGAACAAATGGGGTGGCCTCGGTTTCTACCGCATGAAGAGGATCAAAGGGAACACGTTTCACGATCTCCGCCTGCTCGGACTCTTCATTCCTGACAACACACTTGCCATAGCGCGGTACAAATCGAGCAACAAGTACGAATCGTTCCCAAGGCTTTACCGGTTCACTATCACTTCTCTGAGGCGAAGTTCCGCATCTGACCTCAACATTCGGTATCACTATAATCAGGGGTTGGGTGCATTTCTGATCGATCAGCCCGCGACCAATCTCACTTCGGAGGTGGCACTCTCTTACGATATGTCCGACTACCTCAACGACACGCGGAAAACATCCTACCTCAAGGGGGGACTGTTCTGGGACTTTGATATTTCCCGTGTATCGTTCGCTCTCGATTTCGAATACTTCCATCAGATCAGTGATATCTTACCAAATGACCAACGTCCAGTGGACTGGAAACTGTAGCGGTCTAACAAAACTTTACTTCAGTTCGCTGACGAGCTTTGAGACAGTATCTTTGGCGTCGCCGAAGAGCATGATCGTGTTATCGTTGAAGAACAGTTCGTTCTCCACGCCGGCAAAACCGGGATTCATGCTCCGCTTCAGAACGAAGACGGTCTGTGCCTTATCCACATCAAGGATTGGCATGCCGAAGAGTGGGCTCGAGGTATCGTGGCGGGCCGCGGGATTGACCACGTCGTTGGCGCCGATAATGAGCGCTACCTCCGTCTCCTCAAAGTCGGGGTTGATGTCATCCAGATCAAACAGTTTATCGTAGGGGACGTTTGCTTCGGCGAGGAGTACATTCATATGCCCCGGCATCCGACCGGCAACGGGATGGATGGCGTATTTTACTTTCACCCCTTTCGCCTCAAGAACCTTTTCAAGTTCAGCCACCATCTGCTGTGCCTGTGCGACCGCCATCCCGTAACCGGGGACGATGATCACCTGACGGGCATTCTCGAAAATCACGACCGTATCTTCCGGCTCATACGATTTCACTGCCCGAGAAGCATCGGCCTCGGCCACGGCGCTGCCGCTGTCATCGCTACCCACGGCAGCAAACAGGACGTTCCAGATAGTCCTGTTCATCCCCTTGCACATGATGTTCGTCAGGATGATGCCGCTGGCCCCCACGAGAGAACCGCTGATGATGAGTGAATTGTTCACCAGTACAAAACCGGTAGTCGCAGCGGCGAGACCGGAAAATGAATTCAGGAGAGATATCACGACCGGCATATCGGCCCCGCCGACGGGAATGACAAAGAGGTATCCAAGAAGCAGTGAGAGCCCTATGATGACCAGAGTTGCGGTTGGCATATGCATGGACCCCTGCGCTGCCAACGTGGCCAGCGCGATGATCGCCACGGTAATCGCCCCGTTCAGCAGGTGCCGCCCCGCAAAGG
>LUME01001593.1_pt1 | contig 11988 bp, 7 predicted proteins | sample 729951 | NCBI WGS metagenome assembly LUME01 (sample SAMN03860271, study PRJNA289734) | marine metagenome | biome: seawater column; feature: ocean; material: water; isolation source: Red Sea water column Station 34 - depth 200m | place: Saudi Arabia: Red Sea | collected 2011-10-15 | depth 200 m | reverse complement strand
AACGGAACCCCTGAAAAAATAATGAGCGAGTCTTTTATCGAACCTAGTGCCAAGAATAAAAGTAAAACAATAAGAACAAGTGTGACTGGCACCACAATGCTTAAACGCTCAGACGCAGACTGTAGCTTTTGATAAGTACCACCATATTCAATCCAGTAACTGGCAGGTAATTTAACTTTAGATTTAATCGCTACCTGTATATCTTGAACAAAGCTACCTAAATCTCGACCACGCACGTTGGCAGTAACAACGACTCTGCGCTTTCCGTTTTCGCGGTTGACTTGATTAGCTCCTAAAATAACTTCCATATCAGCAAGCTCTTTTAGAGGTATATGCTCACCATTTGGTAAGGAGATAGGCAAATTAGACAGCGAATTTACATCTTGGCGCTTTTCCTCAGGAAGACGCGCTACAATATCGAAACGTTTATCGCCTTCGTAAAATTTTCCTGCGACTTGCCCCCCCATAGACACAGCTACTTGTGTTTGAAAGTCTTCAAGGCTAAGCCCGTATAATGCGAGCTTTTCTCTGTGCGGTAGAAAAGTGAGTACTGGAAGACCTTTAGTTTGCTCTACCTGCACATCACGGATACCTTCAACATCCTGAATTGCCGTTTCGATTTCTTTCCCGAGTTCAGCCAAAGTATCAAAATCATCACCAAATACTTTTATTGCAAGCTCTGCTCTAACTCCAGCAAGCAACTCATTAAATCGCATCTGTATTGGTTGGAGAAATTCATACCTATTGCCTGGCACAGGTGTAACTAGTTCTTCTAATTCAGCAACTAGCTGTTCTTTAGTCTTATTAGGGTTAGGCCATTCGCTTCTAGGCTTAATAATTATAAAATTATCAGCAACGCTAGGAGGAACTGCATCTGTAGCTACATTCGCGGTACCTATTTTTGCAAATACGCGCTCTACTTCGGGTAACGCTTTTATTCTCTCTTCAAGTACTTTCTGCATCGCAATAGATTGCGATAGTGAAGTACCAGGAATTCTCAGCGCATGCATCGCGATGTCGCCCTCATCAAGGTTTGGCACAAACTCACTGCCGAGCCGCATCCCCATAAATGAAGCCAGCACAACTAATGAAAATGCAACTGTAATGACCAGCCATCTCGCCTTTAAAATAACCTTCAGAGCAGGCCTATAAAGTGATACTGAGGTATTGATAATGATGTTTTCTTTCTCAGTTACCTTGCCTTTGAAAGTTAGCGCAATAGCAGCAGGGATAAATGTAATTGAAAGTACCATCGCGCTAACAAGAGCTATTACTACCGTTATTGCCATTGGGTGAAACATCTTTCCCTCAACACCTGATAGCGCAAATATAGGTAAGTAGACTGCGGTGATTATGAAAACCCCGAATAAAGCAGGTCGAATGACCTCTCGTGTCGCATCGTAAACTAAGGATAAACGTTGTTTGGCGTTAAGCTCGCCTTTTTGAGTGGCATGAGAAAGTCTCCTCAAACAATTCTCAACGATAATGATAGCCCCGTCGACTAACAATCCAAAATCGAGTGCACCTAAGCTCATCAGATTCGCTGTTGTTCGTGTTTGAATCATTCCCGTTACAGTCATAAGCATGGCGAAAGGAATAACTAAAGCTGTCAAAAATGCGGCTCTTATGTTGCCTAATAGTAAGAACAGAACAACAATGACCAAAATAGCCCCTTCAGTAAGGTTCATTTTGACCGTATCTAATGTTGTATTGACTAGTTTTGTTCGATCGTAGACAGCGTTTACGACTATTCCTTCGGGAAGTGACGCGCTAATTTCTTTTATTCGTTCACCAACACCTCTCGCGACCTTTTGGCTGTTCTCGCCTATCAACATAAAGACTGTACTCAGCACGACCTCTCGACCATTCTGTGTTGCAGCCCCAGATCTTAGCTCCTTACCTTCTTTTACTTCCGCGACGTCTTTTACTCGAACAATCTTGCCAAGGTCTGTAGGCAAAGGAATCTCAGAAATTTGTTTAAGCGTTTCCACTTGTCCAGGCAGTCGAATTAACCATTGAGCACCATTTTTCTCAATAAAACCTGCACCTTTATTTGAATTATGCTTTCCTACTGCATTTATGACATCTTGCTGAGTTAAACCGAATAACAATAATTTATCGGGGTTCAGTGCAATAAGGATCTCGCGCTCAAATCCTCCAATTGGGTTGACTTCAACAACGCCTTCTACTTGCATCAATTGTGGGCGAATTACCCAATCATGAACTGTTCTTAAGTCTGTCGGGGAAATTGGACGACCATCTTCATTGGTTGCCCCTTCCTTAGCGTCAACCGTGAACATGAATATTTCACCAAGTCCCGTAGAAATTGGCCCCAACTCAGGCTCCAGTCCTGAGGGAAGTTCAGATTTTGCAGCGTTAATACGTTCATTGACTAATTGCCTAGCAAAATAGATATCAGTGTCATCATTAAAGATTGCAACTACTTGTGATAATCCATAGCGAGATACAGAACGCGTATAAGACAGGTTTGGAACTCCTGACAATGCGGTTTCAAGAGGAAACGTGATACGTTGCTCTACCTCCAGTGGGGTATACCCAAGTGCCTCTGTATTTATTACAACCTGCACATTGGTAATGTCTGGTACAGCATCAATTGGCAGCTTTTGGAAGTTCCAAAGGCCAAGCATCGCTACCGCGAAAACAAAAACGAGAATTAGCTTACTTCTCTCGATTGAAAATTTTAAAATAGCATCTAACATTCAAGGAGTTCCTTAGTGGTCGTGAGACGCGCCCGACTTCTCAATATCAGCCTTTATTATGTAGCTGTTGAGAGTGACATATTCTGTTCCAGAGGGAATGCCGTTTAGTACTTCAACCCATCCCTCTGCTTTTCGGCCGAGCTCAAGCATCCGAACTTCGTATTGATCACCAAACTTTCCATAGACCACCGTGAAATCTCTGAAAGCCTGAAGGGATTCCTCTTTCACAGCTCTTTCAACGGTGAACGAGTCAAAGAGAATTTGGGCAGTTATAAACTGTCCTGGTGAGTAAAAGCCGTCATTATTATTGACAATGGCGCGATAGACTTTTGCTTGCGAGCCGTTAACGGCATAAAGGCTGTCAAAAATTTTAGTGCTTATCGTCTTATCGTGACCCGGAACTTGTATATCGACGGGAGCATCTAACAATTTCTTGTTTTGGTCTTCTGGATATACGTTCAGCTCTGCTATTAATTGCGAGGTATCAGTAATAGCGACTAGTTTCTTGTCTCCCGATTGTTCGCCTACCCCAATATCCTGAAATGTAATTAGGCCATCAATCGGCGATTTAACTTGATAACTTTGCAAGCTTTCGCTTGATTGGATAGTGAAAAGAGTCTGCCCTTTCTTTACTGCTTGACCTAAAATGACATCAACAGAAGTTACTTCGCCTGGATAACGCGCAGATATATTCCTCACTGCATTGGGAGGTAAAACTAACTGGCCATATACTTTCAACCGCTCATTAAGTTTTTTACTCGATACGAAATCGGTTTTAATGTCCATAGCCTTTGCTAGTGAATCATCTATTTTTGTCCTTCCTTCATAGTTATCGTAAGACCATTCGTATGTTTTGCCTTGGTAATTGGCAGTAAGTGAAACTAAAAAAGAGTGAGGTTCATAGATAACCATGTCACCGCGCAGATAATTGCCCTCAACATAAAAATCTATGTCATCGATGCCATCTCCCAAACGCGTGAGTTTTACGTGCACTTCAATGTCTTCAGCTGATATTCGCTGTCCTGCATAACTAGCGTATACACGAAATTCGGGAGGGGTGCCGGTTTCATAAATCGCCAGCTCGATAGCAAGGTCACCCTGTCTCAATACTCGACCATTATTAGGGCCTTTCTCTACTTCTTCTTGAGCAATTTCTTTAGCTGACTCAGCAACAGCTAGGTTACTGATTGCGGATAAGCTAATGCCAATATGGGGGCATCGATTAGGCTCTTCTGCGCATTTAACAGTTCTTTCTGGACCGCAAAGAGGTCCGTATATGAGTAACTTCCGATGTTGTATGCTCGACTAGCTTGCTCATTTGCTTGCTCTAACATCGGAATGGAACTGTTTGATAATTTTTGGATTACATGGAGGCTGTGCTTTAATTTGTGAGTCAACAATAGAGCATCAGTGGAAATACTTTGAAGTAAGGCATCAGATTCAGCAGCACTTTGGCTCTGCTTTGCTCGCAAAGACGTGATTAATCCTTTATTACGACCTTCGCCTCCAATAGGTATTGATATCCCAGCTACAAATGCAAAGTCGTCAATTACTTCGTTTCGTCTAATGCCTGTCGACACTTCCCAAGCGGGTGACTCCTCTACTACTGCCAAATCAATTTCAGATTCAATTTCTTGTTGCTGTAATATGTAGCGTTGGATTTTCGGGTTTTCCTTCAATCTTTTCAAAACTTCATCTAACTCAGAAATTGAAGGAATATTTGTAAGCGTTCCAGTTACTGAAAAGTTTGTAGTGCCCTTCCACTGCGCCGCTAATGCAGATTTTGTTGCTGCAATCTCATGAACAAGATCTTCTACTTCTAGCTCGTACAAAGATAGCGAAGCGCGAGCGCGGAGTTCATCGATAGCGTTAGCTCTTGCTGCTTTTACACGACCTTCTACATTGTCCAAGAGATCTTTCGCTTGGTCTTCTGCAATCTTCGCTAACTTTAAGTTCTCTTTTTGAGCCAATAAGGTTATATACAATCGTGCTGTATTTGCTGCGATATCAACGGCTCTAACCTCTTGATCAATTGTAGTTGCATCAGCTTTCGATGAAGCCAGATTGACCCTAGACTCGATAATGTCATTTTCAAGTAACCATGAAATGCTCACTTTAGGCGTGCCAACCTCAGCTTGAGTAATAAGAGCTTTTGCAGCCTCTGATTTATGTGTGAATACATGTAATTCAGGATGTTGTTGCAGAGATAGACTAATTGCATCATTCAATGTGAGTATTTCTTGTGCATTAACACCAACAGACATCCCACTGATGGACATGCTTATAAGCATACCACTCACAAAAAACCGATTGATGATCGGTTTTTTGCTTAATTTTTTTCCAAAAAACATAAATAAATTCCTTATGAAAGCTTTTTAAAAGCCTTCGACTAGGTTTGAAAATAAAAACCGTTCACCGGTCGGTTTTCAGAATTAATTTTAATGGCTAAACACCGTTTCAATAAGATGATGAACACCGTCTAAAGAAGTCATACATAGAAAAAATAATGCAATGGCAAAAGAGAACGCTACAGTCTTATTGATAGGTGACAACTGCAACCTACCCAAGAGGAAATAGATGCGTTGCTCAAGAACATCTGCGCCGAAATTTACAACTAAAGCGCTTGACTTAAGTATGTGCTCTTGCGCATTCAGCTTTGCAACTTTAACTAAAGTGCTTGCAACAAATATCCGGTCAATTCCTTCTTCTAATACAGCATTGTCTGCATCTTGTTCCATAGCCAACACCATCTGTAGAGTTAGTAATCTTGCTATTGGTGCGAAATAAAACGAGACCAAAATACTAAACAGCCACTTTTTCAGGGGATCATTATTTACAACATGCGCTCTTTCGTGCTTTAAAATGACATCAAGTTCTTCGGGAGTAACCTCATTCAAAAGCCCTGTAGTTATGAAGCATTTCTTGCTCCGTATTCCAGAGGTAAACGCTGCAAATTTAGGTATCTCAACTTCATATACCCCCCGGCTTAAGTTTTTTGAGAGGCAAGTTAGCAAGCTCACCTCCTGTCTATGAAGCCATAGCTGTCTCGTCTTTGAAGTCAATACAAACATCATGTAAGAGAGCAGGAGTATTATTGTAACTGCATGCCAACTAAACCAGTTGAAATCTGATATATGATGCCAATGAGCATATTGTTTAGTTTCAAATATGCTTGAGTAGACATATATATCAAGTAAGTAAAGACAGACTAAAATGCTCATTATCCATGGCATTGAAACACAAAACCAAAGCAGAGCTTTCCTTGGTTTTAACTGAACAGATGTTAACTTTTGTCCTAGTAAAGATACGCCAATAGACACAACCAAATTAGTTATTGCGAATGCAATAGTAAAAATTGCTAGCAGGTTGAAGAATATTGTCATTATTTTACTTAATCCTTGTTCACTGACTTGAGCTTTTTTTGCTCTTCTATAAGTTGCTCTAGTTTAGTTAGTTGGTCGACACTAAATTCACTTGAGATGGAAGAAAAAGCTGCGATAAGGCTGCTATCGTCGCCAGCAATAAAGTCACTAGCAACTGACTTTATAAGCTGTCCGATCAACTCGTATCTCTCGACTTTTGTGTTATAGATATATGCATGCCCCTCTTTTTTTCTGGCTAGAAGTCCCTTTTTGAAAAGGCGATCAAGTGTACTCTGGTAGGTATTTAAGCTTCCTCCCCTCACATTTATGAAATGCGAATAAAGTTGCTTTACATCAACATCTTTGTGCTTCCATAAATAATGTAGAACTAGCTTTTCAAGTTCACCAAGATTCATATTCGCCGCACCCTTTTAAAAAACCGATTAACGATAGGTATTATACATAGAGAGTACCGACCGGCAATCGGTTTTTATCTCAGTTTTTTTTCACTTCATCGTTAGGCGGAACTTATTAATAATATTATCTCACTATATTTTGCACTAAATACACCCACGCTTTCTCAACTCCTCAGCCCATTCTTTAAAGCGTTTTTCGTCGCGCTCTGCGGTCTTTGCACGTCTGTTCAATGTTTTCTTAGACAATGCTTTGGGCTCTTCTTTGTCAAATGTTACTCCAGACAAAGCATCGGCAAACATTTCCGGCTTTACGTGACTATAGTGCTGCTCGATCATTGCTGTACTGGTTCCACATTGGCGCGCAATTACGTCCATGCTGGTTCCGTTGAGAAGCTGCCACGTAATGTAGGTATGTCGAAGAGAGTATAGCGTTCGCGGTCCTCTGGGTGACTCTTTTAATCCCGAACTTTGGAGAGCTTTCTCAAATGCCTTACCTAATTGCTTTGTGGGTTCACCATTTGCTAGCAAAAATAGTTTTTGGTTAGGTGTACGCAGTGGAAAACGTTCTCTGAGTCTAGTTAAAGCACCAATCACATCACGTTTACAAACTACTTTACGAGGGCCTGTATATTTTGTTGTTTTACCTTTGGTGATGTGAATGAAGAATTGAGCTTTAGACCCTTGCGTTTTTATTTCGATGTCCTTCCACGTTAAGGCGTCCATTTCCGTTCCGTGCCTAATACCAGTATTTATTGTTATTTCACAATAATCATAAAGTAACTCACAGATCTGACGAGTTTTTTCACTATGGGCATTAAATTCTCTTTCTAGTATTGCGTCCAATACAGCTTCGTATTCCTCTTCCGAAAATGCAGAGCGGCGTTTGCCTGCTTCACCTTTAGATGAAAGAACAGGTACTTGAGCGGCGATCATCCATTTTTGCTCAATAGCTTCTTTAAAAACGAGCTGAAGAGCAGCATTGTGAGTTAATAATGTAGAGGAGGCTGGAGACTTCTTCATCCGCCCTTTACGCCACTCATCAAATTTAGATATTTCTTCTTGGTCAATTGAAGTAATAAATGTCCGTGAAAAGTAAGGTATGTGGTAGTTTTCTAAAGCTCGAATATAGTCTTTATAGGTGCGTTTACCGCCCCCGTGTTCTAGTTGCTCTTCAAGCTTTTCGATGACGCGGTCAGCTACGTCTTTGAATCGCTTACTTTGGACTAGTGTGTTATTTTCGTGTCTAATTTGGTGGTCTAAGAAGATTCGATGTGCCATGGCGATAGCTTCGTCTTTATCTTTCTTCTTAGTTGATTTACAGAGCCATTTTTTGTGGTTGGTTAGTATAAATCGCGCGTACCAGCGTTCACTGTTATCTTGTTTAAAGATATACAGCTCATCGTTTATGTCGTGTCTTTCAGTCTGTTTTGCCATAGCGCCAGTAAAACAGAAAAGAGTTCTTTTTGCAAAGAATTTGCAAAGAAATTAAAAGTAACTTATTTTCAAAGACTTAAATTAGTGATTTACATTGAAAATCCGCGTGTCCCTGGTTCGATCCCGGGTCGAGGCACCATCATTGAAGCCCTTGCAGAAATGCGAGGGCTTTTTTGATCCCGGCGGTTGAAAAACACAGGCACCAACACCGAATGCCTTGCAGAAATATCAATCTAATCATCTTTTTGGTTGTTATGGGCCAACTCCACCTTATTCCTTAGTAGTAGAAAACAAGCGCGATAAGTTCAAGTTAGCGCTTTTTAAGCGCAATTAAAGCCCAAAAACGCTTTTTTAATAAAAAACTTATGCATGTTCTTGCCTACTTTTCAAAATGGGTACTACGCTTACTTCATATGTAAAAACACAGCGAAATATAACGTTGTTACTCCTTAGGGAGAACGCGTTGTGACATTGTGTTTGTAAGAGATAGTTTTCGGCCTATCACCTTTGACGCGGAATTCAGTGAAGTTTTCCGGTGGCTAATAATGGCGAGAAGCGTGTTGCTTCATTCGTTGCCCTCGTTGCATTGGGGTTATCGCTTCGTGGGCGCTGTATTTTTTAGTTTCGGCACTCGCGGCTCTAGCCGTCCTAACCGGCGCCATTGTTGTTTGTGCACTTATTCATGCAAAAAGTAACAGTGAAAGTGAAGAGATATATCCGGCAGACGACAGCGCGGAAGATGGAGCTGGAAAAGGCAGCGCAGATTTGGAGGCCGTTAGTCAGGGGCTAAGCGTATCGCTGAGCACCTGCGACGGCAATTTATCGGATATTAAATCGACGCAGGATGATGCAGTAGAAACACTTTCCCACGCTTTTAGTAGCTTAAAGGGGCTAGTTTCTCAGCAAACTGAGTGCATTGAAGATTTACTTAGCGTGGATGAAGCGCATACGCAGTCGTATTCGGATCGAATGCGCAACTTCGCTCGCGAAACCGATGGAACGCTAACGCAATTTATAGAATCCACAGAGCAAATGTCGTCATCGACGAAGCATTTAATGGAGCAAGTTCAAACCATTCAACAAGCCATGCCAACGGTAATTGAAGCCCTAAGTGGTATTGATGACATTGCAGCTCAAACAAATTTACTTGCCTTGAATGCGGCTATAGAGGCGGCGCGAGCAGGGGAGGCAGGCCGAGGCTTTGCTGTAGTCGCAGATGAAGTGAGAGCGCTATCGACTCGATCTACTCAGTTCAGCGATGTCATCAAAACTCAGGTCGAAAATATAAGAAGCTTGGTAGATAAGCTTACCGATACTGCAGAGTTTGTTGCGTCGCAAGATATATCTCAGGTAGTAAATGCGAAGTCACATATCAGCGAGCAGCTTTCAGAAATTATCAAAAAGGCAGAGGCTGACCTGGTAACTACAAAACAAATTGAAGACATAGGTTTGCAACTTGATGAGTCGATAAACGCGGCCATTCGGGGTATGCAATTCGGTGACATTAACGGCCAGCACATTCAGTACACCCAAGAAATGATCAAGTTCATTTTAGAGCAGTTGGCCACGTTAGATGCCAACAATATCGAGAATTTTATAAGCGCATTAAACGAGTACCAAAAAGGGCTCGCTGCGAAAGGAAAAAATGACCACAACCCAGTGTCTGCAACGTCAATGGACGCAGGGGAAGTGGAATTGTTCTAGGCTAAGAAAGGAACAGGAAGCACCGTCAGTAATGACATACTCTGGAGAAGTGAGCATATGAGCAAACACATTTTAGTTGTAGACGATTCAGTATCTATTCGTCAGATGGTAGAGATGACCCTTAAAGGGGCAGGCTATACTGTAACGACGGCCCAAGATGGCCAGGAAGCGCTAGATAAATGTAAAAGTCAGCAGTTCAATTTCGTATTAACCGATCAAAATATGCCTCGAATGGACGGCCTTACGCTTATTAAAAATTTGCGAGGCCTTGGGGCTTACAGCAGAACGCCAGTAGTTATGCTTACCACTGAAGCAGGCGACGATATGAAAGCGAAGGGAAAAGCCGCAGGCGCTACAGGCTGGATGGTAAAACCTTTCGATCCCAACAAGCTTCTTGATGTAACGAAGCGCGTGTTGGGCTAAGTCGCCCACCCACTCCTAAAATCTGGAAGGATTCGGAATGAGCATCGATATAGAACAGTTTCATGGCGTGTTTTTCGACGAGAGCGACGAGCATCTCGACGATATGGAACAGCTATTGATGAGCTTAGATATTGAGTCACCTGATCCTGAGGAGCTAAATAGCATTTTCCGTGCTGCCCATTCTATTAAAGGTGGCAGTGGCATTTTCGGCTTTGATGCGTTGATGAACTTAACGCATGTGATGGAGAACTTGCTAGATAAAGCGCGTAACAATGAACTCAGCATTACCGCTGATATTGTAAACGTGCTTTTAGAAACCCTCGACGTGTTGAAAGACACGCTCAATGCTTATCGCGATGAAACGCCGGTTCCAGAAGACAGCATTGCGCAGCGAATCAAAATACTTAATGAGGTAATTAACGGGCAAACCACTGATACTGCCTCTGACTCTAGTGGTGCTCCATCTGTCCAAAATGAAAATACGCAAAACGAAGGCGTACAAGATGATAGCTTCGGATTTTTCGATGATGAGCCCGGTGATCCTGCTTCAGACTCTGACGATAGTTTCGGCTTTTTCGACGACGAGCCGGTTAACGAAGTTAGCCAAGAGGAAACAATCCAAAGCAATAGTGAAGACGATGAAGGCTTCGGTTTCTTTGACGACGCATTGGATGAGAGCAACCTCACTCAAGAGACGTCTACTCAAAAGTCAGTAAAAGAGGATGAGGGTTTTGGGTTCTTCGATGATGAGGAAACACTAAATACTACCGACATGTCCCAAACGGATAAGTCTGGTTCTGCTGTGGCGGGCACTACAAAGACCGGAGAACATCAGGGTTTTGGCTTTTTTGAAGACGCACCTTCAGCTAGCAATATTAATACTTCTCTAGAATCTGCGAGTGGTAACAACGCACAAAGCGCCAATACTCCATCGAATACAGCAACAACATCTAGCAATGTTAAAGCACCAACAAGTGGCGCCGCCCCCACGTCAACACAAGCCAAAACGCCATCAAAGCCGCCAGCGAAAAAAAGCACCGCCCGTGAATCGGCCTCTATCCGGGTAGACACCACTAAAATTGATGCCATGGTCAATTTAGTTGGCGAACTGGTTATCACCCAGTCAATGCTTTCCATGATAGGGCAAGACGTTGAAGGGCAAGTTGGCGAGCGACTTCAGCTTGCTATCGATGAACTGCAGCGAAACACGCGGGAAATCCAAGAATCGGTCATGTCGATGCGCATGCTTCCACTAACCGCAACCTTTAATCGCTTCCCTCGTTTAGTAAGAGACTTGGCAGGGAAGTTAGGCAAACAGGTTGAGCTGGTGCTTCAGGGTGGAAGTACCGAGATTGATAAAAGCTTGATTGAAAAAATTGTCGACCCCCTTACTCACTTGGTGCGCAACAGTATTGATCACGGAATTGAAACACCTGAAAAACGCGCTGCTGCCGGCAAGCCAGAGAAAGGCACGGTTATTCTAAGTGCCGAGCAGAAAGGCGGCAGCATTATTATTAGCATTATTGATGATGGAGGCGGTTTACACCGCGACAAAATTCTTGATAAAGCTCGAAGTAACGGGCTTGCCGTATCTGATGATATGCCTGATTCAGAAGTATGGCAGCTTATATTCCAACCAGGGTTTTCAACTGCTGAAGCCATTACCGATGTGTCAGGAAGAGGGGTTGGTATGGACGTGGTGCGTCGTAATATCGAGTCAATTGGCGGGCGCATCGATATCGAGTCGAGCGCTGGAGAAGGCTCAGCCTTTTTCATTCACCTGCCGCTTACGCTAGCCATCGTTGATGGCATGTGTGTGTCGGTGGGTAAGCAAATCTTCGTGATCCCACTTTTAAATATCATTGAATCCTTCCAGCCCACCAAGCAGCAACTGAAAACATTGGGTAACGATACCGTGCTGTACATCCG
>LUME01000538.1_pt1 | contig 11991 bp, 13 predicted proteins | sample 729951 | NCBI WGS metagenome assembly LUME01 (sample SAMN03860271, study PRJNA289734) | marine metagenome | biome: seawater column; feature: ocean; material: water; isolation source: Red Sea water column Station 34 - depth 200m | place: Saudi Arabia: Red Sea | collected 2011-10-15 | depth 200 m | reverse complement strand
GTTTATGAAGCTCTTTTAAGTTTAACTAAAGGTCAAAAAATGAATACAGTCTTATCTGATATGGCGCCTAATATGAGTGGTCAATTATCAGTTGATCAACCAAAATCTATGTATCTGGCGGAATTAGCTTTAGATATAGCAGTTAAGACATTAACACCGAAAGGACACTTTTTAGTTAAAGTTTTCCAGGGAGATGGTTTTGATGCTTACGTTCAAATTGCACGTCAAACTTTCAAAAAGGTAGTGATCAAAAAACCCAAAGCTTCTCGTGCCAGATCTAAAGAAGTTTATCTACTAGCAAGTCAGTTAAAATAACTTTTTATGAAAAACTACAGCGATATTCAATCCCTAATGAGGGACGAGATTAAGAAGACAGATGAAGTCTTAATCGAGCGCTTAAATTCAAATGTTGATCTCATTAATCAAATGAGTCATTACATCATTGCCTCAGGCGGGAAACGCTTAAGACCCTTACTACTTCTTCTTTCTGCAAGAGCTACAAACTATAAGGGTAAAGACCATTATAAAATGGCAGTTGTGATTGAGCTTATTCATACTGCAACACTTCTACACGATGACGTGGTAGATGAGTCAACAACCCGTCGTGGTCAAGAAGCAGCCAATGAATCGACTTTCTTTACTCAAGAGCATTTGAAATCATGGTAGAACCTAATTCCATGGGTATTATGAGAATCCTTTCAAAAACAACAAACCAGATTGCAGAAGGAGAGGTTTTACAATTATTAAATATCAAAAATACTAACGTTTCTCAAACAGAGTACTTTAATGTTATTCAGCAAAAAACTGCTTGCCTATTTGAAGCAGCTTGCAAAATAGGAGCACTTCTTTCAGACTCTTCGAAAAAGACGATTAATTCAGTAGGTGACTTTGGATTACATTTAGGTAATGCCTTTCAAATTATTGACGATACCCTTGACTATGAATCAGATTCACAAACAATCGGAAAAGAAGTGGGTGACGACTTGTCCGAAGGCAAGATTACCTTACCCATAATTTATGCTCTTGAAAAAACCTCTGGAGCAGAAAATAAAATCCTGAAAAATGCAGTTGAAACAGCAGACTCATCAAATATCGATAACATTGTCAATATTCTTTGCAGTGTAAATGCTTTTGAATTTACTCGAAAAATTGCGGAGAGCGAATCACAAAAAGCATTAAAGTCGATAAAAAATATTCCAGAATCTGACTATCAATCAGCTCTCAAACTATTATGTGAATTGTCACTGAATCGAACATCTTAATAACATTGAATGCTAACTGCAGCAATTAAAAAACAGATTCGATCCTCATTTGAAGCGGCGAAAATCCAGTTACCTAATTTTAGTAATCGTTCTTCGCAAAACAAAATGATCGCTGAGATAGCAAAAACACTGGCAGGTGAATACCCAAAATCAAATCCAATTCTTTGTGTTGAAGCTCCCACCGGAACTGGCAAAACAATGGCCTATCTTATTGGTTGCCTTCCAATTACTCAAGCCAACAAGAAAAAATTGGTCATTGCATGTGCTAACGTAGCACTTCAAGAACAGATTCTCTATAAAGACATCGTTGAAGCAAAAAAATATTCTTCTATAGAATTTGAATATGCATTAGCTAAAGGCCGATCTCGCTATGTTTGCATTCGAAATCTAATGAACCTTACAGAGGAAACATCAAACACTCAAACAACATTTGAAGACGCTCTACTTTGGGACGAACCGCCAAGCCAAAATCAACTAGATAAGCTAAGTGAAATGACTGACAACTATTCTTCAGCTCGTTGGAGTGGAGAGATTGATGACCTTGAAAGTCCGCCAGAATTTTCACTTTGGCAAAAAGTTGCTTGCAACCGATTTACTTGCACAGCAAAAAACTGTGAATTTTATAATGACTGTGCTTTTTTTAAAGCAAGAAAAAAAGCTTCTCTAGCAGACGTGATTATTGCCAATCATGATCTTGTTTTGGCTGATATTATAAATGGAAACAACATTCTTCCTGAAGTGAATGACTGTATTTTTGTTTTTGATGAGGCTCACCATTTTTCCCAAAAAGCGCTCTCTCATTTTTCAATAAATGCCAGCACTGAATTTATGAAAACTTCAATTCGTCAAACCCAAGGTGCAATCGATCAGATTTCAAAAATTACAAATCAAAAGACCTCTGAAAATAACATAAAGAAGGTAGATGAAGCTATTGGCGAACTTATTGAAGCTATCACCAATTTTGAATATTTAGATGACGTGTATTTATTTGATATGTCTGGCGTTTCAACTGATGTGTCTAATCTAGCTAAGAACTTATTAATGATCTTTAATGCCGCATTTGGTAATCTCCTAGATCAAAAAGATAGTTGGCAGGATTATTGCAAAGGAAATAACGTCGAACAGGTAACCATAGATAACCTCAATAACGTAATAGGTCAAAATGATCAAAATCTTTCTTCTATCCTTTCTCTTTTAAACGCTTTCACTCAAAATGCTGATGGCGACTTACCTCCAACAAGTAATTGGATAGTGAAATCAAAACTTTCAAATAAGAAAGCAAATTACCACCTTCATACAGCAAAAATTGACGTATCGAATCATCTCCAGAACTTGATATGGTCGAAAGCGGCGGGTGTAATCTTGACATCTGCAACTCTTACTTCGCTTGGTAGTTTCGATAGAATGAATCAACAGCTCGGTCTAAAAGAAAAAGAAAACAGATACCTACGTCTGACTTCACCTTTTAATCATAAATCTGTTGATTTTATTGTCGCCAGCATGAAGGCAAGCCCTTCTGATATATATGGGCATACTCAAGAACTTGCCAAGGAGCTAAAAAAACGCATAAATGAAAAAGAAGCAACCTTAGTGCTGTTTGCCTCCAATAATCAAATGCAAATGGTAGCGGACTTAGTGGAGAAAACAATAGACTGTGAATTGTTGGTTCAAGGTGAGTACAGCAAAAAACGTATTATTGAAAAGCACATTGCAAAACGTAAGAATGGTGAAGGCAGCATCATCTTTGGCTTGGATAGTTTTGCAGAAGGAGTAGATCTCAAGGGTGATAATCTAAATCATGTTATGATTGCAAAATTACGTTTCAGCGTACCTACCTCACCGATTGAAAAAACTACACAGTCTTACCTTGAATCTTTAAACAGAAATCCATTTTTGGAAATTTCCTTGCCAGATGCTTCATTAAGACTTGTTCAAGCTTGCGGTAGACTTATCAGAACAGAAACCGATACAGGTAAGATTACAATTTTTGATAATCGTATAAGAACAAAATTCTATGGCAAACAATTGCTAGACACCCTACCTGGATACAATATAGTTGTTGAAACTACGAACAGTTAGTTTAATGCTCATTGATAATCAGATAACTTAAAATAAGGTTAAAACCAAAAACAACTCAAGTCACAATGGATTCGATTGCTCGTGCCAAAAAAAGTCAAAAAGTCACTATCGTAGGCGCTATAGTTGATTTTCTACTGTCTGTCTTCAAAGTCATTGTTGGAATTATTGGAAATTCCGGCGCTTTGGTTGCTGACGGTGTCCACTCATTCTCTGATTTACTCACAGACTGGGTTGCTTGGTATGCCGCCAAACAGGCTGGAGAAGCTCCAGACAAGGAACATCCATATGGCCATGAACGCTTTGAAACCGTTGCAACTCTTGGGCTGAGCATCTTTCTAGCGATCATTGGTACAGCAATTATTTTTGATGCTACAGGACGACTTACAAACGCTGGCGCTTTGAATCATGAAGGTTGGCTAATTGCGACTGCATGCTTCTCTATTGCTAGTAAAGAGGCCTTGTACTGGTATACAGTTATTGTTGCAAAAAATATTAATTCTGAAATGCTTAAGGCCAACGCCTGGCATCATCGTTCAGATGCATTTTCTTCGGTTGTCGTCATTATTGGTATAGTTGGTGCTGCTAATGGCTACTATTATCTTGATAGTGTAGCTGCTATTATCGTTGGCATCATGATTATCTATATCGGCTGGAAACTTGGATTCGAAGCAACCAAGGAACTGGTTGATACTTCGATTGATGATGAAGATATCAAAAAATTGCATTCAGCATTAGCTAACATCAAAGGCGTTAATAGCGTCCATACACTAAGAACAAGGAGAGTCGGACATAAAAAATCAGCTGATGTCCATGTTCAAGTCAATCCTTTTCTATCGGTGAGTGAGGGACATATCATTAGTGTCAGTGTTGAGAGGGTAGCAAAGGAATGTGTTGAAGGTTTGGATGATGTCACGGTACATATCGACCCTGAAAATGATGAGGAAAAAGATGCAGCTACTTATAAAGACCTGCCAGAACGAGCTCAAGCTTTGAAGATCTTGCAACAGGCACTAAAGTTGGAAGAGTGCACTTATGAATTTGAGCGAACTCAATTGCATTATTTAGAAGGTGAAATTTTGGTAGACTTTTTCTTGCCACTTGATTATTTGTCTAACAATAGCGCTATAGAAATCAATACTCAACTCTCAGATATCGTTGCAAAACTTCCGGGTTTCGGCGAAGTCAAGGTTTACTTTAGCTGAAAACCACGATAGGCAAAAAACCTATAAAGAATGGTAGGCATGACAGATTGCCCCAGCCAGTGCATCGGCAGCATCAGCTTGAGGAGCCTTATTTAGCTTTAACAACTCTTGCACCATAAAGGATACTTGCTCTTTACTAGCATGCCCCTTGCCGACTAGTGTTTTTTTAATTTGATTTGGGCTATAGTCAACTATAGGTAACCCCCTGGCGGCTGAAATAACAGCCCCCCTTGCATGACCAAGTTTTATAGCAGCATCTGGATTTGGCCTGTCAGGACGCATAAATACCCTCTCAACAACAACAACATCAATCTGATGTTTTTTAAGAATTTCTTTAATGCCTGAATAAATTGTGACAACACGATCGTTTAAATCACCCTGTGTTCGGATACAGCCACTATTAATATAAGTAAATTTAAGTTTATTAGCCGTAATTATTCCAAAACCAGTAATTCTTGAACCCGGATCAATACCAAGTATATTCATAAGGGTATTCTATCAGTTAAGGAAAAACAAGCCAATATTTTAGTATTAAAGCTATAATGCTGTCTTATTTTATAGAGTGTTATGTATGTCTGTTATTGAGCTTACACAATCAAATTTTGACGAAACTATCACCAACAATGAGCTTGTAGAAGAGCAGGCTCTTGGCGCTCACTTTAGAATCCGTTCTATACCAACTCTCATGATTTTTCGTGAGGGTATCGGTATTTTCTCTCAACCTGGATCGCTCTCGGGTGCAGACCTAGTAGGCCTCCTTGAAAAGGCCAAAACTATCGACATGGATGAAGTTAGAAAAGAACTTGAGAATCAGTAAAAGGTTTATCGTTAAATGAAGTAATCTATATTACCCCATCAAAAAGCTCGGCATATTGCTGTTCACTAAAACCAACCATAATACTCTCACCCTGAACCAGTACGGGTCGCTTTATCAATGTAGGAAGTTTTAATACCAAATCATAGTTGATATTACTTTTTTGATCTTCAGATAGAGATCGATAAGTTGTTGAGCGCTTGTTAATCAATAACTCCCATCCAACAGATTCAACCATTTGTTTCAATACTTGACGAGAAATAGGATTTTGCCTAAAGTCAATAAACTGATAATTTACATCACGATGATTTAAATAAACTATTGCTTTCTTGACGGTATCACAGTTTTTAATCCCATAAACTTGAATAGATTCATTCATACTAATCTCTAGCATTTCAATAGAAAAGTGACAGGCCCATCGTTAACCAAAGCAACCTTCATGTCAGCTGCAAATATGCCACTTTCGACATCAGAACTTAAATCTTTGGCTCTTCCAACCATATGGTTGTAAATATTTTCAGCCTCCAAAGGTGTTTTGGCTGTTGAAAAACCAGCCCTTGTCCCATTATTGGTTTCAGCTGCAAGAGTGAATTGAGATACAAGTAAAACTCCGCCATTAATATCACTGACACTTAAATTCATTTTGCCTTCGTCATCAGAAAAAACTCGATAAGAAAGTATTTTATTGATCATTTTGTTGGCATGTTTTAATTCATCTTCTTTTTCAATACCAACAAAAACCAATATTCCTTTCTTAATTTGACCAACAATTCTTCCTTCAACCTCGACGCTAGCAGATGATACTCTCTGTATTAACGCCTTCATGTCAAGTAAGAAACATCCGCAACAGATAGGAATAATCCTCTGACACGACTTATAAGTTTAAGACGCGCCTGCCTAAGCTCTATGTCATCAACATTGACCATCACTTTATCAAAAAAAGTATCGATTACCTCCTTTAACTCTAGTAAAGACCGCACGATAGCTTTATAGTCTTTTTGTTCAGATAGTTGTCTAGCAATTGACTCAGTTGCCTGAAAAAGTTTTTTCTCAGAATCTTCTATCAACAATCTAGTATCTAGTTCAACATCATTACTGTCAAAGTCTTTGAGTATATTGACAATCCTTTTATTGGCTTCAATTAAACTCTTTGATTCGGTTTTCTGAATAAAATCATTGAGTGCTTCTACCCTTTGATGGAAATCAAATGGAGAATCAGGGCTCACAGCGAGCACAGCCTCAAAAACATTTCCATCAACATGGGCATCTTTATAGTATGCTTTCAGTCGTTCCATCATAAATTGATATATTGAGGAAGAAGCTTCCCTGTCTACTTCCTTTGAATGCAAATTCAATGAAACATCAATCAGTGTTTTTAAATTAATATCTAGATGCGCCTCTAAGAGTATGCGCAACAAACCCAATGCAAGCCTTCTTAGTGCGTAAGGATCTTTTGAGCCAGTAGGAGCCTGACCAATGCCATAAACTCCTGTAATCGTATCCAGCTTGTCTGCAATTGCCACTACAAGACCTTCATTTGTCGATGGAAGATCATCCCCGGAAAATCTTGGCCTATAGTGTTCTCTAATGGCTTGTGCAACGACCTCTGACTCACCGTCATTCAGCGCATAATAGCCGCCCATAATGCCCTGTAAGTCAGCAAATTCACCAACCATTTCACTCATCAGATCTGACTTTGATAGGAGCCCAGCTCGAGCACAAGATTGAGCGTCAATATTAACCAAACCAGCGATATGTTTACTTAGCTTTTCAATTCGCTTTGCTTTGTCAGCCATCGATCCCAATGATTTCATAAATAAAACGTTTTCCAGTCCTTTAATCCTTTGATCTAATCTTATCGCCTTGTCCTGATTCCAAAAAAACTCAGAATCTGACAACCTTGGACGAATAACGCGCTCATTACCTTGAATAATCAAATTCAAATTCGTTGATTCAATATTAGCTACTGAGATAAATGATGGCAACAAGGCACCCTCACTATCAATCATATGAAAGTATTTTTGATGCGACTTCATCGCTGATATGAGTGCCTCTTCAGGTACGTTTAAATATTTTTCATCAAATTTTCCAGAAAAAGCCCTTGGATATTCAATCAATGCGCAAACCTCATCTAGTAACTGTTCATCAATCACAACTTGAGCTCCAATACTATTAGCCACTGACATAACTTGTTCACGAATAATTTCCTTGCGCTTATTAAAATCAACCTCAATTTTTGCCTTTTCTCTCATGAATGATTGATATTCGCTTGCATGAGGTATTTCAAAAGAAGAGCTATCTGAGGATCTTAGTCCTTTAGTAGTATTTCCACTCACCAATCCCATAATATTTGCAGGCACAACCTTATCATCCAACAACATCACCAGCCAATGAACTGGTCTTGCAAAAGAATAATCCAATTCCCCCCATTTCATCGCACTTGTAAGTGGAATATTTTTGACTGCTTTTTCAACGACACCTGGAAGCAAGTCTTTAATTGGTTGACCTACCTCTTTAGCATGAAAAAAATAGTAATTTTTGCCACCAAGCGAGCGTTTTTCTAGGCTATTTAAATCAACACCGCAAGATTTAGCAAAGCCTTCTATCGCTTTTTCTGGTGAGCCCACTGTAGGGCCTTTCCTTTCTACCAATTGATCTTCTTGGTGACTCTGAATTTTGAGAATACTTACAGCCAAACGTCTTGGTGTGACAAAAGCACTTACCTTGCCTATTGCAATACCTAATTGCTCAAGTTCCTCAACTAAATTATCTCTAAGGGCATTTGAGAGCTTTATTTGTAATTTAGGAGGTAATTCCTCAGTACCTAATTCCAATAAAAAGTCATGCGTTTTCATGCTCGATATTTTAGCTTATTGTATAGATTGATAATTGGATAGATAAAGTTGTATCAGAAACACCTTTTACAAAAACCGATCATTTCACTATGGTTTTTCAAAATAGTGCACATTTAGAGCTCTATAAAGCTCTAAAGTAAAAGAATATTTCTTCATCAAATACAGCTTCATCAGGAGATGGAGGGAGTGGTGATGCTTTATAAACTGCTCTTTCTATTGAGTTCTTAAATGCACGCGCCTTTTCGCTATCGTCAACATTACATTTTCGAATATTTACAGCTTTTACATTACCCTCATTATCTTGAAGAGCATAGACATCACAGCCCCAATCATCCTCTGCACCTTGATAATTCCAATAACTTTTAATTCTTGCTGCGATATTATTAACATAGGCACTTTTTAAGGTATTGAGTTGATCCTCAATGATGAGCGTTCTGGCTAGGTCTTGTTCGGCTTGTACTTCTTGAGTAAGTAGACGGTTGTATTGCTCTTTTTCAAAAGCCTCTTTTTCAGCAGCTCTTTCAGCCGCTGCTATGTTTTTTTGCTCTTCTGCTTCTTGTGCCCTTGCCTCAGCTTCTTGAGCTTTGGCTTCAGCCTCTTCTTTAAGTTTGGTAGCTTCCTCCACTTTTGCTTCAGCTTCTTTTGCTTTGCTTTCTAGCAACTCTTTTTGCTGCACAGCTTGCTGGGCACTTTCTTCGGCTTCAAGAGCCATTTTTTCAGCTAAAGCCTTTTGGCGTGCAGCCTCTTTCGCCTCTTTTTCAAACTCTTTAGCTTTAGCTTCTGAGAGATCTTTTTGTTCAGCAGCTTCTTGTGCCTTTGCCTCAGCTTCTTTAGCTTTGGCTTCAGCTTCTTCTTTAAGTTTGGCGGCTTTTTGTGCACTTTCTTCAGCTGATTTCGCTTTTGCCTCTATTATTGCCTTTTGCTTAACAGCTTCTAGCGCCAGTTGTTCAGCCTCTAGGGCTTTACTCTCAGCCTCTATAGATCTTGCTTCTGCGAGTTCTTGAGTTTTAGTTGCCTCTATCGCCTGAACTTCTGCTTCTTGTGCTTTAGCCTTCGCCTCTAATGTTTTTCTTTCGGCATCTTCTAATCGAATTTGAGCTTGACGGGCTAATTCTTCAGCTATATCTTTTTGTTTTTCAGCTTCCTTAGTTTTAGCTTCTTCAGTCTTTCGTTTTTCTTCAGCTTTCTTGGCTTTGGCTTCTTCGGCTTTTCGCTTAAGTTCTGCCTCTTCTTTTTGTTTGGCAGCTTCTTGTGCCAGAATCTCAGCTTCCTTGGCTTTGGCTTCTTCCGCTTCACGCTGAACTTCAGCCATAACTTTTTTTGCCTTGGCTTTAAGGGCTTCCTGTTCTGCAATCTTTTGACTTTCTTTAGCGCTTTCTGAACGTTCTTCTTGTTCCTTCAGTTTTTGTTGTTTTTGTTTTTCAAGCTCTTTCAAACGCTCTTTCTCGGCTTCAATAATTTCTATATCGATCACTATTGCTTCAATCGGGGCAGATTGAGATATAGACTGGGATGTAAGAGATTTTTTCTGAATTGTTTCACCTACATCTGCGTAGAATAGTCCAGTTAATAAAGCCACATGAAAAATAACTGCTACCCAAAAAGCTATTGGATGTTTTTTGGCAATTTTGATCATCGGTTGTGCCACTGTATGAAGCAAACCTAGGACAAAAATTAAAAACTTTTTTAGATATTTGAAGATAAATACAGCTGACTTCGATACTAGAGCTTTGAAAGTAGAATCTTTATCTCCTTCCCCTTTAACGAGCTCTGAAGAGTCTTTTTCATTGTTGGTTTTATCAGACTTACCTGGCAAAAGATTCTTAAGAAAATTCAGTGCCTTGTTAACAAATTTCATAGATAAAAAATTGATTAATTAGGGTTTTGGGTCATAAAGCCGAGCTTTTCAATACCTTTATATTCTAGTTCGGCAATTACTCCAAGCACTGTACCATAATCTGCATCTACATCTCCTCTAACAAATACCTGCATATCTGGCCAAATTTCTCTTCTTGCAAGCACTTGATTTACAACAACATTAAGTGAAACCATTTTAGTGTTTCCCGGATCTTCAATACCTGGATCCATCATCGAATTAATATAATAATTTCCATCTTTATCAATAGTAATTACGGTCGGTTGTTGATCTTCGTATTCAACCATTGTGGCAGGAGCTTCGGGTAAATCAACTTCAACTCCTTGTTCAATAATTGGGGTAGTCATCATAAAGATAACCAACAACACCAACATGACATCAATATAAGGAACTATATTGATATCTGCATTAGTAGCTGGTCTAGCGCGCTTAGGTAATTCGATCATTGCTGCCTTTGCAGAATAACAAACAATTCTTCAACAAATGCAGTGTACTGATTGCCAATCTCTTCAACTTGGGAAACAAGGCGATTGTATGCTATGGTGGCAGGAATCGCAGCAAAAAGACCAAATGCAGTTGCAATTAATGCCTCAGCAATACCAGGAGCAACAATAGCGATAGTTGCTTGCTTAACTGAAGCAAGAGCTATAAAAGAGTGCATAATTCCCCAAACCGTTCCAAAAAGACCGATATAGGGACTAGATGAGGCAATCATTGCAAGCACAGAAAGACTGGAATCAAGTCGATCAATTTCATTACTTGCCGTCGTATTCATTGATCGATAAGCTCTCTCGGAGTTCATGATTAGAGATTGATTCGATGTAGACTTGCTGTGCGTAAATTCTTTGTAACCAGAGCCTAAAATATCTTCCATTGCTGTCCTATCTGAGGCCAGAGGTGGTAAAGCCTTATATAAATTAGAAAGTTTACTTTCTCTCTCAAATTTTTGATGAAAGTTTTTAATATCAGTTTTCGCATCCATCAACACCTTTTTCTTGGACATAATGACTGTCCAAGAATAAATTGACATTAGGACTAGCACTATCATCACCACTTGCACAACTATGCCTGCACTGAATATTAGGTTGATGAGTGATAAGCTATTGTCTTCCATTTAGTTCCTCCAGGATAACCTGCGGCAGAGCACAAGGTTTAAAATTATTTTTAAGGACAGAAACTACCTTAACTTCCGCATTAAATAATACCGTATTTTTCTCTATATTCACTATTTTCTGAGCAAAAATTAGGCTTGCATGGCTAACAGATTTGATTTCAGTATGTACTTCAATTAAATCATCAAGAAAGGCCGGAAATAGATAGTCCGCTTGAAGTGATCGAACTACAAAAAGAGTAGAATGGTCTTGAGATAGTTGCTCTTGATTAAAGTTCAATTCACGCAAATATTCACTTCGACCACGCTCAATATATTTTAGATAATTAGCGTAATAAACCACGCCTCCAGAATCAGTATCTTCGTAATAAACTCTGACACTCAACTTACTCATTTTCCATACAAATCTTGAGTGTGGTTATGACGTGCAATTCCTAAATGAGAAAAAGCAAGATCTGTCGCAACACGACCACGTGGTGTTCGCATAATGAAGCCTTGCTGAAGAAGATAAGGTTCAACCATATCTTCAAGCGTTAATCTTTCCTCACCTAGAGCTGTTGAAAGAGTATCTAGACCAACGGGTCCTGCCGAAAACTTGTTGATAACCAGATTCAAATAATCTCTATCAAGCTGTTCAAGTCCTGCTTCATCTACCTTTAACGTTTTAAGAGCTTCTTGGGAAATTTTTTTATTAATAATACCCTTATTTTTAACATCAGCAAAATCCCGGACGCGTCTTAATAACCTGTTGGCAATCCTCGGAGTTCCCCTTGAGCGTTGAGCAATTTCTTG
>LUME01000450.1_pt1 | contig 12010 bp, 10 predicted proteins | sample 729951 | NCBI WGS metagenome assembly LUME01 (sample SAMN03860271, study PRJNA289734) | marine metagenome | biome: seawater column; feature: ocean; material: water; isolation source: Red Sea water column Station 34 - depth 200m | place: Saudi Arabia: Red Sea | collected 2011-10-15 | depth 200 m | reverse complement strand
TGGTTATACAACTCACCCGTTGTAAGCGGAAGCACGCGCTCGATATATTCTTCATGACCAAGTACATCGCCCACTAATTCAACTTCAGAGATAGTGTACTGTTCACCCTCTGTCACGTTCATAGCAATGTAGATGCCTGACTTTTCAGGTGTCATTGAAACTTGGGTAGAGTCGACGTTAAAACGCAAGTAACCGCGGTTCAAGTAATGGTTACGCAGCGTTTCCATATCACCTTGCAACGTTTGTTGCTGATAGCGAGTTTCTGATAAGAAATCCCACCAAGGCGTGTCATACTGCAGCTCGAAAGCCTCCATCAGCTCTTCGTCTGAGAAGATTTCGTTACCAACAATATTGATTTGCTCAATCTCAGCGGCATCGCCTTCTTCGAAAAGCAACTTCAAGTCTACGCGGTTACGCGGTAGCGGTGTGATGATGGCTGTTACATCAGCATTGTATTTACCAATGCTATAAAAGAAGTCTTTTAGGCCATTCTCAATAGAAGTTAGTACTGTCTTATCAAGCGGTTCACCAATGCGAACACCGTTTCCGTCCAAGCTTTCCTGTAGCTGCTCATCTTTAATATCATCGTTGCCTTCAAAGATGATATTACTAATGGTAGGACGCTCAGCGACACGCACGACAAGCGTATTGCCATCACGAAGAATTTCAACATTTTCAAAGTGAGTTGAAGAGTACAACGAGCGAATAAGCTGCGTTACCCTAAATGTATTAAGCTCGTCGCCAACTTGGACGGGCAAGTAGGTTAAGGCTGCACCAAGTGCAACGCGTTGCAAACCTTCCACGCGAATGTCTTCAACGACAAATTCACTGTCTTGCGCCGCAGCGTTGGTAAAGCTAGCACTGGAAAGAATGGCTCCGGCTGCTACTAACTGTTTTAACTTCATCTATTTTTCTTTTCCTGGCCGCGTTTTGTATTAGCTGTTTTGTACTTCCTGATTTGTATCAGGTTATGCGAGCGATATCGTTAAAAATTGCGATACCCATGATCATAAACAGAAGCACGCCACCTATTCTGTAACCCCATTCCTGCACCGCTTCAGGCACAGGCTTGCCTGTGATCCACTCCACGATAAAAAACATGAGGTGACCACCGTCAAGCATGGGCAAGGGTAATAAATTTATTATGCCTAAATTTACGCTTATTAAGGCAAGAAAACTCAAAAAGTACGCAAGTCCATACCCAGCACTTGTTCCCGCACCTTGAGCAATTGAGATAGGACCACTCAAATTCTTCACCGACACGTCGCCCGTGATGAGCTTACCTATCATTTCGACACTGAGTGTCATAAGACGCCAAGTTTTATCTAGCGCCTTCCCAATAGCCTCTATAATGCCATACTGATGCGTAAACACATACCCTTCTGGCCAAGGCTCGAATGTTGGGCTTACACCTAGATACCCACTTTGCCCTTGTGGAGTATCGCGGCGCGCTATCGTGGCATCTAATGTCAGCTGTTGTCCATCCCTATGTATTTCAAGTGTGATTTTCTCACCAGGACTTTCAACAATAACGTCAACTAAACGTTCCCACGACGACAACTTAGTGCCATTTAATGCAACGAGCTCATCGCCAGGCTTTAATCCTGCTTGCTCAGCTGCACTCCCTTCACCTACAAACCCAACGGTTAACGTTGCATCTGGACGATAAGGGGTTAGTCCTAAGCTGCTTAAAGGAGACTCGCTATCTGGGTCAAAGTTCCAAGAACTCAGTGTAAAACTCAGTTCTTTTTCAACGTTTGCTGAATTTTTAACCGTAACAATGGCATTTTCGGCACCAATGTTTGAGACAATTTCTAAGTTAACGGCTTCCCAATCAGGTGTACTTCTACTGCCAACTTTAATAATTTCATCACCAGGTTGCACACCAGCGATAGCTGCGATGCTTTCTGGCTCAACCTGTTTAACTACTGGCTTAACCGTTTCCAGCCCCACCAGATACATTAACCACAGTGCGAAAAATGCGAAGATAAAGTTAACGCCAGGGCCAGCAGCAATAACTGCCATTCGTTGTAAAACCGGTTTGTTATTAAACGCTTTGTTTGCCAATTCAGGCGGTACATCGTCAATCCGTCCATCGAGCATGCGAACATAGCCACCAAGCGGGATCATAGCGATGACATATTCAGTGCCCGACTTACTTGTCTTGCGCCAAATTGGCTTTCCAAAACCAATTGAAAAACGCTCTACTTGTACACCGCATTTACGAGCAACGTAAAAGTGCCCCCATTCATGTACAGCAACCAAAATACCTAAGGCTACAATGAATGCACCAAGGCTCCAAAAAAATGCTAGCACTGGAATTTACCTCGAATAATCTCGTTAGCTTTTGCTCTTGCTAAGCTGTCTTGCTCTAGTATTTGCTGAATAGAACTTACTGAAACATAAGGCATGGCGTTAAGCGTGGCGTCGTTCACTTTTGCAATATCACAAAACTGAATCTTACCTTCTAAGAAGGCTTCAACAGCCACTTCATTTGATGCGTTCACTCGCGTTGTCGCACATTGCCCTTCTTTACAGGCATCAATAGCCAGCTTCAAATTTGGATAACGCTCAAAACAAGGCGTTTGAAAACTGAAATTTGAGATATCTGAAAAGTCGAGTGGTGTCACGCCCGCTTCGATTCGCTCAGGATGCGCCAAACCATAGGCAATCGGGGTACGCATATCAGGGTTGCCCATTTGTGCGATGACCGAACCGTCAACATATTGCACCATAGAGTGAATAATACTTTGCGGGTGAATCACCACATCAATATCATCAACCCCAGCGCCAAATAGCCAACAGGCTTCAATAAATTCCAGCCCCTTGTTCATCATGGTCGCCGAATCGATTGTAATTTTTCTGCCCATCGACCAGTTAGGGTGTGTGCTGGCTTCATCGATTGTAATTGACGAAAAGCTATCTAGCGGCCTTTCCCTAAACGGACCACCTGAGCCTGTTAATAAAATTTTACGAATGCCTGATGCCGCGAAATTACCGTATTCATAATCGTGCGGGAGGCACTGGAATATAGCATTGTGTTCGCTGTCGATAGGAAGGATTTCAGCGCCGCTTTGGTTCGCAGCCTCGATAAATAAAGCGCCAGACATGACCAAAGCTTCTTTATTCGCAAGCAAAACCCGTTTGCCCGCCTTTACCGCCGCCAGTGTAGGCAAAAGGCCGGCTGCACCAACAATTGCAGCCATTACAGCATCAACTTCAGGCGCACTTGATACTTCTTCCAGTGCCTTGGCTCCGGAGAGAATTTCTGCATCAACACCATACTGAGATGCTAGCTCACAAGCTACTTTGTAGTTAGCGTCATCGGCAATTACCACATAGCGCGGTGCGCATTTCTGAGCCTGCTCCATAAGTAATTCAAGCTGAGAGTTACCAGTAATGGCAAATACGCGGTATTTATCTGGGTGGCGATTTATTACATCAAGTGTATTGCAACCAATGGAGCCTGTGGCCCCTAACACTGTTACTGTTTGCATTACGCCATCCAAGTTACATAGCAGAATGCGAAAACAGGGAACGCAGCCGTTAAGCTATCAATTCTGTCTAGTACACCACCGTGCCCTGGAAGAATTTTGCCACTATCTTTAATACCCGCACAGCGCTTAAGCATGCTTTCGTTTAAATCGCCAAGCGCTGAAACAGCTACCGTGATACCGCCAATAGCGAGGTGGAGCCAAATACGTGAAGGCTCTACCTGATAGTGAAGGGCCGCAAAAGCGATAATAGCGAATGAAGCTGCAATACCGCCTAACAAGCCTTCTAAACTTTTACCTGGCGATACGTTAGGGCGTAACTTGTGGCGTCCGAATTTTACGCCAACAAAGAATGCACCAATATCTGCAGCCCAAACAATCCCCAGCACATAAAAGATGAGTGAAGCGCCGTAGAAAGGATCAACATCGTGCAAGCTCGTACGAAGCGCAACAACCGCTACCCATGTGGGTATAAGCGTAAGTGCCCCAAATAGGGTTCTAACGCTGCGACTGTCTTTCCAGAATTTGGAGTATTTAGGATAGGCAAGCACCATAAACAAGGAGGCAATCCACCACAGAACGGCGATAGTTAATATAGCGCGATACAAACCATGTAACTGCCCCTGATACCAGATCGTGCTTGCATCGACAATTAATGAGAGCGCAATACATATGGCAAAAGCACTCGCCATATAGATGAGCTTTTTGGGGCGTTCACACACACCCGACATATTCGCCCATTCATAGGCGCCAATGCCGACCACGCCAGCAATGGCTATTTCAAACCAGAAAATGGGTAGGAAAAGAATAGCGTAAAGCGCCAGTGGCGCGAGGATTAATGCAGTTATTATTCGTTGTTTTAGCATAATTTGCCCTTGGCGTTTGTTACCAGGGCTAGCCTGATAATTGCCTGTATGGTGTTAACCATCGGCTGTGACTACTTGTTCACCGGTTAGACCAAAGCGACGTTGGCGAACATTAAAATCGTCTACGGCTAGTTGAAACACGTCTTCGTTAAAGTCGGGCCATAGTACGTCAGTAAAGTACAATTCAGCATAGGCACACTGCCACAGCAAGAAATTGCTAATACGGTGTTCGCCACCTGTGCGAATGAGAAGGTCTAACTCAGGAAGGTTAGCCGTTGAAATATGCGCGTTAAGTGCGTCTTCAGAGATGTTTTCAACATCAAGTTCACCGCTTTTCACTTGCGTTGCAAGTTGCTTAGCCGCGTTTACAATGTCCCATCTACCGCCATAATTTGCGGCGATATTTAAGACTAAATCTTTGTTGTCTTTGGTCATGTCTTCAGCTTTGCGAATTTTTTCGACTAGCTTAGCGTCAAACGCTTCAACATCACCAATAACCTGCAAACGTACACCATTTTTGTGTAACCGTTTTGCTTCACTATTGAGGACAAGATTGAACAGCTCCATCAAGACACTGACTTCTTCCTCAGGACGCTTCCAATTTTCACTTGAAAACGCGAATAGCGTAAGTGATTCAATGCCGTTTTGACGTGCAAAGCGCACAACAGAACGAACAGACTCTACCCCGGCTTTGTGGCCAAAGGTACGAATTTTCCCTTTCCTTTGCGCCCATCGACCATTGCCATCCATAATGATTGCAACGTGCTTCGGGCCAGCAGTCACTGCCGGCGCCTCAGCTTTCGTCGATTTGGCTGCGCTTAAACGCTTTCCAATCATGATACTTACTTATACTTCCATTAGTTCTTTTTCTTTGTCAGCAAGCATGCTGTCAACTTTCTTAATGAAATCGTTAGTAATAGATTGAATGTTCTCTTCAGCTGCACGGCTTTCATCTTCACTGATCTCTTTTTCTTTAAGAAGATCTTTGATGTCACCGTTCGCGTCACGACGGATGTTACGGATAGCTACACGACCACCTTCTGCTTCGTTGCGAACAACGCGAATAAGGTCTTTACGACGCTCTTCCGTTAGAGGAGGTAAAGGAATACGAATTGAACCACCTGCACTCATTGGGTTTAAACCTAGGTCAGACTGCATAATGGCCTTTTCTACCGCTTGAATGGCGCTTTTATCAAACACAGTTAACGCTAGAGTACGGCTGTCTTCTGCAACTACGTTAGCCACTTGCTTTAGCGGCGTGTCTACGCCGTAATAAGGTACCATGATGCCATCTAGAAGGCTTGGATGCGCACGACCAGTGCGGATTTTGCTGAATTGGCCCTTTAGAGAAACTAGGCTTTTTTCCATGCGCTCTTGCGCATCTAATTCAATTTCATCAATCACGATTTGTATCCTATTGTTCTTAATTAATCGTTGTCAGCGTGGCGAATAACAGTACCTTCTTTTTCGCCCATCACAACACGTTTTAGGCAACCTGGCTTATTCATGTTGAATACGCGAATTGGCAAGCTGTGATCGCGCGCCAAAGTAAACGCTGACAAGTCCATCACTTTAAGTTCTTTTTCTAGTACTTCTTGGTAAGTCAGTTCTTCATACAGCGTAGCTTCTGGGTTTTTAACCGGATCATCACTATATACACCATCCACTTTGGTCGCTTTTAATACCGCATCGGCTTCAATTTCGATGCCGCGTAAGCAAGCCGCTGAGTCTGTAGTGAAGAAAGGATTGCCCGTACCCGCAGAGAAGATAACAACACGGCCAGACTTAAGAAGGCTAATGGCTTCGGCCCAGTTGTATGCATCGCAAACGCCATTAAGTGGGATAGCTGACATCATACGAGCATTTACAAATGCACGATGAAGCGCGTCGCGCATGGCTAAGCCATTCATAACGGTAGCTAACATTCCCATGTGATCGCCAACAACGCGGTTCATTCCCGCTTTTGCTAAGCCTTCGCCACGGAACAAGTTACCACCACCGATAACAAGACCAACTTGAACACCAAGTTCAACCAGCTCTTTAATCTCTTGTGCCATTCTATCTAGCACTTTAGGGTCTATGCCAAAGCCTTCCGCCCCCATTAGGGCTTCACCACTAAGCTTTAACAAAATGCGTCGGTATGCTGATTTTGGTGTGATACTCATAGTTTGAATTGTCCTCGTAAACCCGTTTTGTCCTATGTCTTTCGTTAAATCACTGGTGTAAAAAACATAGGACAAAGCGCTTTCGTTTGTCAGGCAGGCGCGTACGTATTTCGCCTAGCTTCACACTTACGCATTACATTGGCAACACTAAAGATGTTCAGCTATAAAAAAGCACCTCCTAAGAGGTGCTTTGTAGTTTATCTAACTATTGCTTAATGCAAAAGATAAACACTCAATTATTTCTTAGCAGCAGCCATTTGAGCAGCTACTTCAGCAGCGAAGTCTTCAGTCTTCTTCTCGATACCTTCACCAACTTCGAAACGTACGAAGTTGATTACGTCTGCGCTGTTGTTCTTAAGAAGCTCAGCAACAGAGATTGAAGGATCTTTAACGAAAGGCTGACCAGTCAAGCTCACTTCGCCAGTGAACTTCTTCATGCGGCCTGCAACCATTTTCTCAGCGATATCAGCTGGCTTACCAGACTGGATAGCGATTTCGATTTGGATTTCTTTCTCTTTCTCAACAACTTCTGCTGGAACGTTTTCAGGCTTAACGAACTGCGGGCTTGCCGCTGCAACGTGCATTGCAACGTCTTTCGCTAGCTCTTCGTCACCGCCAGTAAGGAGTCGTTAAGCGCTTCGATGTCGTTGATGTTGCTAGCAGCTGCTACTTCTAGAAGCTCGTTACCAAATTTAAGGAAACCTTCGTCACGTGCTACGAAGTCAGTTTCACAGTTAAGTTCAAGCATAGTCGCACGACCTGCTTCAACCTTAGTAAGGATTACACCTTCAGCTGCGATACGGCCTGCTTTTTTAGCCGCTTTCGCTTGGCCTGATTTACGCATGTTTTCAATGGCTAACTCAATGTCACCATCCGTTTCAACCAGGGCTTTTTTACAATCCAGCATACCTGCGCCAGTACGTTCGCGCAGTTCTTTAACTAGTGCTGCAGTCACTGCCATTTTTCAATTCCTCAGCATTAAATATAAATTCGTTAGGTAAAAGGGGCGATGCCGCCCCTCTCAATACGTTTCGTATTGTAGTACTGCCATATTATTAAGATATGACAGTAAGCAATCAGAATTACTCTGCTGCTTCTACGAAGTCGTCTTGCTCAGCTTGTACTTCAAGGTTGCTTTCGCGACCTGAGTTGATAGCGTTTGCAGCAGCATCCAAGTAAAGTTGGATAGCACGGATAGCATCGTCGTTACCAGGGATGATGTAATCAACACCGTCTGGGTTAGAGTTAGTATCAACAACACCAACAACAGGAATACCTAGGTTACGAGCTTCTGTTACAGCAATGTGCTCGTGATCTGCGTCGATAACAAAGATTGCGTCTGGAAGACCGCCCATATCTTTGATACCGCCAAGGCTGTTTTCAAGCTTGTCCATTTCGCGCTGAAGCATAAGTGCTTCTTTCTTAGTTAGCTTCTCAAACGTACCGTCTTGACTTTGCTGCTCAAGATCTTTAAGACGCTTGATTGACTGACGTACTGTTTTCCAGTTAGTCAGCATACCACCTAACCAACGCTTGTTTACGTAGTACTGGTCGCACTTAAGAGCAGCATCTTTAACTGCTTCGCCAGCTGCGCGCTTAGTACCAACGAAAAGGATTTTACCTTTCTTAGACGCAACACCTGAAAGGTAGTTAAGTGCGTTGTTGAAAAGTGGAACCGTTTTTTCAAGGTTGATGATATGAACTTTGTTACGAGCGCCGAAGATGAAAGGCTTCATCTTTGGGTTCCAGTAACGAGTTTGGTGACCGAAATGCACACCTGCTTTCAGCATGTCACGCATAGAAACATTAGCCATTTTATTTTCCTCTTGGGGTTAGGCCTCCATATACCCCTTGTATCGATTCAGACCAACCTAAGTTGAACTGAACACCCCGATACGAAGTGTCGGTATATGTGTGTTTTAATAAAATAAATTTACCCTCTAAAACGGTGCCAAATGCACATGGCAAAATGAGCTTTCCGTCAGGGCGCGCGCTTTATACCACAATCCCACCTTAGCCTCAAGTTTTGAGGGTAAAAAGCGACAATTTGAAGTATTTAAATTAAAGAAAGTATAGAACCTTTGATAAGGTCGCTTTATACCTCTAACTTTAGCAGATAAAAACCAGCAATATCATAACCTTACTAAGAATGACCTGAATAGTGTTATAATGCGTAAGTAATCAAAATTCTTCATCAAACTAGTTTCAAACGATTTGAGAGGCGCTGTGACAGCTATTATCAAAACCCCAGAAGAAATCGAAAAAATGCGCGTAGCCGGTAAACTGGCAGCCGAAGTGCTTACTATGATAGGGCCTTACGTAAAGAAAGGCGTTACCACTGATGAGCTAAATACTATTTGCCACGACTACATTGTAAATGAGCAAAAAGCGGTACCCGCGCCTTTAAATTACGGCCATCCGCCTTTTCCTAAATCTATTTGCACGTCAGTAAACCACTGTATTTGCCACGGTATTCCTTCTGATAAGAAACTGAAAGACGGCGACATCATTAATATCGACGTCACAGTTATTAAAGATGGCTATCATGGCGATACGTCAAAGATGTTTGTGGTGGGTAAGCCTTCTATCCTTGCAGAGCGCCTAATTCGCGTTACCCAAGAATGCTTATATAAAGCTATTGAACAAGTGAAACCGGGCATGCGCCTTGGCGATATCGGTCATATTTGTCAAACCCACGCAGAAGCGCATAACTATTCAATAGTTCGTGAATACTGCGGCCACGGTATTGGCGCTAGTTTCCACGAAGAACCACAAATTGTTCACTACGGTAAGCCAGGTACGGGTGATGTGTTAGAGCCAGGTATGTGCTTTACCATCGAGCCTATGGTAAACGCAGGCAAGCGCTACTCAAAAGTGCTGCCAGACCAATGGACAGTGGTAACTAAAGACAGAAGTTTAAGCGCTCAATGGGAGCACACCCTATTGGTCACTGAAACTGGCGTTGAGATTCTTACGCTTCGCGAAGAAGAAACCTTGGAACGCGTCATTTCTCACGGATAAATCGACTTCGACAATATTGATAATGTCCTAATTTTGCACGTTATTAATTGCTAATTTGTAAAATAAAGTCCAATTGATTTTCATAAAGCGGCTGTTGAGTAAACGGCCGCTTTTTTACATCGTTCGCAAGCTTCAGGGCGAACTCTCAAATCTCGACAGTATGCCCTCTGCTCCCCTTTCGTTTATTACGCTACACACCTATAACAAAAAACCATAAATATTCACAATTCAACCTAACTTATGCATTAATTTGCTACTGCGAACTACTAGCAATTCATGCTATTGTTCTTAGCGTCTAAAAAGAAGTCTATTTCAAAGGTGTATTTTGACGCTGCAATCACTGATAAAGAATATCGACACAATTAGCTCTGTTGATGAAATTCCCGCCATTAAATCGTGCGTGGAAGCCAGTTATGCCTGGATAACGGAGTCCTTCGACGCTACGCCGGTTAATCAACTCGTTACCGGTCGTGCACAGTTCGTCGATGCATTGCTTTGTCATCTTTGGCAACTTTATGGTTTAGATACCGTCGATGAATTATCGCTTTGCGCCGTTGGTGGTTACGGCCGTGGTCATCTGCAACCTCATTCAGACATCGATTTACTCATAGTTAGTAAAAAGAAACTTAAGCCCGATGTACAAGAAAAAATTGGCATGTTCATCACCCTTTTATGGGATATCAAATTAGATGTTGGCCAGTCAGTTCGCACTATCAAAGAAACGGTTAAGCTAGCAAAAGACGATATTACGATTGCGACCAATTTGGTGGAAAGCCGATTACTTTGCGGCAGTGAAGCCACCTTTGATAAATTGTGGGATGAAGTTAACGGTCGAAACTCATGGTCGAGCAAAGCGTTTTTCTCTGCCAAGTATGACGAGCAAAAAAAACGCCACGCCAAATTCAACGGTACCGCTTATAACCTTGAACCTAACATCAAAGAAAACCCCGGGTGTTTGCGTGATATTCAATCTATTGGCTGGGTCGCCAAAAAGCATTTTAAAGAATATGACGGCTGGAATTTAGTAGGCCACGGCTACTTTACAGAACAAGAGCACAGTGAATTAATTGCTTGTCGCATGCACCTTTGGAAAATGCGTTGTGCACTACATCTGGTTGCAGGCAGAAGCGAAAACCGGCTGCTGTTTGATTACCAACCTGACGTTGCAAAAATGATGGGGTATGGTGAAGAAGGTAAATCGTCTGTCGAAAAAATGATGCGGGACTTTTTCCGCACAGTGGCGCGGGTGTCTGAACTGAATCAAATGCTGCTTCAGCGCTTCAAGTACGACATGCTGAACCAAAGCGTTCAGAAAAGCGTGATCATAAACGAAGATTTCGAGCTGCTCGATAACATGATATCGCCACGACACGAAACCGTGTTCTCCTCTCCCGAAGCAATCTTGGACTTTCTGCATTTGGTGGCCAACACGCCAGAAGTACAAGGCCTCAGTACGATTTGCATACGTCAGCTGCGCAACGCTCACCGCGCTTTTGAAGCAGAATACTATGTAGAGCGCCCACTGTGCCGCGAAAAATTCATGCGCTTAATGAAACAGCCTGAGTTCTTTGATTTTGCATGGGACATCATGCATCAATACGGCATCTTACAAGCTTATCTTCCTGAATGGGATGCTATTGTAGGCATGATGCAGTTCGACCTGTTTCACGCCTATACGGTAGACGAGCACACTCACCGGCTAGTGAAGCATGTAAACTACTTTTTCTCGAAAGCGAACAAAGATTTCCCGCGCTGCGGCAGAATTTGTAGGAACCTCGACAAACCAGAAGTGCTTTATATCGCGGCTATTTTCCACGATATTGCCAAAGGAAGAAACGGCGATCATTCCACGTTGGGTGCCCAGGATGTGGCAAAGTTTTGTCAGCAGCACAATGTTCCTGGCGACGATGCTGAAATGATAGCTTGGCTTGTGGAAAATCACTTATTGATGTCAGTCGTGGCCCAACGCCGCGATATATATGACCCTGACGTTATAAGCGAGTTTGCGGGTGCGGTTAGAAGTCATAACCACCTCAACTTGCTTTATACGCTGACCCTTGCCGATATTCGCGCCACCAATGACAACCTTTGGAACGATTGGAAAGCGTCTTTGCTTCGCGAATTATATTTGATGACGCAAAAGGCATTGGACAACGGTCTTCAATGCCAAGTGACGCTTAACGAGCGAGTAACCACTCACAAACATCAGGCAAGACAGATATTACAAGAGCGTGCAATTGACCCCGTTGCCATAGACGCGCTGTGGGCCCGCCTTGACGACGACTATTTTGTTCGGTTTAAGCCCACGCAAATTGCATGGCATACCGATGAAATTATTAAAGCTCAGAACGAATGGCTTACGCCAGAGCACAATGGCCTTTTAGTTAAGGCAAATGATAACAGTGCAAAAGGTGGCACAGAGGTATTTGTTTACGGTAAAGATAGAAAAGCGTTGTTTGCGCAG
>LUME01000216.1_pt1 | contig 12049 bp, 10 predicted proteins | sample 729951 | NCBI WGS metagenome assembly LUME01 (sample SAMN03860271, study PRJNA289734) | marine metagenome | biome: seawater column; feature: ocean; material: water; isolation source: Red Sea water column Station 34 - depth 200m | place: Saudi Arabia: Red Sea | collected 2011-10-15 | depth 200 m | reverse complement strand
GGCGATACCCGCTCTCTTAGAGATCAACACAACAGACGAACCACAAAAACACGGGTTTAACTCGGAGGATATTGATACCATATTGGCCTCTCTAAGCTTCGAGAACATATCTGTTTGCGGACTTATGACCCTTGGTCCACGAAATAAAAAAACGACCGCAACAAGAAGAGCCTTTAAAAGACTGCGAGACCTAAAAGATGAAACTAACAGACAGTCCGATGGAGCCCCAATAACTGAGCTGTCAATGGGTATGACAGGAGATTTAGAAATTGGAATTCAAGAGGGCAGCACAATGGTTCGAATAGGCACAGGGATTTTTGGTGAGCGCCAGGCTGCACCATACAAACTAAAAACAATTAACTAATTATAATTAGAAATAAAAATGACAAAACCAATATCGTTTTTGCTTTTGCCCCTCTTAATCGGCTGTTCTGGGCCTAACAATAGCGCCATTGCAAACATTGTTGCAAAAAATAATAGCAACGTTTCAGGCTCCGCTATTTTCAATGAAAAAGACGGGAAGGTCAAAATTGATGTATCAATCACAGGAGCGGGCGCTGGCCCGGTCGCTGTCCATATACATGAAACCGGCGACTGTAGCTCTGACGATGGAAAATCAACCGGGGGACACTGGAACCCCACAGGCGAAGACCATGGAAAATGGGGCGAGCCCCCATTCCACAGCGGAGATATCGGCAATATAACAATTGATCAATATGGTGCGGGCACACTCTCTATGGTCGACACCTATGGAAGGTGGACAATCGGCGGCCCCCCGAAAACGAACATAATAAACAAGGCGATTATTATTCACCTGGGGGACGACGATATGCACTCACAACCCACCGGCGCGGCGGGTGCGCGAATTGGGTGTGGTGTGATTAGATTAAAAAATTAAAGAGGCTTAAACGCTGCGGATAAACGCGCACCAAGCTGTATATTGTTTAGCGCAAGAGCCACATTTGTTTCAACGCTTTTTCCACCCGTCTCTTTATCAATTTCTGACAAAAGGAAGGGCGTTAAACCTTTCCCAGAAATACCCCTCTCATCAGCAAGGGCAACAGCTTTAGCAACAAAGCTTTCAACAAAATCAACGGCCATTGAAAACTTTTCGGGCGGTGGGTTAACCACAAGAACACCGCTACCTGTTTTTATTTTATAATGGTGGTCTAAAAAACTTAAAAGCTGTTCGACAGAATCGGCCGACCAAGACAGCTTTCCACCACCGGACCTGGAATAGAAAACCGGGAATTCATCTGTTTTATACCCGACAACAGGAACAGAAAGAGTTTCAAGTATTTCCCGCGTTTTTCCAATATCCAAAACGGCCTTTGCGCCCGCAGAAATCGTAGTTACCGGGTACCTCGATAGCGCAAATAAATCTTGCGACACATCAAAGGAATATTCCACGCCCCGATGAGCGCCACCAATTCCTCCGGTTGCAAAGAAAGGAACCCCCACACAGTGAGCGGCATAAATGGTTGCAGAGACAGTCGTACCTCCAAATGTTTTTTGCGACAGGGCCAGCCCCAAGTCTCTAAGAGATATTTTTATTAACTCACCATTTTGAAAAAGTGCAGACGCTTGTTCTTCGCCGAGCCCAACACAAACAGAGCCACCAACAACCGCAACGGTTGCGGGAACCACATCAAAAGACCGAACCAGGTCGTTTGCTCTTTGTAAAAAGTTGCGATTTTCTGGATACGGCAACCCGTGCGTTATAATTGTAGATTCCATAGCCAAAACAGGTCGGCTCAGCCGAAGGGCCTCTTCAACCTCGGGGGATAAATAAAATTGATCTAAATTCACCCCAAAACTTAATATAAGTTGGAGGTAAGTTTTCTTAATTATACAGAAGAATAAGGCCAAACTTGAAACGATTAAACCCCAAAATTTTTAACATAAAATCCAACATATCTATTGAAGACCGCGGCGACGATGTTTGTATCATTATCAACCGCAAGTCTCGAATTATTATGAAAGACGGTGAAAGAATTCTTGGCTATGTTAAAGCAATTCAAGAAGCGCTTCCCAAACCAATAAACATAGAAACAAGTGCGCCGGTTTGCAGCAAAACAAAAGCCCACCTACAAAACCAATCTGTTTTGATAAAAGTCACACACCAAAAGACGACAAATACGACATGATTTCATTTAAAAATACCGTAATTTCTCGGCTAAGCCCGGCACAATATTTTACTAAATGTCAAACAAATTTAAAGATACAGACCCACTAGAAACCAAAGAGTGGCTGGAATCGTTCAACACCAGCACGCCATTTGTAAACACAATATTACCGGGTCAGCAACCGGAATATCCCGGTGATCGTGTTATCGAGCGAAAAATCAAATCCATTGTGCGCTGGAATGCCATGGCTATGGTCACTAAAGCCAACACAGAAACTCCCGGAATCGGTGGTCATATTTCCACTTATGCTTCAGCGGCCACCCTCTATGAAGTTGCCTTTAATCACTTTTTCAAAGGAGCGGACCATCCCAACGGGCAAGACTTGATCTTTTTCCAAGGACATGCATCGCCGGGCATTTATGCTCGAGCTTATTTGGAAGGCCGCATTGGCAAAGAAGAACTCCACAATTTCCGAAGAGAGTTGTCCGATGAGGGCGGATTATCTTCTTATCCCCACCCCTATCTTATGCCGAATTTTTGGCAATTTGCCACTGTATCTATGGGTCTCGGTCCCATCATGGCCATATACCAAGCCCGGTTTATGCGTTACATGATTGACCGAGGTTTTATGGAGGATACGGGCCGGAAAGTGTTTGCTTTTATCGGTGATGGAGAAATGGATGAACCGGAAGCCCTGGGGGCGCTTACGTTGGCCTCTCGAGAAAATCTCGACAATTTGATTTTTGTGGTAAATTGCAATCTACAGCGATTGGATGGTCCTGTTCGCGGCAATTCGAAAGTAATTCAAGAATTGGAGGGCGCTTTCCGGGGCGCTGGCTGGAATGTGATTAAAGTGATCTGGGGCGAGGACTGGGATCAATTTTTAGATGGCGATCATGGCGACCTACTTCTACAACGACTGGAAGAAGTGGTGGATGGTGACTTGCTGAAATATGTGGTGGAAGGCGGCGCTTATATCCGGGAACACTTTTACGGAAAATATCCGGAACTGCTGAAAATGGTGGAAAATATTTCCGATAAAAAATTAGCTAGATTGCGATTGGGCGGCCATGATCCATTGAAAATTTTCGCTGCTTATAATGAAGCGGTGAATTTTAAAGGGAAACCAACAGTGATTCTGGCACGAACCATCAAAGGTTATGGCTTGGGTGAAGCAGGCGAGGGACGAAACATTACCCACAACCAGAAAAAGTTAAACCGAGAAGAACTTCTGTATTTCCGCGATCGGTTTAATGTTCCCCTTACCGACGAGGAAGCCATGAAAGCGCCCTTTTATAAATTTGACCCATCAAGCGAAGAGTACAAATATCTACAAGAACGCCGAAGGGAGTTGGGCGGCCCGCTCCCCATCCGCACCAACAAATCCACACCGCTGGACCTGCCGAATATTTCAATTTTCCAGGAGTTGTTGGATGGTACAGGCGACAGGGAAATATCCACCACCATGGCGTTTGTCCGATTGATAACCATCCTGACGAAGGATAAAACTGTCGGTAAAAATATCGTTCCCATTATTCCCGATGAAGCGCGCACTTTTGGGATGGATCCCTTGTTCCGGCAACTGGGAATCTATGCCCACAAAGGGCAGCTCTATGATCCTGTAGATTCAGACCAATTTCTCTTTTACAAAGAAGTTAAAAATGGCCAAATTTTGGAAGAGGGCATCAATGAGGCCGGTGCCATTTCTTCATTCATTGCAGCGGGGATGAGTTACAGCAACCACGGCATTCACATGATTCCTTTCTACATTTATTATTCCATGTTTGGGTTCCAGCGAGTATGGGATTTTATTTGGGCAGCGGGAGATATGCGTGCCCGGGGATTTTTGTTAGGCGGCACTGCGGGACGCACCACGTTGAATGGCGAAGGGCTTCAGCACCAGGATGGGCACAGTCATTTAGCTGCGGCGGCAACCCCAAACATTAAAGCCTACGATTTAGCCTATACCTATGAGATTGCAACTATTATTCATCACGGGATGAAGGAAATGGTCCAGGACAATAAAGATGTCGTTTATTATCTCACGTTGGAAAATGAGAATTATGTGCATCCGCCTATGCCGGCGGATGTGGCCGATGATATTATTAAAGGGCTTTATAAAATTCATACCACGGAGAAGCCGGTGATCCGTTTGCTTGGCAGCGGCCCCCTCATGGGGGAAGTTTTGGCAGCGGCAGAATTGTTGAAACAAGATTGGGGCATCGAGCCGGGGATTTGGAATGTCACCAGTTTCAGTGAATTAAGACGAGACGCGGAAGAGGTGGATAGGTGGAATTTGATCCATCCCGATCAGGAGAAAAAACAATCCCATTTGGAGCGTAAGTTGAGCAAACATCGTGTACCAACCGTTGTATCCTCGGATTATGTGAAAATGGTTTCAGAGCAAATCGGCCCCCATGTTCCTGGCCCTTATTATGCCTTGGGAACGGATGGATTTGGCCGTAGCGATACCCGGGAAAATCTTCGCCATTTTTTCGAAGTGGATCGTTATTATATCGTTCTCACCGCCATCCGCGCTTTAGCGCTGGATGGGAAAATGGATATGTCCAAAGCGGATGAAGTCATGAAAAAATATAATATAGACCCGGAGAAACCGAGTCCCATCACAGTTTAGGATGAACCATGATTAAAGAAATTATTCTACCGGATTTGGGTGAAGGCATCGAAGGCGCTGAAGTCAGTGAAGTGTCCGTTGCTTCCGGTGATACTGTTTCCCCTGATGATACTATTCTTGTTTTAGAATCGGATAAAGCATCCATGGAAATTCCTGCTGAAGTTAGTGGAATAGTTAAAGACATATTGGTGGCTGCAGGAGATGAATTAAAAACAGGCCACCTTTTGATGAAAATAGAAGTGTCTGACACAAACGGTGAGGATGGTGAACCGGAAACCGCCGTGGAAGAAGAAATCGAACCAACCGCCGATCTAGAACCAGAAATATCAGAAACGACCCCAATCCCGGCATTAGAAGATAGTGGGTCAATAGATCGTGTGTTTGCTTCCCCCGGTGTCCGCCGCTTGGCTCGGGAATTAGGAACTAATCTCCAAATGATTCAAGGCACAGGCCTGAAGGGACGTATTACAAAAGACGATCTTAATGCCTATATCAAACTTCAGATGGCCATGTCCTCCGGAACGTTGCCTGCACCACAACCGGAAATTGATTTTTCGCAATGGGGAGACATTGAGGTTCAAAAACTCACTCGCATCAAACGCATCACCGGCGAGCGCCTCCAACAGGCTTGGCAGTCGATTCCACATGTAACGCAATTTGATGAAGCAAATATCACAGAACTGGATGCTTTACGAAAAGAAATGAAAACAGCCAGCGCTGATAAAAATATTAAAGTCACCTTTCTGCCCTTTTTAATGAAAGCCACCGCCGCGGTATTAAAGGAAATGCCCGAGTTCAACAGTTCCCTAGACCATACAGGTCAAAATTTAGTTTTAAAAAATTATTATCATTTAGGCATCGCTGTAGATACACCGAGCGGGCTTACAGTTCCTGTGGTAAGAGATGTGGATCAAAAATCCATTTATGAACTTTCAGAGGAACTCATGGACCTAAGCACACGAGCAAGAGATAAAAAATTAAAACCGGACGAAATGAAAGGCGGAACATTCACGATCTCAAGCTTGGGTGGCATCGGAGGCGCTTTTTTTACACCTATCGTAAATCCACCCGAAGTTGCTATTCTGGGCGTTTCGCAAAGCGCATGGAAACAAGTTTTTGATAAATCGTCTGGAGAGTTCTCAGCAAGGCTTATAATGCCTTTTTCTTTGTCGTATGATCATCGGGTGATTGATGGCGCTGCCGCCGCTGCGTTTACATCAAAGTTTGCAACAACGCTCACAGATTTAGATCTTTTTAAAGGCTAACGCCAATGGGAGAGTCTAAAAAAATAGAGATTGTAGTCATCGGCGCTGGTCCTGGCGGGTATGCTGCAGCCTTTCGGGCTGCTGACCTTGGGAAACAAGTTTTACTCATTGACCGAGATTCAGAATTGGGTGGCGTATGTCTGAATCGCGGTTGTATCCCCTCCAAAGCATTGCTTCATATTTCCAAGGTCATGGATGAGGCAAGTCATCTTAAAAAAATGGGCGTGACCTATGGCGAACCGGAGATTGATATTAATCAAATTCGGGCCCACAAAAACAAGATTGTGTCTCTGTTAAATAGTGGCATTGCCCAAATGGCGAAAGCCAGAAAAGTGGAAACCCTTCAAGGTTTGGCTTCCTTTATATCCGATTCAGAATTAATTGTTCAAACGGATTCCGGTGATGTAGCGGTGACATTTGACCAATGCATTATCGCCGGCGGTTCCACGTCGGCTATGATTCCGGGCGTACCTGCAGATCATCCATCTGTCTTGACTTCACGTACAGCGCTGGATTTGGAAGATATTCCTGAAAGATTATTAGTCATCGGTGGCGGAGTCATTGGCTTGGAATTGGGACAAGTATATGCAGTCTTGGGCTCTCAAGTTTCTGTAGTGGAATTTTTACCCAATTTGCTTCCCGGAACTGATGCGGATTTAATGAAGCCGCTCCAACGAAAATTGAAAAAACAATTCGAGTCTATTCTGATTTCTTCCAAGGTCACAAAAGTTGAGCCCAATGAAGATGATACTTTAACCATTACCGTTGAGAATGAAAAAGGAATCTCAACAGACAATTTTAATAAAGTATTAGTGTCGGTGGGACGTAAACCCAATACCGGTTTGTTGAATTTAGAGGCCACAGGTGTTCATGTAAATAAACGAGGGTTCATTGATGTAGATGTGTATCAACGAACATCAGTAAAAAACATTTTTGCAATTGGCGATATTGTAGGGGACCCCATGTTGGCTCACAAAGCAGCCCACGAGGGAAAAGTCGCCGCTGAAGTGGCTTGCGGTTATCCCGCAGCATTTGATGTGCGGGCAATCCCATCGGTGGTGTATACGGATCCGGAAGTGGCTTGGGCCGGACTTACAGAAACAGAAGCGAAGGAAAACGAAGTGCCTTACGAAAAAGGTGAATTCCCTTGGGTTGCCAGCGGGAAGGCCATTGCCATGGGCGCGAACCAAGGTAAAACAAAAATTTTGTTTGATCCGGAATCCAAGCAGGTTTTGGGTGTTGGCATTGTTGGCCCCGGTGCCGGCGATATGATATCCGAAGGAATGTTGGCCATTGAGATGGGCGCTGATGCAGAAGATATCGGCCTCACTGTTCACCCCCACCCCACCCTGGGAGAAACTTTTGCTATGGCCGCAGAGGTATTTGAAGGCACCATTACGGATTTATATGTCCCCAAAAAATAACGAACCCCATGACGGGTTTGACTTTGTTAAATCCTCTGGCGGCATTGAAGAATACACACTAAAGAAAAACAACCTAACCATTTTGGTTTTAGAAGACCGGTCTGCGCCGGTAGCCACATTTATGGTCACCTACCACGTGGGTTCTCGAAATGAAGCCATAGGACACACGGGCGCCACACACCTTTTAGAACACCTCATGTTCAAAGGTTCTAGAAACTTTAACAAAGAAAAGGGGACGGCAATTTGGACAGAGCTCCAAAACCTTGGCGCTCAAATCAACGCCACCACGTGGAACGACCGAACCAATTACTTTGAAGTCGTTCCGAGTGAGCACCTTGAGCGCGCAATTGCTATAGAGTCTGATCGCATGCGATATGCTTTTTTAAGAGACGAAGACAGACAACCCGAAATGACAGTTGTTCGGAATGAATATGAGCGCGGTGAAAACAGCCCCTTTGATGTCTTAGATAAAAATATCTGGGCCACAGCCTATCAAGCCCACCCCTATCACCACTCCACAATTGGGTGGCGCTCCGACATTGAAAACGTTTCTACAGAACGGCTTCAGGAGTTTTATCACACATACTATTGGCCCAACAACGCAACAGCAACAGTCATCGGAGACTTTGATAAAAAAGAGGCGCTGAGTTTAATAAAAAAATACTTTGGCGAACATACTGCCTGCGAAAATAAAATTCCTGAAATGTACACAGAAGAGCCAGCGCAGGAAGGGCCAAGACGAACAACGGTAAAGCGAATTGGGCAAACCAGTATTGTGGGGGTTGCCCATAAAACGCCAAAAGGGCTTCACCGCTACACCTACAGCTTTCAACTTTTGGGCAAGATTCTCGCAGATGGGAAGACCAGCCGATTTCATAAAAAAATTATAGATCAAGGGTTGGCAACCTCAATTTTTATGTATGATTTTCCCTTTAAAGACAATGGTCTATTTATTACATATGCGTTTTTGACGCCGGGGGTTGAGCACCATAGGGTAGAAGAAATTATTTTAAATGAATATGAAGACACCATCAAGAACGGCGTTTCTTCAAGTGAACTCAATCGCGCAAAAGCCCAAATGCGCGCATCTGTGGCATATAGTCGGGATGGTTCTTATGCTGTTGCCAGCGCTCTAAACGAAGCCATTGCAATTGGTGATTGGACATTTTATACAACATTTATGGATAATATTGAATCCGTTTCTGGTTCAGATATTCAAGAGGCCGCTAAAACATATCTTAAAGAAAACCAATCAACGGTGGGCTATTTTATTGCTCTGGATCCAAAATAATTATGGACAATTTTAAAGATCGGGTAAAACAAAGCACACCCATTGAGGGCCTTTCTTCATATGTAATGAAAACGGGCGCGAAGGATATCGTTACTCTTTCGGGCAGTTTTTTGGGGGGCGCTCTATATAGCCAAAGTCACAAAGAACAAGCAGCCACCATTACCGCCTCTATGTTGGACAAGGGAACCGAAAAGAAAGATAAATATGAGATTAGCGATCAACTGGAATCGGTTGGGGCAGAAATTCATTTTGTGTCTAACCGGCATCACACACACTTTTCAGCGCATTGTTTAAAAGACTATCTCAATACGGTTATTGCTCTTTTGGTTGAGCAGTTGCGCGCCCCAAGTTTTCCGGAGAAGGAATTATCAACGCTAAAAACAAGAGTAGTTGGCAACCTTACCCGGGCGAAAGAAGACACAAAAAAATTGGCATCTATTGGTTTGCTGCAGACACTTTACCCGGAGGATCATCCGAACCATCGAGTTTCTTTGGATCATACCATAAACAGCGTGGAAAAGCTAACCCGGTCGGATATTGTCGATTTTTATAACAAACGATACGGGTTGGGAAGCATAAATATTGTAGCGACCGGGGATGTTGACGCAAACGGGCTAGAGGATTGCATCACAAATGAATTTGACGGATGGGTAACCCAGAACACAGGGCCGCTACCAATAAGATGTAAGGCGAATGAAAGTAAACGAGAAGATAAAACCATCCACGCTCCAGACAAGACCAGCGCGGATTTATACATAGGACAGCCCATTGGCATTGATAGAGACCATGAGGATTATTATGCACTTATGATGGGTGTATATATTTTAGGGGGCAACTTTTCCGCCCGCCTTATGCAAACTGTAAGAGACCAACAGGGGCTTACTTATGGGATTGGCTCTTCAGTTTCCGGTGTAGGGTTTGGCGCAGATGGATACTGGAGCACTTGGGGCACTTTTGCCCCCGATGCTATATCCAAAGGTAAAAAAGCAACGATAGAACAAATTGAACAATGGTATAAATCTGGTGTAACCGAAGAAGAACTTTCGGCGAAAAAAACAACAATTACGGGCGCCTATAAGGTGGGAATGGATACAACCGGTGGTCTTACGACACAAATATTGACTAACGCCGAGCGAGGAAGAGCTATCGACCATCTTGATATTTATCCCGACATAATAAACAGCCTGTCTCTAGATAAAGTGAATGGGGCCATTAAATCTTATATTAACCCAGACCGATTGGTAACAGTTGCTGCTGGCACATTTGAATAACAATTCGTGGATGTAATATTAATTGCCGCCGTGACGCAGGACGGCTTCATTGCTCGCCACAAAAGCGAGACAGTCACTTGGTCGAAAGACCTTCACTTGTTTAAAGAACAAACCATGGGATTCCCCGTGATTATGGGATCGAACACGTTTAACTGTATTCAAAAAGTACTTGCGGGTAGGGATATAATTGTTGTCCACCGTAACGACAACCCGGGGGAAATTTTGAAAAAATTAAATTCCGAAAAATGTTTTATTGCCGGTGGCGGAAAAACAAACGCGAGATTTTTTGAATATCTGACTCACGTTTATCTTACACCCCATCCTTTGATTTTTGGGGAGGGCATACCGCTTTTTTCTGATTCAGTTAAAGAGATGGAATTGGTTTTAGAGAAAAAGATTCCTGTTTTGCCAGGCGCAGGAATTGATCAATATCAATATAAAATAAAATAGATATACTATCGAGGGGGTCGCTATCTTTTCGCCCGTTTCGCTTTTACGACTGCTGCCTTTATTTTTCCTCGGATGACCCTATCATCTAAGGCGTTGATTTCATCCATGCTACCATTAACGCCCGCATCCACGAGGCGTGCAATCATATCTTCTTCAGACTCTTCGCCAGATGAGGTCGGCGCTTCAACTGCCGGCGCCGCTTCAGGCGCAGCTGAAACTTCTGGCATGGCGGGACGGTCAACCGATCCCCGTTTGATTTTAACCATCATTGCCTTGGCTTTGCCTCGGGTGGGTTTATCGGTGATTGCATTAATAGGCTCATCGTCGCCATCGAGGGCCTTGTTTACAACAAAGGCAATTAAGTCTTCAGGATTTGAAAATGAGGGCAACCCACCACCACTGCTTTCTGTTAGTACAGGAGCAGCGGGAGATCCTTCAACAGGTTCTTCTGAAAGCGCCTTTACTAAATGATCGGGCATCACATTGCCTTTTCGTTTGGACTGGACCAACATGGCTTTTGCCATACCTCGAGTGGGCTTATCTGGGATAGCATGAACCAAATCCATATTGCCATCTAAACCCGCTTGTACGGCGCGGGCGATAATTGCTTCTCGGCTATACTGTGGCCCTGATGCCTGTTCTGCTGATTGATTTTGATCGTCTTCGAGCACTTCTTCAGGAATAAAGTATCCCAGATTATCTAAAATTTTGGATTTACTGGTGGTAAAACCCCACAAGGTCATCCATGAAAATAAACCGCGGCTTGTTCGGCGGCAGGTGACCTCTGTGCCCTCTGGCGACGGAGTGAGATTAAAAACAACCGTTTCTTTATGAAAGGGGTTAAAGCGCATTTTTAATGCAAATTGTTTTTGATCTTCAACGGATGTGATTTGTCCACGAAAGGCTGGGGACAAGCTGAACGGTCGGATTCGAATGGCGGCGCCAGGAGCGCAATCAAATTGTTCGAAGGAATACCTATGAACATAGCGATCAGCTTGAACCACGGGTAAAACACGCAGTATGCCGGGGAACCAAAAATTATAATCAGAAAGTTTTGTAATGGCATTCCACACCATTTTAGGTTTGGCACTATAATTGTGCTTTACAATCGTTTCAGCAGCGAAGGGCTGGAGATAAGTAGATATCTGGCTGGTGATCACCTGATCCCGGCTAGCGTCTATAATAAACATGATTACCACAATAAAAAATGCGGCAATGGCTATAGTCATAATCATTCTATAAGTTCCAAAATTAAGACGAGATTTTACATATGATAATAGGAATATCTGAAGCCTTTGATTTAGAGAAGAAGCGAGAGGGCAATATCAATTCTTTTTCAATAGCATATCGAGCTAAGTCGGCCAAATCATATTTTTTTAGTTATTTTCAGATATTTTGTTGATTAACCCTATATGCTATAAGTCAGAAGCCCTATTTTGATTGCTCGAAATGGGGCTTTTTTGTTTTTGGATCTAAAGTCTGTTTAAATTAAAAGCACATGAAAGATCTGTTTGAGAATAAAACGCCGCTGATGAGCCACCGGGGAGTTAAGTCAGCCTATCCTGAAAACACCCTAGGGGCATATAA
>LUME01001452.1_pt1 | contig 12058 bp, 12 predicted proteins | sample 729951 | NCBI WGS metagenome assembly LUME01 (sample SAMN03860271, study PRJNA289734) | marine metagenome | biome: seawater column; feature: ocean; material: water; isolation source: Red Sea water column Station 34 - depth 200m | place: Saudi Arabia: Red Sea | collected 2011-10-15 | depth 200 m | reverse complement strand
GGGAATAAGGTGTTTGTTCTTCGTGTGCGTAATGGGCCGAAGCCGAGTGCCGTGCCCGCCGGCTGTCAGGAGTCCTTTCATCGTTTGGCCAGCGCCTGCTTGCTCAGTATATCAGCCTTCTTGTTCTTCTCGCGACGAACATGGCTGAGGCTCCACTCAATGCCGGCCAACCGATCGCGGGCTTCGGCGTGAAGTTCCTGGAGACGCTCATTCTTCACCTTGTACTCGAGATTGATCTGCTTGACCAAAAGTTCGCTGTCGCTGCGAATGTCCAGCTTGTTGATGTTCAGCTCCTGTCCAATCTCCAACGCTCTCAGTAGAGCGCGGTATTCGGCTTCATTGTTCGTGGCGGCGCCGATGTTTTCCGAAAATGAATAGATTTCCTTCTCGCTGTCCGCGCTGTTAAAGAAGATTCCCCCGATGCCGGCGTTGCTGTTTTCGAGCTCCGAAGCGCCGTCAACGTAGACTATAGCGGCATTCGCCGATTCCTGATCCAGAAGTGCTGCTGAAATCCCCTCCCACTCCTTTTCTGTTGATCCTTCGATCAGGGAGGTGAGCCTCTCCACATTTTCCGGAGAGAACAGTTTCTTAAGGAGGCACTGTTGGTGCGGAGTGAGGTCACTCATGGCGGCGGGGAAATTAGGCTGACAGTCCCCTTTTAACAACGGGATTGTGTCCGGACTTGGCGGGACACTCCTCCCAGTAGAAGCACCAGTTGCAGAGCGGTGTCTCCACAGGTTCAAATGGGCCCCCCTCCGCTGTAGCAGCCTTGATATCCGTTACGAGGTTCCTAATCCGTCTCTTGAGGTTCTCCAATTGCTTCGGCGTCCTCTCAGACCTTACCTCCTCCCCCTGCTGAAGGAAATGCCAGACAAGCGACATCGACTTCACTTCTTCCAACTCTTTCTGAACGCCGATCTGATACAGCGCAAGTTGTCGATTTCTGTCGGCGTCCGCCTGGCTCATGGCCCTGCTGGAAGTCTTGTAATCGTGGATTTCCCATCGGCCGTTGCCAAGGTCATCGAGCCGATCGAGAATCCCCTTCATCTCAAAGTCGTCGTTTTCATCAAGTTTGAAGACCATTGTGTATTCCGTCTCCTCCACCGGCTGATCAAAGGGTTGATGTTTTCGATAGTACCGGTTGAGGCAGTCCCGCCCCATGTTGAAGTAATGGCCGACGGAAAACCGCCGTTTTATGACCTTCACCCCATCGTAATATTTTTCGTTCCAACAGTCGGAATAGAATTCAGCAACGGCGTCAAATAGCGGAAGCCGTCCGGAAGTGACTTCTTCATACAGGAATTGAAGCGCCTCGTGAACTCTCCGGCCGACAAAAGATTCTATCCCTTCGTACGGTTTGGTGATTCTGTCGATGTAGGCGAACTGAAATCTCGCCGGGCACTGTTCATATGTAGAGAGACTCGAGTGAGAAAAAGGGCGGTTCACAATAGGGGAGTCAGCGGGGCGAACGCCTTGCGTTTTACCGCCAGCGAGTTCCGTAGGGAGAGACGTAAGGATCGAGGAATTCATACTCGCCGAAACCGTTATAGTCTACAAAAGTGAACGAACGGCTAATCTTGAAATATGTCCATCTCTGGTAATGCCGGCCGTCCCTCCCGTACATGTTCACCTCAATATCGTCGGGAGGACCGAACAGGACGAAAATCATCCCCATGGCGGTCTTCCAACCGTCCTGCCATGTACCGAATTTGTCGTTGGCATATTGAATTCGCCGATAGTACTCGTCCATTAGCTCATTCTTCGGTGTTTCGGGCGTTGGATCACGCTTCGCCCAGAAGGCCCGAAAATTCTCTTCCTTTTTATCCTTCTTACTCTTGGTCAGTTTCTTCAACTCATCGGAGTAAGCGATGTATCTCAACTGCTCCACGGCTTCCTCAATGTTGTCCACGAATACGGTCATTCCACGCCAGAGGTTCCTGACCACCGTGCTCGCATGTACGCGATCCTTTTTCTTGCGGTCGCTAGCAAGGCTAATCTCCAACTTGAAGCGAGAAGAAACAGTACCGACTATCGGCTGTTTGACAGTCTCCTTAACAAAAGTCCCCTTGCCACGCACGTCTAGTGTGTCCTCAGCCAGAAGGTTGTCATCCGCCGACAGTACGCGGACGAAAAGGTCCTCGGTGCCATCGGGAAGACGTGCTTCGTAATAGAAGTATATGCTCGAATCGTTCTCGACGGTTCGGGGTGGGATGAGAGGCAGCCCGAGCGGATGGGTGTCGGCCTTTTCGTTAGGATCGAGAAGGAGCAGATCGCTAATGGCAGCAGCCTCGCCCATCGGAGAGAGATCGACTTTAATCTTTCGGCGACCGGTTTTCCGGGTGTCCTGATCTGTCACTTCAACGATACATGTGTATTCATCGGGGCTGAGGGTGAAAGCCTGGGCGCCCATGTCTCCCTCCTGAGGAGAGACCGTCGTATTGAAATCGTCCGTGGTTGATTCAAAAGCAGTGATCTGCCGTTTCACCTGATTGTCTTTCTCGTCAAGGATGGTGATAGCCTTCTTCACAAACTGGACAGCATCGTAAGGAATTCGGACGTACACTTCCAGCCGGGCAGAGTCGCGAGAGGCGGTAGGATAGCCCGGCGCACTGACTGAAAACTGTGGCGTTCCGAGCTCCTTCATCCTGCGTCCTCTCATCTGCGCTGTGAGGGAATCGGAGACGAGGAAAAGGGCAATGATCAGTAGGAGTGGAGATCGCTTCATTGTAGATATCTTTTCCATTTGAACCGGCAAAGACCCTCATCGGTTCCGAACCAGACTTCCTCACCGCTGACATGAACGGCGTTTACTCTGTTCGCGGGGAGCCCGTCCGCGACGTTGAATCGATCGACAAAACCAGTCTCAAGACTTGTCACGACCGCTCCGTTCGTAGTTCCGAACCAGACAACTGTGGTGCTGTCATCCAGGGAGACGACATCCATGTCCAAAGTGTTGAGGCCGACAAGTTGCGATTCGGCTGTAAAACGTTCCCATTTTCCACTGCTCTTATCATAGATCAAAAGGCCAAACTCATCGGCAAAATATACCGCACTGTCCGAAGAAACAATAGACGTTATAGGTGACATGAGCGGTGGTTTTTCCTGATTCAAACCGGTCAAGTCTTCCCCAAAACTCCCGTATTCGTAGATGAATTCAGCATCGGCGAGCCACCGCCAGAGCCGCCGTCCCGAACTGACCCAAAGATTGGCGCCGTCCCAGTTCAAGGCGTCGATAGGCCACCGCCCAAGCTTCGCCGGAAGTAACCACGGCTCACTGGGGCTCTTGTCATTTTTCATCCGCAACAGTCCCCGCCGGTGCCCGATATAGACGAAAATACCGTCGTGCTCCAGATGAGTGATAGGTTGATCGATAACTGGCGCTGCATTTGAGATGCGCGACCAGAGGTCCCTGTCGGGATCATATGTTTGGATTCCTTCTGGCGTCCCGAACCACCACTCCCCTTTCACAGGAACAACGCCCCGCGCCTGATCGACCCCCATGGTGATCTCGATGCCGCGCCGAAAGAACTGAGCTAATTCTCGTAGCCCGTCCATCAAGGTGATGCCTGTGTATCTCCTGTCATTCGTTGTTCCGACAATCCACATCTCACTTTCCCACGCTTCGATGGCTTTCACGTCACTTTGGGCGAGACCAACAGGCTCCGGCTCCACCAGCATTAGCTGTCTGTCCCCGCGAAAGACTGGCCCCCCTTCGGTCCCAATCCACAGATCGCCGAACCGATCGGTATGGACGGTGCTAATCTTTGCCGACTCATTCAAAAGCGGCCCGTTGAACCAGTCCAACTCCAGCGTCCAGCCGCCGAGAGCAGTGTAGCCGTCAAGGATTTCCCGGGCCGAATCACCGGCCCGCATCGGGTAGCTTCCCCACTTCGTCTCTGCCTCCGATGGCGGCTCGGAGTACGGCTGTAGAAGAAATCCTGAAAGACGATCCACCTTCAGCAGTTGAGATGAGGTGACGCAGTACAACTCGTCCGCCGTCGATCCGATGCGAATGATCTGTTCACCCGTTCGAAGTCCGAGATTGCTCCTCGGGACATGATTCCATCTTCCGCCTCCATCAGTGGAAAAATCGAGCCCTTCCGGGGTCGCCGCCCAAAGTATGTTCGTATTCAGATCATAGTATACCGCGCTGACGGAAAAATCTGAGAGTCCTTGCGATGGGGTGATCGGATAATCCCAGTAGCGGCCGAAGCTGTGGTACTGAAGGACGCCGCCGGGCGAAGCAAAATAGACACGATCGGGGCCGTCAGATATAGAGACAACGTGCTGGCTGAATCGGTAGGTGACCCAATCCCACGGCTCAAATTCGATATTCGCTTGAGCCGGCAGGCTCGAGATTAGAAGCAGACAGAGTCCTGCCCGGAGCGTGCTGACTACGGTCGACTCAGGGCCGATAGCCCGCGATGATCTCGTGAAGTGTCTCCTTGGTGATCGGTACAACGCCCACCTCTTCGCAGACTCTGCCGGCAGCGAAGTTGGCGATCTCAGCCGCCTCGATGGGAGTGGCGCCGCTAAGGTGAGCAAGTGAAAAAGCGGATATGACCGTGTCGCCCGCTCCCGACACATCGTGTACGGCACGGGCCCGGTGACGCCATTAAAGGCAAAAAAGTCGTTGGCCTTCGGATCGACATAGACCGGTCTGTTCTCTTTGGCGCAGAGGGCGAGGATTTGGCCGATGGCCCCCTCGTTGAGTACTCCCAAATCGTAGTTTTCGATAATGACGCCATCGAAGGCGCTAATATCGTGAGCGAGGCTGTCGAGCAGTTTTCGCTGAAGATCCTCCGAAAGAACTGCGTCATCTTCCCAGTCTGTCCTGACGACCTGCTGGTTGTGGGCGATGATGCGTGTCTTCACCGTCGTTGGCCGCGATGGATCGGTAAGAAGCATCGAGACGTCGGCCCCTGACTCCAAGAGGAGTGACTTAAGTTGCGCCCCCTCCTTATCATCACCGACAACGCCGAGGACGCCAACGCCGGCGCTGAGGGAACGAAGATTTGCCACCACGTTTCCTGCGCCACCGGGATTGGAACTTGAAGACTGAATCTTCACCACGGGCACCGGCGCTTCCGGGGAAATCCTTTCAGCATCGCCCCAGAGGTAGTTGTCTATGACCGATACCTTCCAATATCGTCGGCGCCACATCTGGAAGACTGCCGCTGGCCCGAAGGCGAACCTCCGGGGGTCCGTTCACCACAACAAAGGGGACTTGGTTCAGGGTATGCGCCGTATGCTCAAGGCCTGTCGATTCGTCAATCATCACCTCGCAATTTCCGTGATCGGCAGTGACAAATGCCACAATTCTCTTTTCCGACGCCGTTTTGAGCACATCGCCTAACACTTCGTCGGCCACTTCCGCAGCCCTGATGGTCGCGTCGAGATTCCCGGTGTGGCCGACCATGTCGGTGTTTGCCACATTCATAACAATCGCTTCGCCTCTCTCTTCCTCCATCGCTTGTATCACTGCGTCGCGGATTCCGTAGGCGCTCATTTCGGGTTGGAGATCGTAGGTTGCCACCTTCGGCGACGGAATCAGAATCCGCTCTTCGGCGTCGTAAGGGTCTTCATCTCCTCCGTTGAAAAAGTAGGTGACGTGAGCATATTTCTCCGTTTCGGCCACTCTGAGCTGACTCAGGCCCGCCTGTTCCAACACCTGCCCCAGTTTCATATCGATGGCAAGATTCCCGAATACTACAGGGAAACTGAACTCCTCATGGTAGGAGGTCATGGTGGTTAATCGCACCGGTTCCTGGAGTCTCGCGAAATCGGAGAAGCCGGCACTGCCGAGAGCCGAACAGATCTGCCTCATTCTATCAGCGCGAAAATTGAAACAGAGGACCGCGTCATCGGGACCGATTTTCCCTTCATCTCCACAGCAGAGAACAGGATCGATAAACTCGTCTGTCTCCCCCTGCTCGTGTGATTTCTCCACCGCCGACAGCGGTGCGTCACACTTCTCCCCTTCGCCGCCAAGTATCTCCCTACTACGGTCGATATTTCGCCAAGGCCGATTTCCGTCATGGCCCCTTGAACCTCGTTGATGTACTGAATCGAACCGTAAGGAGATGTATCTCTCCCGTCGGTGATGGCGTGCAGGTAGAGCCGATCCACTCCAGCCTCTTTGGCATGACCGATTATCGGCGGGATATGTTTCAGGTGGCTGTGAACACCTCCATCAGAAACGAGACCGAGGAGGTGCAGGGCCGATCCTTTCTCCCGTACATAGTCGAACAACGCCGTAATCTCGGGATTGTCCTCAAGTGAATTATCTTCGATGGCATCGTTAATCCTGATAAGATCGTGTTTGAGAACACGCCCGGCCCCGATGGTCATGTGCCCTACTTCCGAGTTTCCGATGACGCCGCCCGGCAGTCCCACCGCTTCCTGAGAGGCGCCGAGGGCTGTCCACGGATGCTCTCTGAAGAGGCGATCGAAGGTCGGCGTGCGTGCCATTCTAAAGGCGTTGTTCTCACGGGCATCTCTCAGTCCGAGACCGTCGAGGATGATGAGAACAAACCTTTGTGGAAGATCAGCCACGGGCCGCTTGATCGAGTTGAATCAGATGTGCCTCTACTGATTCTGAGAGGCCCTGAAGATCGTAGCCCCCTTCAAGTATGGAGACAAGTTTTCCGTGGCAAGTTTCAGCGGCCAATCCGGTCATCACATCTGTCATGCGGGCGAAACCTTCCTTTGATACTTTCATACTGGCAAGGGGATCGCGGACGTGGGCGTCGAACCCCGCGGACAGAATTATGAAGTCTGGTTTGAACCCCATCACGATATCTGGAAGAACATTTTCAAATATATCCATATAGAGTTCGTCTCCGCCTCTGGCCTTAAGGGGGAAATTTGTGGTGGTCCCCAAGCCGTCTCCTTTGCCGGTCTCGTCCTTGGCACCGGTCCCGGGGTAAAGGGGAAACTCGTGCAGGCTAATGAAGTGAACGGTGGGATCCTCCTCGAACAGGTGTTGAGTGCCGTTTCCGTGATGGACGTCCCAATCCAGGATCAGAATCTTTTCCGCGCCAAACTGCTCTTGGGCCGTCCGTGCCGCCACAGCGGCATTATTGAAGAGACAAAAGCCCATCGCTTCCTCCAGCTCGGCGTGATGCCCCGGAGGTCTGATCGCGCAGAAAGCGTTGCCTATCTCACCGGTGAAAACTTGCTCCACGGCACGAATGACGCCGCCAGCCGCCTGAAGTGCAACCTGAAACGACTCGGAACAGACAACAGTATCTTCTCCGTCAAGGACAGACAATCCTCCGCCGCAGCTCTCCTCCAACCATTTCAAATAACCGGAAGGATGGACACGAGTCAATTCTGAGATTCCGGATGGTTCGGTCCCGTGTCGTGCCTGAGAAAGTAGGGACTTGTGATAAGACCTGTCTGAATCATCGCCTGGAGCGGGATTGTTCCTTCCGCTTGAAGGAACGGACCTGAGAGAGGTGACCGTTATCGAGAGAGACCTGCACACTTACCGCTCCCCTGAGATCCTTCGGCCTACTGCTGGCAAGGATCACGGTAACGCCGCGGGATCGCGCCACATGGCTCAGCTTCTTGTTCAAATCTCTCATGGTATCGAAATCGAGGTGGCTGCCGTAATCATCGATGAGCAATACTTTCGGATCTGATTCGACACCAGAAACGAGACACAGCTTTTCCATCTGGCCCCGTGAGAGCGTGCTGATGGGACTGTCCCATTCCGAGGAACGGGGGCCGCCGGAATAGTACTGCTTCTGGATCTGCTGCGCGCGGTCACCAAAACGAACTTTCAGGAAAGTCTTTACCGTGCCGCCGACGCCGGCCACTTTTTTTTCAGTCCCCTTTCACAGAATCGAGACGGCCGGCCAGTAAGTTTATGAAGGTTGTTTTGCCACACCCCATGGGACCGATAATTCCGTAGACAGTCCCCCTGTGGAACTTAAAGCTGCCGATCTTGAGTACAGTCCTGTCGGCATGGATGACACTGATATCCTTCAGTTCAAAAATCGGAACCTTAATTCTGTTCATCAATAAACTCCTTTCAATTCAGAACGCTCTTTTAGAGCGTCCGGCAAAAGAGGGTCGCGGTTCCGTGGGCAGGCTTTAGTGCTGAGACTCGAGGAATCGTTCCGCATCAATGGCGGCCATGCAGCCGGTGCCGGCTGCCGTTACGGCCTGCCGATAAACATGATCCTGCACATCGCCTGATGCAAAAACGCCTTCGACTGAAGTATTCGTGGAACCGTTCGCGGTAGCCAGATAACCCTTCTCATCGGTCTCAAGCTGGCCGGTGAAGAGAGAAGTGTTCGGGGTATGTCCAATGGCGAGGAAGACGCCCTCGCAGTCGACCTCCCGTGCCTCCCCGGTGTTGGTATCTTTCAGTGTAACACCGGAAACGCCTCCATCCTCGCTTCCGCTGATATCTTCTACAACGGCATTCCAAACAAACTCCACCTTTGAATTCTTCATCGCTCTGTCCTGCATAATCTTGGACGCCCTCAGCTCCTCGCGCCGATGAACCACCGACACTTTGCTGGCAAACTTTGTCAGAAACAGAGCTTCCTCCATCGCTGAGTCTCCGCCGCCGACGACCACCACATGCTTATCCTTAAAGAAAAAGCCGTCGCAGGTTGCGCAGGCCGATACGCCGTGCCCCATCAGCCTCGATTCAGATTCGAGACCGAGAAGACGGGCCGATGCGCCCGTACAGATAATGAGCGATTCAGATTCAAAAAGTTCGTCTCCTACCCACACTTTGAAAGGCCTCTCGGACAGATCAACCTTGGTCACTTCCTTGAAGCGACAGTCGGCGCCGAAGCGAGTGGCCTGATCTCGGAACAAGTCCATCAGTTGGGGTCCCATCACGCCGTCAGGAAAACCGGGATAGTTCTCCACGTCTGTTGTGATGGTTAACTGTCCACCGGGTTGGCTACCTTCGAACACCAACGGTTGAAGGTTCGCCCGGGCGCAGTAGATGGCGGCGGTGAGTCCCGCCGGCCCCGAACCGATGATAATGACCCTGTGAATCACTAATTGGCCAGAACTCTGTCCAGCACGCTAGTGATATTGTTCTTTGGAACAGCGCCGACAATCTGGTCCGACACTGCCCCGTCCTTGAATACCAGGAGACTAGGAATACTCCTGATACCATATTTCGGCGGCACTTCCGGGTTGTGGTCAACATTCATTTTTCCGACCTTCACCCGGCCTTCATACTCCGTTGCGATCTCCTCAACAAGGGGGCCGATCATTCGGCACGGTCCGCACCACTCGGCCCAAAAATCAACCAGGACCGGCGTGTCGGAAGAGAGGACATCGGAGTCAAATTCCGCATCTGTAAACTCAACAACATTTTCTGCCATCTTGCCCTCCAGCAATTAGGTTTTCTTAAGATTAACGACGGTCAAATATACCGTTGACCTCAGAATCGGCAAACGGGGAAATGGCGAAAAGTCAGCTAAATGAGAGGAAAAAGGAGGGCGTTAAGACGTTATGCGGAGGAACCTTCGCTTCCCTACTTTCAACACAACCGGCGTCTCCAGCGGTATCTCTTCAGTAATACTCGTGATCCTCTCGCCATCAACCGTGACGGCCCCCTGTTCGATGAGGCGGCGGGCCTCCCTTTTGGACGAAATCAGCTCGGAGTCGCACATCATGGCAAGGATTGCCGCCTGCCCTGCGCCGGCGCTCCACTCCTCCATCTCATCGGGAACATCCGATTGAATGAAGACCTTGTCAAAAGCTTCTTCCGCTTCCGCCGCTGCTTCGGCGCTGTGATAAAGCGCCACGATTTCTCTCGCAAGGCACCGCTTCAAGTCCCGGGGATTCACATCACTATCATCCAGTTGAGTCTCCACTTCCTTTAGCACTGACGCATCAACGTCGGTGGCGAACTCAAAGTAGCGGTGGATGAGATCATCGGAGATGGACATGGTCCTCCCGTAAATCTCGGACGGTTCATCGGTGATGCCGATATAGTTGTCGTAAGTCTTTGACATTTTTCGGACGCCGTCCGTCCCTTCAAGGAGGGGGGTAGTGATCACAATTTGCGGCGGCTGGTCGTAGTCTCTCTGGAGGTCCCGCCCGACGAGAAGGTTGAACTTCTGGTCTGTTCCGCCAAGCTCGATATCGACTTCCAGCTCCACCGAGTCCATCGCTTGGGCGAGGGGGTAGAGAAACTCGTGGATGGAGATGGGAACCTCGCTCTTGTACCGTTTTTCGAAATCGTCCCGCTCCAGCATTCGGGCAACGGTGTAGTGGCTGGCGAGTTTAATCACATCATGAAAATTCATGGCGCCGAGCCAGTCGCCATTCCGGACAATCTTGAGTGTATCGAGATCGAGGATGTGGCCGGCCTGTTCGATATAGGTCTCGGCGTACTCATCCACCTCCTCCGGCGTGATGTGAGGACGAGTTTTGTTCCGGCCCGAAGGATCGCCAATGAGCGCCGTAAAGTCGCCCACCACCAGAACAGACTGGTGCCCCAAATCCTGGAAATGGCGAAGCTTCCGGAGAACCACAGCGTGGCCGATGTGGAGGTCCGGACGGCTCGGATCGCATCCAAGTTTTACGATGAGAGGTTGTCCCTTCTTCTCAGCACGCTCCAGCCTTCTGAGGAGCTCCTCCTCCGAGATGATTTCAGCCGTCCCTCGGCGGATCAAATCCATCTGTTCTTTGATTGGCGGGAACTTCGGCATCAGTTTCTTTTCCTCTCTTTCATTTCGCGATCGAGGTCCCGCGCGCGATCCCGCTCGGCGATTGCACGTTTCTTCTGATAAGACCGCTTGCTTCGGGCGAGGCCGATTTCCGCCTTCGCCCAGCCGTTCTTGAAATAGAGTTTCAGCGGTACGATGGTCATCCCTTTGGAAGCCACCTTCCGGACAAGTTTTCTGATCTCCTGCTTGTGGAGCAACAGTTTGCGGTCGCGGTACGGTTCATGGCCGAGGTAGCCGGTGTGAGAGTAGGCCCCGATGTGCATCCCCATCAGAATCACCTCTCCGTCACGGATGACCGCATAGCTGTCCCGCAAGTTTGCTTTCCCTTCCCGGAGGCTTTTCACTTCAGAGCCTCGAAGCTCCAGACCGGCCTCAAACTTCTCGATGATTTCGTAGTCATGAAAAGCTTTCCGATTGGTGGTGACTGCTTTCGGTTCATCTGGCATGCTTAGTGAAAGACGAATTTAGATTTCCCCCCCACGAGGGAACAAGGTTTATCCTTGAATGTCGCGACACACGCCCCTAATTTCGCCTCGCTCTTTGACGCCCGGATGGCGGAATAGGTAGACGCGCATGGTTCAGGACCATGTCTCAGCAATGAGGTGCAGGTTCGATTCCTGTTCCGGGCACGCTCTCGAATAGATTAGTTGGTGCAGGTTCCCTGCCCGCCCTCCCGCTGGTCGGGAGCAGGCGGGGATTCCTCTTCCGGGCACCCCGCTACATCGGCTTTGCCTCATACGAAAGGCAGGCCCTATAACTCTTCGGATGGACTTTCTTCGTTTCGGCTTTGCCTCGTCCGCGGGGCGAGCTTTTCTGAAGATTAGTTTGAATCGATAGTACCCAGTTCGAGGGGCTTTCCGTCGACGTTCGACGGAATCTCGAGACCGAGACGCGCCGCGAGGGTCGGTGCCAAGTCAATAGTCATTATTCGCTTCGAGACTGTATTCCCCTGAATCCTGTTCCCGGCAAAGACCATCGGAACGTGACTGTCCCAATCGTAGGGCGTGCCGTGACTGGCGCCATAGGGGGACTTAGAAATCCAGTGTCGCTTCGGCATATAGTAAAGATCGCCGCTGCTCGTCGGATGATGAATATTCCGATACCGCTCTTCCAGAGGCGTCAGCGCCTGATTCGATTCGAGAACCGCCGATGGAATTACATCCTCTATCCATTCAGATTCCTTCAGGATCGGACTTATGACTCGGTCAATATCGCTCGCTTGCAGCCCTTTTTCATGAAGAAGGTGGAGATCGTAGAAGAGGGCGCCGGCCGACGCTGTCTCCACAATCTTCTCCGCGCCGAACCTGTCAAACAGAACCCGGTTGAGCCGCTCCAAGAGTTTCTTG
>LUME01000454.1_pt1 | contig 12100 bp, 9 predicted proteins | sample 729951 | NCBI WGS metagenome assembly LUME01 (sample SAMN03860271, study PRJNA289734) | marine metagenome | biome: seawater column; feature: ocean; material: water; isolation source: Red Sea water column Station 34 - depth 200m | place: Saudi Arabia: Red Sea | collected 2011-10-15 | depth 200 m | reverse complement strand
GATTCGGTGCCATGATCAGTTTTGAAGTTGAAGGTGGCGTGGCTGAAGCGGATATGGTGATGGGACGGCTTCAATATCCTATTTGCACTGCCAGTTTGGGCGGTGTGGAATCATTGGTCACCCGCCCGGTTCAGACTTCTCATTCATTGTTAAATGATGAAGAGTTGAGTAAAGCGGGTATTTCAAAATCGTTGATCCGCTATTCTGTTGGTATTGAATCTGCAGATGATCTGATTGCGGATCTTAAACAAGCACTGGAGGGTTAAACCATGAAATATTTTCAATCTATTTTCATTCTATTCTTTATTTTAACAGGATGCGCTCAGTATGATGTAATTATTAGGAATGGAAATGTCTATGATGGCTCAGGTTCATCTCCACTAGTTGCAGATTTAGCTATAAATGGAGATCAAATTGTCAAAATACAGTCTGAAATTTCTGGTCGAGGGAAAAAAGAAATAAATGCCCAAGGCATGGTGGTGAGCCCTGGCTTTATCAATATGCTAAGTTGGGCCACAACATCGCTCATTGCTGATGGTCGCTCTTTGAGCGATATCAAGCAAGGTGTGACGCTGGAGGTATTTGGCGAAGGCTGGTCAATGGGTCCCTTGAATGAAGAGATGAAGGCCCAAGAACGGGCGAACATGGATGAATTCAAATATGAAGTGGATTGGACTACATTGGGTGAATATTTAGAATCATTAGAAAAACGAGGTGTATCAACTAATATAGCATCATTTTTAGGAGCTACCACTTTACGAATCCATGAGATTGGCTTTGAAGATAGGCCACCTACAGAAGAAGAATTAAAAAATATGCAAGCATTGGTCAGAGAGGCCATGGAAGAAGGTGCTCTTGGGATAGGCTCCTCTTTGATTTATGCGCCTGCATTTTATTCTTCTACTGAAGAATTAATTGCACTCTGTAAAGTCGCATCAGAATATGATGGTATGTATATCTCCCATATGCGAAGTGAAAGCAACCAATTCTTAGAAGCACTGGATGAGTTACTTACTATTGCTAAAGAAGCAAATATCCGTGCGGAGGTTTATCATTTAAAAGCAGGTGGAAAACCTAATCACTACAAGATGGATCTAGCCATTGAAAAGATCAATAAAGCAAGAGAAAGTGGCTTGGAGATCAGCACCGATATGTACACGTATATTGCTGGCGCCACAGGTTTAAATGCCCATATGCCGCCTTGGGTACAGGAGGGTGGATATGAGAAATGGGTTGAAAGGCTAAAGGATCCAATCATTCGAGAGAAAGTAAAAATTGAAATGACTCAGGATACAGATGAATGGGAAAACTTGGGTTATTTGGCCGGGCCTGATGGTGTGCTTTTTTCAAATTTTCGTAATCCTGATCTCCGCAAATATATTGGAAAAACACTTCAGGATGTAGCTGATGAAGAAGGGAAACATTATGCGGATGTGGCCATGGACTTTGTCATTCAGGATGGCAGTCGTGTTGGTGTGGTTTATTTTCTCATGTCTGAAGAAAATGTGAAAAAACAGATTCAATTACCCTATATGAGTTTTGGTTCAGACGCAGGATCAATTGCACCGGAAGGTGAATTCTTAAAATCCAATCCTCACCCTCGGGCCTATGGCAATTTTGCAAGATTACTGGGGAAATATGTTCGAGATGAACAAGTGATCTCTCTTGAAAGTGCAATTCACAAATTGACCGGTCTTTCTGCAGATAAATTAAAAATCAGCAACAGAGGATACTTAAAGGAAGGTTATTTTGCCGACGTGGTGATTTTTGATCCGGAAATCATACAAGACCATGCCACATTTTCCGACCCTCATCAATTGTCAACCGGTGTTCATCATGTATTTGTCAATGGTGAGCAGGTATTAAAAGATGGTGAACATACGGGAGCTATGCCAGGTCGTGTGGTTAGGGGTCCCGGATATAAAAAATGAAATTTAATGCACCCTATCTGATTTTGATCGGTGGGGAAAAGGATCCTACCTATGCGAAAACTGGATATGGGCTTGTTCAGTGGCGTCGTGAACTGGTAGCCGGTCAATTACGATTCCCTGATTGTGAATTGGATTTAGGTGTACCGGATTTGTCAGTTATAGATGCAGCAAATCAAGGTGTGGGTAGCTTGGTGATCGGTACTGCCACCATTGGTGGTATTATTCCTGATGATTGGTGGACAGTTATAATTGAAGCAGTGGATCACGGTCTGGATATTATAAATGGGTTGCACACAAAATTAAAAGATAATCCAAAAATAATTGATCGCGCAAAAAGTTCTGGTTCTAGATTATTGGATATCCGTGTGCCTCCATCCAATATACCTGTTGGTTCAGGGAAAAAACGTTCTGGGCAACGATTATTAACGGTGGCAACTGACTGTGCCTGCGGTAAAAAGTATACAGCATTGTCAATGAATGATACTATGGGTCGAGCCGGTATTAATTCCACTTTTCGAGCTACAGGTCAAACTGGAATCATGATTTCAGGAGAGGGGATTCCAATAGATGCAGTTACCGCTGATTTTATTTCAGGTGCAGCAGAAATGCTCACCCCTGATAACGAGCCTAACCATTGGGATGTGATCGAAGGGCAGGGTTCTTTATTCCACCCAGGATATTCTGGGGTAAGTCTTGGACTGCTTAATGGATCACAGCCGGATGCCTTTATCGTATGTCATGATGCAACTCGAATGGTAATATCCGGATGGGAGCATTATTCTCTTCCTTCGGTCATGGAATGTATTGATCTACATATTCAATTAGGTAGAATTACGAATCCAGATATAGCCTGTGTAGGTATTAGTTTAAATACCTCTGGATTATCTATGGATGAACGTGATTCATATTTAAATGCATTGAGGAAGGATACAAGTTTGCCTTGTGTTGATCCATTGATAGATGGATGTGACGACATTTTATTACATATGAAAAAAATATTTTCATTTTAGTCCCATGAATAATTCATTTTTTCAAAAATATCTTTTACCCGGATTTATTTTTCAATCTCTAATTATCGGTGGGGGATATGGGACTGGACGGGAACTGGTAGAATTTTTCTTGAATGCGGGTCCTTTGGCAGGGTTGGTTAATATGGCCATAGCCACCATAATCTGGAGTTCAGTCTTGGCTATCTGCTTTGAATTGGCAAGGCGAGGAAGGAGTTATGAATATCGATCCTTCCTTTTTGACCTTTTGGGTAAGGGCTGGATAGGGTATGAAATTTTGTATATGCTGGGAATGATTCTAGTCGTTTCAGTAATGGGATCTGCTGCAGGAGAGATTATAAATGATATGTTTCAAATTCCCAATATAACAGGAATTATAATTATGATGATTCTTGTAGGTGGTATTGTATTTTTTGGTTCAACTCTGATTGAAAAATTACTGTCGTTCTGGTCAATCCTACTTTATTGTGTTTTTGCAGTTATGTTTTTCGCTGTTTTCTCAAAATTCGGCAATACGATTAGTGACAATTTTCAATATCAAACTAACGATTCCAGCTGGATGATGGGCGGAATCAAATATGCCGCCTATAATATTGGATTGGCGCCAGCTATATTATTTTGTGTCCGACATATTGAAACCAAAAAGGAAGCAATTATTTCAGGACTTATTGCTGGCGCTATGGGGATGATACCAGCACTATTGATGTTTGTGGCAATGCTGAGTCAATATCCAGATGTCCTTGAAGCAGCCGTACCTGTGAATACAGTTTTGAATCAATTGGGATGGGTTGAATTTAAACTAATTTTTCAGATTGTTTTATTTGGGACCTTTATCGAAACAGGAGTAGGTTTGATTCACGGATTCAATGAAAGAATTGCCGTCGTCCATCAAGGATTAACAAACCAGTGGCGCACTTGCATTGCAATTTGTCTTTTGTTAGTATCAATCTTTTTAGCGAATGCGATTGGTCTTATTGGACTTATTGCAAAAGGTTATGGAGCCCTCACATGGGGTTACTGGATTGTTTTTGTTATTCCGATTTTAACAATTGGACTTAGGAAAGTTGTCAAAATATGAAATCCCTAATAAGTGATCTAAAATCATATGCTCAACAGGATTTTCCTGTACCTGAAATATCTTCCTATCTATCCACTTTTGAATTGCAGAAAAATGTATTGAATGAATATGTTGGTTTTAAAACAGAAAAATATGCACGCCATCTTGTACACAAGGATAAAGATTTTGAAATATTGGTCGTCTGTTGGAATCCCGGACAAAATGCGCCAATACATGGCCATGAAGGTGAAAAATGCTGGATGCGCGTAGAATCAGGAGCTCTCCAGGTATGTAACTACAAGTTGGATTCTGTAGAGCCTCTAGCATTGTCAATGACCAATCTTATAAAGGGAGAGAAGGGGTATTTAGATGGTCCTGCAGACATTCATTCAGTTGAAAATGTGTACAATGAGCCAGCAGTTAGTTTACATATCTATGCAAAACCCTTTTCTGAATGTGATATCTATTGTCTTGATTCGGGAAAGATTAAAAGGGTGGAACTGGCTTATGATTCCATGCACAAGGAGCCTTGTTAAGTTTGAATGAGAACCAGCTTTTTTGTAATGATATCAATTATTTTATACCATAAAATTGCTAAAGCAATATTGACAATAACATAGATAGGCCAGGGTCCGAAGGCCTTTTCAATCTCAAGGGTTGGATAGCGGAAGTCCAAAATATTTTGATCAAATACCATATTATAACCGGCAATAAACACAGCATAGCCAATCATATATTTTAAACTGGACATCATTGCATTTTCTGATAATCGATGTCCTGAATTCCGTATAAAATATATAGTCATAATAATGGGGATTGAGTGCTTTAAATGAAATCTGAAGCATAATCCAATCCCCAACATTACAGTAAAATTGCATAACCAAAAAATAAAATGGTAATTGTGGTTTAAATTATGAAATGTGGTGGTAACAAATGCAAAAATGCATAAAGTCAATTGAATCCATTTGGCATGGGGATTTTTTCGCCACACAACTACGAAAGTCGCCATTGTAATAATGATGGCGAAAAGTACGGGACTAAATTTTGTAATCATTTTCTCGAATCCAATATAATGGTTTTTTGTAGAGACGCACTGCCATGCGTCTCTAGTCTACGATTTATATTTCCTGTAAATGAATAAAATGATAATTCCTGCCAAATTAGGAAACCAGATTTCCGGTCTGCTCCATGGAATCCCATCAAAAGAAAAATCAGTTAATGGATACAACAGCTTTGTCGGAAAAAATTCCTTCGAGTGAAAGGGAAAATCCAATAGGATATGAAATGGCCAAGCCCACATGGCAAAGGCGATGTCCTTTCGATATCGATTCACAATCCAAATACATAAAAATGCGCTCACAAAACTGTGGGAAATATCATAATTGATGAAAACCCACCACGGGATAGTATCTAATGAGGGAGGCCCGCCACCCAGCTGAAAATTGCCGGAAAGAATCCGCACGGTTAATAGGATACCGAAAGAAAATAAATCGGGCATTGCACCAAAGAATAAAGCCAACCATGGTCGCCCACGATAACCAAATAATCCTCTGCCCCAAAGTGCGTGACTAAATGTATCCATAAAATTAATATATAGGAGCCGTGGGGCTACGATAATTCATTTATATCCTTATATAATTCTAAGGACTCTGGATTCGCCAATGCATCCTTATTTGTCACATCTTCACCCTGGATGATCTTCTTTACAGCAATTTCCACTTTCTTCCCGTTAATGGTGTAGGGGATATCGTTTGTTTCAAGAACAATAGCAGGCACATGTCGAGGTGAACAGTTGGTTCGGATAGCCGTTTTAACCTCGGCAATTAATTCATTCGACAAGCTTTCATCTTCATTCATTTTTATAAATAGGATTACCCGTTCATCGCCATCTATAGGTTGCCCAATGACCAAGCTATCGGCCACTACGTCAAATCCTTCTACCACGCGATATATTTCAGCCGTCCCAATCCGCACTCCGCCGGGATTTAAAGTTGCATCACTGCGCCCGAAAATGGTAACACCACCATGTTCATTCACTTCAATAAAATCCCCATGGTGCCAAATACCGTTAAATTCATCAAAATAGGCATTGTGATATTTTTCTCCATCCGAATCATTCCAAAAATATATGGGCATTGAAGGGAAGGCCTTTCGGCATACCAGTTCGCCTTTTTTATTTTCTAAAGCATTCCCTTTAAAATCAAATGCGGCTACATCCATGCCTAGTCCAAGACATTGCAGTTCACCTCGATAAACAGGAAGGGTAGGATTTCCACCTGCAAAGCAGGAAATAATATCAGTACCTCCGGAGATTGAGGCCAGTTGCACATTTGATTTAATATGGTCATAAACGTAGTCAAAACTTTCCGCCATCAAAGGCGACCCTGTTGAAAAAATAGTCCGCATGGTGGAAAGGGAATGGGAATCCTTTGGCAAAAGACCCTCCTGTTTACAGGCATCGATGAATTTTGCAGAGGTACCGAAATGGGTAATCCCCAGTTCATCTACCATATCCCACATGGCATTAGGTGAAGGGTGGAAGGGGTTGCCGTCATAGAGGACAATGGTGGCGCCGATGGCCAAATTGCTCACGAGCCAATTCCACATCATCCACCCGCAAGTTGTGAAATAAAATACCGTATCATCCATGCTGATATTGCCATGGAGGCGGAGTTCTTTCAGGTGCTGAAGCAATGTACCTCCGGCGCCGTGGACAATGGATTTGGGCAGTCCCGTTGTGCCGCTGGAATACATAATATAAAGAGGATGGTCAAAAGGGAGTTGTTCAAATTCAAGGGTGTTGGGACTTTCATCTATAAATTCATTCCAAATAATACCATTATTTACGGATGAAATGTTTGGATCAGGTTTGGTGTAGGGCGTAATGACTACCCTTTCGATTGTGGGAAGCTCAACTAAAATGCTTTTGAGTTTTTGGAGGGAATCGAAAGGTTTACCATTGTAAAAGTAGCCATCTGCGGCGAAGAGAACTTTTGGTTCAATCTGCGTGAATCGATCCAATACGCCTTTAATACCGAAGTCTGGAGAGGAGGATGACCAAATGGCGCCGATTGAAGTAGTAGCCAGCATGGCAATTATTGTTTCGGGCATATTGGGCATAAATCCCACCACACGATCTCCTTTTTGAACACCCATTTTTCTTAAAGCGGAAGCCAGATTCTCTACTTCAGAAAAAAGTTCAATATAAGAAAGGGTACGAACCGGCTGACCCTCGCCTTTGAATTGAATGGCCGGTTTGTCCGATCGAATTCTCAATAAATTTTCAGCAAAATTGAATTGAGCACCTTCAAACCATTTGGCCCCTGGCATTTTAGTCTCATCATCCACCACTTGGGTATAGTCGGAAGAAAATTCGATGGACATAAATCCCCAGATGGCTTTCCAAAAATCGGTAATATGTGTTACAGACCATTGATGTAATTCATGATAATCATTTAAAGATAGGTTGTAACGGGCGTTGATCTGTTTTCGAAAGGCATCCATTTGGGACGCTTCGATTTGATCTTGGGTGGGTGTCCAGAGAATTTGATTCATTTTTATCAATAGAATTGATCTAAAGATATTATTCCAATTTCAGTTTAATTTCCATTAAAGAGTTTAGGAGGGAATTATGAAATCCATTTTATTATTATTGCTCTCTGGTTCATTGCTTATGGGGAATCCATACAATAAAGATGTGACATCACTTGATGCAATCATATCCACCCTTTATGAAGTGATATCCGGAGAAAAAGGTGAGGCGAGAGACTGGGATCGGTTTCGTTTTTTATTCCACGAATCGGGTACACTTAGATCGGTAGGTAAAACCAAAGAGGGGATTGTTGATACCCGCGCCATGACACCAGATGATTATATCAACCGAGCTGAACCTTACTTGGTGGGAAATGGGTTTTTTGAAAGGGAGATCGGCCGGCGCACAGAAACATATCGCCACGTGACCCATGTATTTTCTACCTATGACAGCCGGAATTCAGCTACCGATAAAAAGCCCTTTGCACGGGGTATTAACAGCATTCAATTAATGTATGATAATAATCGATGGTGGATTATCAGTATTCTATGGAATGGGGAAACTGAAAGTGATCCATTACCTCAAAAATATTTGAGATTTAAGAAATAAAAAAGGCCCCAGCTGGGGCCTTTTTTATATTGATCTATTTTGTGGGATTCTATCGTTCTACACTCATTTCCGATGGGATGACCATCACTGCCGGAACACCCGCATCACTCACTAAATTATTGAATTTAAACAAATCATCCGTCAGCACTTTGTCTAGTTTTTTATAGTGGACTTCTGCTTTGTCAACTAGGTCATTTAAGACATCGTAAGATTGAGCCGTGGGTCGTGCATCCACGCTGGATACAACACGAACCAATGCAGCAATTTTATTATCCAATTTGATAGGATAATTCAATGGATCCTGCCCTGATTTGGATTTCACCTGAATCAGTTCTTCTTCAATTCCGGTGAGTGATTTCACCAATGCTTTCCCTGCGTCGGTCAACTGGTCATTTTTAAATCCGGAATCTTTCATCAACCCGGTTAGGGTGTTCACCTGTTTTTTAATACTCCGAATGGTCAGAATCTTTTCATTGATCTCTGTGGTGCGATCTCGAATATCCATGAGAAGGTCAAATTGATCATTGAAATCTGATTGGGTTGTATTGATTCGAGGGTCCTTCAAAATTTTGAAAGACTGGGTTTGGCTTTTTCCATTCACCTTCATCCGTACTTTATAATCTCCGGGAACGGCCTTGGGTCCGATATGAGAGCCACCCCACATGACTGCACCAGGAACCTTCTTTGCATCGGGATAACGCATATTCCAAACAAATCGATTCATCCCTTTTTTTACAGCAGCAACTGGGCCAGGTTTGTCTTTATCTTTTTTATGCGTATATGTCTTAATGACTTCTCCATTTGGTTCCATGAATTCCAAACTGAATTCATCATCCTCACCAACTTCCTCATCCAGATAATAAAACGTCATCACTCCATTAGGAGGGTTTTTCCCCCAAGTTGGGCTGGGACCGCCCCAACCACCACCACCGGGTAGTCTGTATGTATCTCTGGGTTTATACAGATGGGACTCAGATTTGGCAATTTTATCCGATAATTGATGGAGGGGTGTGAGGTCATCCATAATCCAGAACGATCGACCTTGTGTGCCTACTACTAAATCATTTTCTTTCACGGCCAAATCTGTAATAGGAACAATAGGCAGGTTCAATTGAAATGATTGCCAGTTTTTTCCATCATCAAAAGAAATATACATGCCGGTTTCAGTTCCGGCATATAGCAATCCTTTTTTACCTGGATCTTCCCGAATGACACGTGTGAATGCATCATTTGGAATACCTCTTGATATTAATTTCCAAGATTTACCATAATTACTGGTTTTATAAAGATAGGGTTTGAAATCATCCAGCTTATATCGAGTCACAGCCATATAAGCAGTGGCAGGATCATGAGGAGATTGATCAATGGAATTCACCATACCCCACTCAGGCATATTTTTAGGGGTGATGTCTGACCAAGTTTTTCCACCATTTTTTGTAATATGAACCCGACCATCATCGGTACCGATCCAAATTACACCTTTTTCATGTGTCGAAGGTGTAATGACAAAAACGGTACAGTAATATTCAACGCCAGTATCATCTTTGGTGATGGGGCCGCCCGACTCATCCTGCATGGATTTTGTATTTGTAGACAAATCACCACTAATTAATTCCCATGATTCGCCTTCATCCGTGGATCGATGCAAATGTTGAGATCCCACGTACAGCACATCCGAATCAAATGGGTCAAACTCGATGGGGAAATTCCACTGAAAGCGAAATTTCATATCTTTTACACCATGGCCCATGGGATTATCCGGATACACGGTGATATTTCTTCGTTCGCCAGTGGTATGGTCATACCGGGTTAAAAATCCGCTATAAGAGCCTGCGTAAACAATATTGGGATTTTCCGGGTGAGGCGCAACGTGTGCACTCTCGCCACCGCCAACCGCATGGAAGTCACGTTCAGTGATACCACCACCCATTGTTCTTGATGCAATCGAAACCGTACTATTATCCTGCTGACCCGCATAAACACGATAAGGAAATTGATTGTCCACATCTACCCGATAAAACTGGGCTGTGGGTTGATTGTGATATGTGCTCCATGTGGCACCTGCATCAAAGGAGACTTGGCCGCCCCCATCATCCGCAATGACCAAATGATCCGCATCCATAGGGTCAATCCATAAATCGTGATGGTCGCCGTGGGGTGTACGAATCCGGCTGAAGGTTTTGCCTCCGTCTTTCGAACGCCAGAATGAAACATTTAATACATAGACCAAATCTTCATTTTCAGTGTCCGCATAGACCCGTGTATAGTACCACGCACGCTGACGGAGATTGTTGTCGGAACTGGTTTTGATCCATGTTTCGCCACCATCGTCGGACCGAAATAGGCCGCCTTTACGGCTTTCAATCATGGCCCACATACGATCGGAATTTAATGGAGATATAGTAACACCTATGATGCCTACTAACCCTTCCGGTAATCCTTTATTTCGCGTGATCTCAGTCCAGGTATCGCCCCCATCAGTAGACTTCCAAAGTCCAGACCCTTCACCGCCACTTTCGAGACTATAAGGTGTCCGCTTAACTCGCCATGTAGATGCAAAAATAATGCGCGGATTATTCGGATCTAAAATGAGATCGCATGCGCCCACTTCATCATTGATATAGAGAACTTTTTCCCAGGATTCACCGCCATCCTTACTGCGGAAAACGCCCCGTTCTTCATTAGGGCCAAACAGGTGTCCGAGCGCTGCCACATAGACCAAATCCGGATTTCTGGGATGAACGCGAATCCGAGGAATTCTTCGAGAATCTTTGAGTCCCATATGCTTCCATGTTTTTCCCGCATCGGTGGATTTCCAAACACCATTACCGTGGGAAACATTCCCTCGAACGGTCACTTCGCCACCGCCAACATAAATGACATTGGGATCCCATTCACTGACCGTCACGGCGCCAATGGAACCACCAAAATATCCATCGGAAATATTATTCCAGGTTTGGCCGCCATTTTTTGTTTGCCATACGCCACCACCTGTTGCACCAAAGTAGGCCAGCATTTTATTTCCTGGGACACCCGTCGAAGCGGCAGACCGCCCACCACGAAAAGGACCGATATTCCGGTACTCTAATGCTTTATATAATTCTTCGTCAAATTGTTCTTTCGCACCCAAAATGGATAGGCCTATTAGTGCGAAAAAAATAAAACGAGAGTATGATTTACATGTATGCATAAAACCTCCTTCAAGCATATTTTGTAATAATAGGAGTGAATTGTAGTGATGAAATATGTTTTTCTGCAAGGGATTAAATAAAATCAATTATAATTTTGAAGTTCAAAACATTCAATAATATCCGGAATTAGAACCAACATTTTTTGGATAAAGATTTCACTATTAATCCTAAAAGTCATTTTATATGAAAATTGCATTTCTAACTGCAGGGGGAATCGCACCATGTCTCTCTGCTTCCATCGGTGCCCTTATTGAAGCATATAATGAATCGGCTCCGAAGGCTGAACTCATGGGATATCTTAATGGTTATCAGGGATTGCTTCTTGGCAAATCCATAGCCATTCCTCCATCGGTTCGGGAAAAAACAGATATCCTCTATGAATACGGTGGCAGTCCCATTGGTAACAGTCGCGTTAAACTGACCAATGTTAAAGATTGTGTAAAGCGAGGTTATGTAAAAGAAGGGGAAGACCCTCTAAAACTTGCTGCAGATCAATTGGTGAAAGATGGGGTGAATATTCTTCATACTATCGGTGGTGATGATACCAATACAATGGCAGCCCAACTTTCCTTTTACCTCAAAGAGAATGATTATGACCTTACAGTAGTAGGTCTTCCCAAGACTGTAGATAATGATATATTCCCCATCACCCAAACTTTAGGTGCATGGACAGCCGCAGAACAAGGCGCCATCTTCTTTGAAAATATTGCTAATGAGAATACCACCAGCCACCGCCAGTTAATTATTCATGAAGTCATGGGTCGGAATTGCGG
>LUME01000588.1_pt1 | contig 12146 bp, 10 predicted proteins | sample 729951 | NCBI WGS metagenome assembly LUME01 (sample SAMN03860271, study PRJNA289734) | marine metagenome | biome: seawater column; feature: ocean; material: water; isolation source: Red Sea water column Station 34 - depth 200m | place: Saudi Arabia: Red Sea | collected 2011-10-15 | depth 200 m | reverse complement strand
CTATATCATCATTCCTTACTTTGGATATACCGCGTTGAAAGGCTGTTTCTAAGTCTATCATTTTACAGGGATTACCCTGTACCACTAACCTATTTTAATATCTTGACCTGTGATACCACAGGGTGTCAAATTCATTACCCTATTGATAAATAGATGATATGTATAAACCCAAATTCAAAATAATGAATTCCTGTGTCTTGAAAAATACAGGCAATATTTTTTAATGACCGCCAAAGTCCTCAGTAGTGCTATTCTTGGTATTGACGCTTATGTGGTGGATGTAGAGGCGAGTCTATCCGGGGCGAAACTACCACGATTTATAACAGTGGGACTGCCGGAAGGGGCAGTGAAAGAAAGTAAAGAACGGGTCACGGCAGCCATCAAGAATAGTGGTTTTCGATTTCCCATCAAGCATGTGACGGTGAATCTTGCGCCTGCAGATATCCGTAAAGAAGGTTCCGCATTCGATCTCCCCATTGCCATTGGTATTCTGGCCACCATGGGGAATGTGAAAAAAGAATATTTAGATAAACTCATGATGCTGGGGGAATTGGCATTGGATGGTTCATTGCGTCCGATTCGGGGCGCATTGCCCATTGCTATTTGCGCCAGAGACAAGGGTATTAAAGGAATAATCGTTCCCAAAGAAAATGCCAAAGAAGCAGCTGTGGTGAATGAAGTGAAAGTGGTAGGGGCCGATTCGTTAAATGAAGTGGTAGATGTTCTAAATGATGAAGTAATCAAAGAATCAGTCTTTGTGGATCGGCAGGAGATGTTTCGGTCCAGCCGCAACTACTATGTGGATTTTACCGATGTAAAAGGGCAGGAGCATGTAAAACGGGCATTAGAAGTGGCTGCTGCAGGAAGCCATAACCTCATTATGATAGGACCTCCCGGGGCATCATCGCTACACGGCCATTTCGATCGCCTCACCATACTATTTCAGACGCAGGGTTAATCGGCGGTGGCGCAGTCCCTCGACCGGGAGAAGTAAGCTTGTCTCATAATGGCGTTCTCTTTTTGGACGAACTGCCTGAATTTAAAAAGAATGTATTGGAGGTCATGCGTCAGCCATTGGAGGATGGCGTGGTGACCATAGCGCGCGCTGCCGTGAGTTTGAGCTATCCGTCCAGGTTTATGCTGGTGGCGGCCATGAATCCATGCCCATGCGGCTATGCCACAGATAGTCATAACGAATGTAGCTGCACATCCCAGATGATACAAAAATATATGAGCCGTATATCCGGACCATTATTGGATCGAATTGATATTCACGTAGAAGTACCGGCAGTCCCATTTACAGAATTGGCGGAACGAGAACCGGGAGAACCATCCGCCGCCGTGAAAAAGCGTGTGCAGGGGGCAAGAGAAGTCCAGTTGAATCGATATGAGGAATCGCACATTTTTGCCAACGCCCAGATGGAATCAAATGATTTGAAGCAATTTTGTAAATTATCGAAAGAGGGGGCCGCATTATTAAAAACCGCCATGGATAAATTGGGGTTATCTGCCCGGGCATACGATCGTATTTTAAAAGTATCGCGTACAATTGCTGATTTGCAAGCTTCATCGGATATAGAAATCGATCATATCAGCGAAGCCATTCAATATCGGAGTTTAGATCGACAGCTTTGGCTTGGATAGTTTATGGAATTAAATAATTTCCTGGTTTCAAAAAATTATGAAGCATTTTGATTATAGAAAACATATCCGATTGCCGGAATTCGATTATTCAAATCCGGGTATATATTTTGTAACAATTTGTTCATACAAGAAAAAGCACACTTTTGGCAAAACCTTGGATGGACAAATTGAATTATCAGCATTAGGAGAAATTGTTAATAAAAATTGGTTTAAAATTCCTGACCATGTTTATGGATTCCAATCAATAGAGTTTTGCGTAATGCCAAATCACATTCATGGGTTAATTGAATTAAATGAAAATAATAATTCAATATTAGGTTCAATTATTGGATCATATAAATCATCTGTAACACGGGAATATAATAATCGTAGAAGCGAGGCATGCCTCGCGGCTACAAAAGTGTGGCAACCTAATTATTATGAACATGTAGTGCGGAATGAGAATGCATTTGATTGGATTACTGAATATATCCGTATGAATCCTGAAAATTGGACTATGGATGAAGAAAATAGACATGCCTCCAAATCGAACCCCTTTTATCATTGGCTCAATACCTATTGGAAGTAAACACTAATTTGACCCCTTGTCTAAGACGAAGAGGGTGTATAATTTCTACAAAGGCAACGCATGGCAACCACCGATTATAAATCAACCCCTCAAGCCAAAAACCTTTTGGCACACCTCCATTCTATGAATCCCGAGTTTGATATTGATATTATCCACCCCAAACAGCGATGGCCAGAAATCGAAACCCGTAAATCTCCTGAGGTCATGGATGTTATTCGCCAACACCACAAGGTATCAAAAAACGGGTTGGGGAATGACATCGGTTTTGATGCATTTGTCCACCGAAATCGCGATGCGGATTTATGGATTCACATTTTGGACAAAGATAAAAATATTATCGGTTTTTCGATTAATGAAGGGTATGAAATTGACGGAAAAATAATTAACTATTTTCGAGCGACGATTTTTAATAAATCCATCCAAAAATCAGGTATTTACCCATTATTAAACGAATTGAAAGTTCTCATCATTCCCGCTGATATTTTGATGGTACGGACCCAAAATCCAGTGGTATATAAATATTTTGTGCAACTCTGCCATGACCATGGATTGGCCGTTTCACCCACAGTTGATCGAATCGATCCGGATATGGTAAAATTGGCGAGACAGTTGGATCCGGATGTGGATGATGATTCTGTCCATCGTCAACTTTTTGACGGTGAAGCATTAATCGGTACCCCAAAACCACCGCCTGATATTTCCCCTATATGGAACCGGATGAATATTTATAAAGGGGATACTATGGTGATTGTGGGTTTTCCCGAATAGAGAAGAGACCTACTTAACAAATGTAATAGGGCGCCATTCCTGCGTTTTGCCGCCAATGGCCTTGATATAATAAACACCTGAAGCCATACTATTTCCGTTATCACTTTTGCCATGCCATGATAGTTGATGGTTTCCTGGGCTTAAGCTACCCCGATGAAGGCGAGCCACTCGTCGCCCGGAAATATCCACGATATCAACGGTAACATTCGATTCTTTTAGCATGTATAGAGAAAACTTCACAGCGCCATTAAATGGGTTGGGATATGGGTTGCCCAACGAAAACACTTGGGGTAGGTTGGCATCCGTTCCGGGGACGCCATCCTCGATGGCGATATTATAATCCCAATTACCACCCATGGTATCTTGGCTTACTACAGCCAAGTGAATGGACTTTAATCCTACAGGATCAATATTGATTGACGGACTACCGATAACCAAATATGAATTGTCCGCCCGTTTCAAGATGGCATTGAGTTGCAGGTCAGACATGGTATTGGATAAATTATTTAGTTTCACCTGAACCGGCTTAGAAGTAACAATTTGGGTATATTGACTGGCAAATCGATCCAAGTTTGTGGATTTAACAGTATCTTTTTTGCCCACCTCAAAATTGACAGTTTTATAGATGTAAGGCCCATCTACTGGATATCCTTCTGCTTCTTCATAAGTATAATTGCCAGCACCAGGGAGAGAGGACATAATTTTATTGGCCACGGCCATACCATTCAAAGCTTGCTGAAAAGAATGGCCGCTTTGGCTCAATGCCAAATCTACGGCAAGGTGAGAGCCATCCCGTTCACGGCTATTGGATTGGACAGAGTATTCCATGATATTGCGGATCATTTTACTCCCGCCCATGTGCTGTTCGATAAATTCAAAAAATATGAAGGAGCCGTACCAATGGTATCCTGTTTCATCCAATGCGCGATGGGGACTCTCAAACCACTTTTTCATATACTGATAACAGTCGTTAATACTGTCGTAGAGTTCTTCTTCCATCCACACGGCGGATGATTCTAATAGCCAGGGTTTTTCCCACCCGTCATACCCAAACTGTATAGCATGGAAATATTCATGTGCGGCGGTTACTTTGATATTCTCCATTTGGGGGAGGGGAAAGCTCCTGTAATTATTTCGCATGGTCATATAACTGGTGAATGCATTCACTTCTGTTACAGTACTGGATTGTTCATTGTCACCCTTCCCCTGAGCATATTCTTCCGGCTGGACATACCCATAATATCGTGAAGAAAGGTTTCGGACGTACACATCATAGTGATCCGAGCCACCTTTGTCTCGGGTGGATGAATAATATCCATCTCCCGGCGGTTTTAAATAACCCATCTTATTATGAAGTTTTTGACTCACTTCATTGAATACAGTAGCCATAGAATCGATATAATCAGGGATATCATTCCCATTTAAATCGGTCGCATCCACCGCATGATAACCTAATTTTGTATAGTGAAACCGGAAAAGGCCATGATCATAGGCTTGATCTAGTCCTACAGATTCTGCCCGTTCTGCACTGCTTCGATTGACTAATGGCCTATCAAATTGAAATCCCAGTCGTTTCAGTTCTAATTTTTCTTCCATTGGGTACTGGTGTCCATGCTTGGCGATATCCATGAGATAGGGTGTCAAGTGGTGATCTGAATTGCCGCCGATGGCAAATGCATCCTGAACCACTTCAAAAGCAATAGAGTGCTGAGATAAGCCAGTAGAGGCCAAAAGTATGGTTGCAAATAATTGCTTCATTCTGAATCTTTAATATTGCGTTGGCGTTTTTTGTAGAGATACAATCGGATAAAGAGGGCCATAAGGACCATGCCAACCACATAAAACCATGCAAAATAGGGTAGGAGTGATTTCACTTCTTCTTTCCTATAATAATATTTTCATAGACATAGGCCACGGCAATCAATCCCATGCCTACCGTCACTTCCCATCCTTTTTGATCTTCACCGGCGAGAAAGCCGGCCCCTGTAAGTCCAGCACCCATAAAATAAAGTGCTTTGGGCCAAATGGGCTTATCCTGTATGACGGGTGGCAAATCGAGTGCGTGTGTCCGTTTTTCTTCTGCCATGGGTGCCATAATATCCGATAGAGGGAACCGAAGGGCAGTCAATACTTCTGGCGGAGAATTGGAGTGGTAAAATTCAAATTGCTCTACAGGGATGGCCATTCGAAAACCCAATTGAAGGGATTCACCCACGTGCATAACTTCTACTTCTCTGATTGGATATTCTATTTTAACGGATTCAAGCCGAGTTGTATCTCCAGTGGCTTCAAAGATGGTAATATAGTACCATGATGATGAAGTGTTGTACCATCCTGTGATTTGAGTCGAATGGATGGGTTTATCAGAACGCAGTTGGATGGATACGCCATTTTTCTTGGATGAAATGGCTAGATCCTGAACGTTCAGAGATTGACCCATAAGTCCAGAAAATAATAAAATCACGAGCCAGGATCTATTCATTGGTATTTTCCAAATTTGGTTGATAGTCTTTAATACCTTTTTCAAATCCATCCATAATGGCCTCTATAACAGTTTCAGATCGAATGTTATTAATCATTGCAAGAACCAGTATGGGGTATACTTCTTGCGGCAGGATGGGTTCCAGTATCTCAAAAGGATCTTTTTGGTCCAATATGTCGTCCATGGTTAAACCGGACTCCAATTGGTTTTGAAGATCATCCTGCAGAGAAAAGATGTATGCGGTCAAGTCTTCCCGAGAGAAGGAAAGTAAATCATGGGTGGTGGGATTGGATATTTTGGTCATGGAACCCTGGAATTTAGGGGGATAAGACCATGGAGAAAACAGGGATTTATAGATTGAACCCCATTTAACACTCAAGGTAATTTCGACACCTATGAGAAGACCTCGGAATCCATTTCTCATCATCACCCTTATATCCTTATTGGCTATGCCGATTCACGCCCAGATTAAAAATCAGGGTGCAGTTGGTTCTGTAACCATCGACGGTAAGGTGTGGAATCAAATTGCCATGCGTCCGGTCATCCCTATTGGGAAGTGGGGTGTTGCTCTTGACCTTGTGGTCTATTTTGATGCCCAGGGGAATATCCATTCTGATGAATGGGATTTCTCATCGGGTCGCGCCATAAAAAATACTCTCATCGATAAAATTTATTATATACGATATGGATTCCCCGGCGATCCCATTTATGGAAAAATCGGTGCAATTGATCGTGTGGATTTAGGTTATGGCATTTTGGTCAATGGATATTCCAATAATATGCTCTATCCCCAAGAGCGAAAAATTGGTCTGAATTTTGAGCGGAATACACGAACCTATAATTTTGAAGGATTCGTGAATGATTTTAAGGAAAATGCCGGATTATTTGGTGGAAGAATCAGTACTCGAAAAATCATGGGTCTGCCCTTAGGGTTTACAGTGGTCACAGATCGGAATCAATATCTAGGATTAAAAGATAGTGATGGAGACGGCCGCCCCAATATTGTGGATGATTTTCCTGATGATGATAATTGGTGGGTGGATACTGACGGAGACGGTATTGCAGATAATGATGCGCGAGAATGGGATATTGATGGTGATGGGATAACAGATACGTTAGGATCCCACATTCCCGGTTATGATGGTCCTATGGTGGCGCTGGATACTGATATCCAACGAAAAGGTGATCCCATCAATGTGAGCAAGGATACAGACAATATTATGGCCTTTGCCCTTGATATTGGCTATCCATTGGTGGCGCGGGATAAATTTTCAGTATCCATGTATGCCCAAATGGCCCAGATGATTGGTGAAACGTATCACCCGGGCACTGGAGAAAAAATGAGTTTGGGTATGGGGTTGGTACCTTTTGGATTATCCTCAAGGTTCGGCCCCGCACGATTTTATTTTGAATACCGCATGATGCCCAATGGTCGATTTGAATTCAATTATTGGAATCGCCTTTATGAAATAGAAAGAGTGGGTTTCACCAAAGGGCAGGGGAACCAAATTGCTTTAAAAACAAAAGAATCAGGATTGGGTCGATATGGCGCGCAAAAAGGCTATTTTGCCCGGATGGTGCTAAATTTGGGATCCATGCTGGAGGCCAGTGCCTCTTATCATGATATGATAGGAGATCTATGGTCTATAACCGACCAAGCATTCATTGAGGACAACAATCAATCCTTTCTTGCATCTTTACGATTAAAAAAAGCTATAAGTAAAATTCAGTATGCCCGTGCATTTTATCAGCAGAGAAATGTACCAAATCCGTTTAAATTCGACTATTCAGAAAGTACGATCCTTGGCTATCAATTGGGGTTTGCCATGGGGAATGGATTGGACATACGCAACGCATTTATCGATTTCTTCAAGAGTAAGGATCATAAATTTGTTCGCAGTTCCCCTGTAGTGCCCATTAATGATCCAACCTTGCTATTCACCAATGCGGGGATGAACCAGTTTAAACCTATTTTCCTCGATCAAAAACAGGCAGACCATCCTCGGGCAGTGAATAGCCAAAAATGTATCCGTGTGAGTGGAAAACATAATGACCTGGAGGAAGTGGGTATCGATACATTTCACCATACATTTTTTGAAATGCTGGGGAATTGGTCCTTTGGGGATTATTATAAAGCAGAAGCTATCGAATGGGCATGGGAATTATTTACTGAAGTATGGGGATTGGATAAGAATCGACTATGGGCTACCGTTTACCATGAAGATGATGAAGCCTTCAAGTTATGGCCAAAAGTAACGGATATGGATCCGTCCCGCGTGTTAAAATGCGGTAAAAAAGACAATTTTTGGGAAATGGGTGAAACGGGGCCTTGTGGACCCTGTTCTGAAATTCATTACTATATCGGGGATGATCCCAGCCAGCAAAGTGCTGATGGTGTGAATGTTAGCGATGAATATTGGGAATTGTGGAATTTGGTATTTATTCAGAATAACCGATTGGCTGATGGAAATTTAGAAGATTTACCTGCAAAACATGTGGATACAGGCGCCGGTTTTGAGCGGATTGTATCCGTCATGCAGAAAAAGTATAATAATTATGCCACAGACCTTTTTATGCCGATTATTGAAAAGACAGAAACGTTAACTGGAATGTCTTATTCACAAAATCCGGTTCCGTTTCAAGTAATAGCAGACCATATACGGATGCTGAGCTTTTCAATTGCGGATGGGGGTATGCCGGGAAACGAGGGACGAGGATACGTACTTCGCCGGATTCTGAGAAGAGCCGCACGGTTTGGCCGTAATTTGAATCAGCATGATCCTTTTATATACGATTTGGTGGGGACAGTTGGGGATGTGATGGGAGAAATTTTCCCGGAAGTGGTGGAAAAACGATCCCACATTGAGAAGGTCATCCAAGCAGAAGAATCGGCGTTTGGCGACACACTGGATCGCGGATTAAACCATTTTGATAAAGTTTTAACTAATCTGTCTGGGAAAATAATTTCTGGCGAAGAAGCATTCAAGCTCTATGACACATTTGGTTTTCCACTGGATTTAACCCAACTCATGGCACGAGAAAAGGGACTATCTGTGGATGAATCCGGGTTTAATGATGCCATGGATGCACAAAAGCAACGGGCGAAAGCTGCTGGTAAATTTGCTGCAGAATCTTCTGATTTGGAATGGGAGATTGTCTCAGAAGGAAAAGACTCTGAATTTAAAGGATACGAAACGACTACTGCAGATGCCCAAATTCGCCGATATGCTGTGCAGGGGGATGATACCCTAGTGATCTTGGATCAAACACCATTCTATGCTGAGTCCGGAGGTCAGATCGGCGATACAGGAACCATTAAAGGTGATGGTGTTGACCTTTCCGTATATGATGTGAAAAAGGATGGTGATTCGTTTATTCATTATTGCGGCGGATCCATTGGGAGCGATGGCGCTGGACCAGTTTCATGCGAAGTGGATTTTAATCGTCGACAAAATATCCGTAAAAACCATACGGCAACCCACCTTATGCATAAAGCACTAAAGACAGTTTTGGGCGATCATGTACAACAGGCAGGCTCATTGGTTCACCCGGATTACCTTCGTTTTGACTTAACCCACTTTGAAAAGATTGCTCCTGAAGAAATTCGAGAAATTGAAAAAGTAGTTAATATTCAAGTAATGATAAATAGAGAGTTAAGCGTATCAGTTAAATCATTTGATGATGCGAAGAAAGAAGGTGCTGTTGCCATGTTTGGGGAAAAATATGGTGATGTAGTAAGGGTGATTACGGTAGGGGACTTTTCAAAAGAATTGTGTGGCGGTACCCATGTAGAACGCACTGGCGATATTGGGTTTTTCAAAATTATCGAAGAATCATCTCTAGCGGCCGGTGTTCGACGAATCGTGGCGATAACTGGGCCGAAAGCTTTAGAATATGTTCAAGACCAATCTAACGCATTGGCATCGGTTACATCTCAATTGAATTGCAGTACTGATCAATTGGATGAACGGGTGAGGCAACTTCTTTCCCAGAAAAAATCCTTAGAAAAAGAATTAAAACAACGCAATAAAACTGGATCGGCATTTAATGTAAATGCATTGGTGGATGAAGGAAAATCCGTCGGGAGTCATACCGTAGTGGTTCAGATGACAGAAGCGGGATCTATGGATGAATTAAAAGATTTAAGTGATGCATTATTGAGTGGACTCAAGAGCGGGGTAGGTGTCCTCGGGGCAGAAGGTGAAAAGCCAATGCTAGTTGTGGTGGTAAGTCCTGACTTGGTAAAAGCGGGAGTAAAGGCCGGCAGTTTGGCAAAAGAGATTGGTGCTGTTATGGGCGGTGGCGGTGGTGGTAAACCCCATATGGCCACAGCCGGGGGAAAAGATTTAAATGGATTAAAATCTGCTATTGAAGCCAGTTTTGATATTATTAAAAACGCAATTGAGGGATAGAACAGTAAATGCAATACAAACAAGATGGTGAAACTTTTATCATTTATGTTGAACAGGGTGAGCCCATTATGGAAACATTAACCCAATTCTGCAAAGATCACAATGTGGACAATGGACAATTATCCGGCATTGGTGCCATTAAAGAGATTGATTTTGGTGCTTATGATTTAGAGAATCAAGAATATATCCGACATCAATATGATGGCCTTTGGGAATTGACTTCTTTCCAAGGGAATATACTCCTAAAGGATGGGGAACCATTTATCCATGCCCACATTACATTGAGTGATCATAACTTAAATATGAAAGGTGGTCATTTGTTTGAAGCAAAAGTGGGGGCAGTCGGTGAATTTGTCCTCAGAAAAATTAATACAGACGGCAAACGAGAACATGATCCAAACATTGGCTTGTTTTGCATGGCCTTTAACGATTAGAGGAAAAGATGAGTAAAACAGTTATTACCGATGCCCATGCGCCCAATCCCATCGGATCGTATAATCAGGCAGTCGTTGCCAATGGATTTGTATTCACGGCCGGACAAATTGCCATTGATCCCGATACAGGCGAAATGGTAACAGAAAGCTTTAAGGCTCGGGTAGAACAGGTATTTAAGAATCTCTCAGCCATATTGGAACGGGCTGGGACTGACTTAAACCATGTGGTCAAATTCACCGTATTTTTAACGGATATGGGCCATTATGCTGAAGTAAATGAAGTATTCAATGCCTGGCTGGATGAAGCCAATGCACCGGCACGATCATTGGTATCTGTAAAAGGCCTTCCCGCCGGTACAGATGTTGAAATTGAGTGTATCGCCACAGTTTAAATCCCCATTGATTCGTGGGGTGATACTGTTTCTGATTGCGTTTAGTATCGTATCAGGACAGGAAGAAGATTCAACCCAATACAAAACACCTAGTGAAGCTGTAAAGCGTGCATTGCTATTTCCAGGCGGGGGCCAATTCTACAATGATCAGCCGTTCAAAGGTTCATTACTGGTAGCAGGTGCCATTGGTTCTGCGTTTCTTTATCTGGATAATTCCAATAAATACAGCAATTTTTCTGGTGAAGATCTATCCCAAAAAAGTGAGTATTTAAAGCTAAGAAACAAATATGGATGGTGGATTGGGATTGTCTATATTTACGGCCTTCTGGATGCTATTGTCGAGGCACATTTGCATCCATTTAACGACGTCATGTCAGAAGATTTAGAGAAACCGAAAACAGAGGACAAAGAGGAAAATGAGTCAAAATCGTGAACAATGGGGTTCGAAGCTCGGGTTTATTCTCGCAGCATCTGGCTCAGCAGTTGGTATAGGAAATATTTGGAAATATCCCCATATGGCCGGGGAAAATGGTGGTGCGGCTTTTACCATCGTTTATTTGGCCTGTATTCTCGTAGTGGGATTGTCCATTGTGGTTGCTGAATTTGTAATTGGTCGTAAAACACAGCTGAGCCCTGTTGGTGCATTTGAAACATTGGCCCCCAACACCAATTGGAAATGGGTGGGATACCTTGGTGTAGCGTCTGCATTTGTAATTCTCTCTTATTACGGTGTTGTTGGTGGGTGGATCTTAAAATATATCATTAACTCAATTAGTGGAGGGTTTTCAGGACTAGCAGGAAATCCAGATGCAGCTGGAGACACATTTAATGGATTTATAACCAGTTCATATGGTCCTTTGTTCTATCAACTTATTTTTATGGGGCTTACCATTTTTGTTATCATTCGCGGAGTGAAAGGCGGAATTGAAAAATGGTCTAAAATCATGATGCCTTTAATTGTGGTTCTTTTGGGTGTATTGGCTGTTCGCGGTATGACCCTAGAAGGTGGAATGAAGGGTATTTCATTTTTGTTTAACCCTCGATTTGAAGACTTGACTGCATCGGCAATTGTATTGGCATTGGGCCATTCATTTTTTACGGTGAGTCTCGGCATGGGGACCATGATCACCTATGGGAGTTATCTCGATAAAAAACAAAATTTAATGAATTCTGCTCTATGGGTTCTCTTTTTGGATACAGCCATTGCCATGCTGGCTGGTGTAGCAATTTTTACCACCGTCTTTGCTTTAGGCGCCAATCCAGCTGAAGGCCCGGGGTTGATATTTGTTGTGTTACCAACAGTCTTTGGACAATTGACCGGAGGTACAATATGGGGAACCATGTTCTTCATCCTTCTATTTATGGCAGCCCTCACATCTGCTATTTCTATTTTAGAAGTGGTAACAGCATATTTTATTGATCAGATGGGATGGTCTCGTAAAAAAG
>LUME01000529.1_pt1 | contig 12175 bp, 3 predicted proteins | sample 729951 | NCBI WGS metagenome assembly LUME01 (sample SAMN03860271, study PRJNA289734) | marine metagenome | biome: seawater column; feature: ocean; material: water; isolation source: Red Sea water column Station 34 - depth 200m | place: Saudi Arabia: Red Sea | collected 2011-10-15 | depth 200 m | reverse complement strand
AGTTACATCAAAGGAATGAGATGTTACATCTTCTAGAGATTCACCATCTGGCAATAAAATTGTGATCGCTCCATCTTCAGCTAAATTTTTGTCCTCCACTTTGAAGTCTATTTCTAGCGAGTCTGCGACTGTTATACTATCTTTTGGTGATTTTACCAAGATTTCTGGTGGTGTGTTATCTACAGTAAATGAAAATGTCTTTTCTGCGTCATTACCAACAATATCAACTGCATGTATTCTTAATTCATGTTCTCCATCTGATAGCATTCCAAAGTTTAAAGGTAGTTGTTCCTTCGTACGTTCTTCCCCATCAAGATAGTATTTCACGGTGTCAGGATTTTTCTCAATTATCTCGGGCAAAACATCAAATTTTTTGTTTATTAATTTAGGAACTTTGAATGTTATTTGAGGTGGCTTATCATCAGGCACAATTGTAGTAAATTTTGCAGCAACTGAGATAGGTTCTATTACTGATGTACCATCAAATAGTGTAGAATGAACAAGTAGGGTGTAGGTTCCAGTCTGGTTAATTGGTGCAAAGAGTACAGTCGACGTATTATCTTTGTTTTTTAGAGGGTAGAATGCACCACCTCCACTAAATGATGATGTACCAAGCCAATCGCTAGTTGGCCAACCCAAAAATTCACCAAATACACCTGATGGAAAGTTTGTCTGTATAATTTTCCCCTGAGGATCAATCATGAACACGGTAAAGTTTGTGTGATCATTTTCCCATTCAAATTCCATAGCGGCAGAATTTATTGTGTTATCATCAATGTCAAAATAATATTGTCTCCAGTCACCAGCCATGTATCTACTTGTCATATCAAAGGCGCCCTTCACGAAACCATTACCATACAAAATATCGCCCATTAAACCAGTAATTACAGTTTGTTTCATGTCCTTCTCGACTGTTTCGAGTACTGCATATGAAACAGGTGAATTAATTTTGTGATATTTTCCTTCAAAATTTAAGAATCCTTGATAAACACCTGTTTGTTTTTCTGGTGACACTGAAAGTTTTGCTGTTACTTTAACAGAATTGTTTGGTGGAATTGTAACTTCTTTGTCTGCTGTGACATCATCCCATAAAACATTTTGATAGTAACTTGCGGAAAGAGTGTAATCCATTGATGTTGAATTATTGTTTGTATTTCCTTGCCAGAAGGAAAATTTCTTTGGCACAGGATATACTCCGACAACTGGTTCATTTTCAAATTTTTTCAATGGATCGGATATACGAATTTCTTGAACTGTTCCCCAAGAACCACCCCTACTTACCATGGACAATTCATCGCTTGAAATTTCATCATCTGTGTTTTTGTCTTCCCAATCATAAACATACAGAGAGGAGATTTTCAAGTCATCGGCATAATTTTTGCTTGTCTCATTCATGTAAGTACCGAATGGAAAGTGAAGGTTGAGAATCATCAGTGAGGAATCTGGATGGATTATGCTATCTTCGTTAAGAATTCTATGTTCTGCTGGAATATCTCGTAGTTTGATGTAATTTGGTCTATATGTATCTGGTTCATTTAAAATCGTGTCCTGTAGATGTGGTTTAGTGATTCCGCTTACTTGGGTTTTTTCAACTAGACTCAGAGTTTCCGGTTTTATTTTAACATTAATTGGATAATTATTAGGATTTTCAATTGTATAAACAGTGGTTGTTTCTTCACCAGGATTCAATCTTCCACCATACCAGCTTGTCATCTCGAATGTTTTGTCGGATAGATCAAATTCATCAATACCAAATAGATCTGAATTAAATGATGATAAAGGAGTCTCAATCACTTCTTTTACGTTTGCAAATGTTGCGTTGTTATATACCATGAATTTACCACCATGCCCATTCAAAATTCTTACAGCATCTAGTGCATTCACTAATCCTGCCCCCTGTGTCAACGGATCATTACGAAGATCACTTGCAGATGACATCAACAAATTTCGAATGGTAAATGGATCATAACTAACTGATTTTTCTTGCAAACTTTCAATCACGAGAGCTGCACTTCCAGCAACAATCGGAGCTGCCATGCTTGTACCACCAAAAACACTAAACGATTCTTTAGGTTCATCAGGTAATTCCGTTATAGCTGATGGCACAAAGCCGTATGCACCAATACTCATCAATTCTGGCTTTGGGTCACCAATTACTCCTGGACCTCTACTTGAAAAATCAACGACATGATCTGAATGTTTAGTTGTATTGCCAAACCGTGGCTCACCTTTGAACGAACCATAACCTACAAAATCATTGGATGTAACAGCACCAACTGACAGACCAAATGATGATACGCCTGGCATTCCCATTGTACCGTATCCATGCCCTGCGTTTCCAGCACTTGATATTATTGTTATGCCAGTATGATTTTGATGAAGTGACTGTGGTATAACTAGAGCATTAAGTATGTGCGATGTGATGTCTAATCCTGGTACATATTCAAAACTTGGAAAAGTGCTAATTCCCCAGCTGTTTGAAATGATATCCACTTTGGGCTCACCTGAATAAACCCACTTATTCCCCTCGTTTTCAAACCCCGCAACCCACATCCATCCATAAAAAACATCACCAAACCACAGTGACTTTACGGGAAGTATGTTAACGTCAGGTGCAATACCCAGTATTGTGGATTTCTTTGTGTCGTTGTATATATCATACTTCAACTTTCCTTTAGATGCAATAGTAGCAGAACTTGCAGTACCATGTCCATAAAAATCATTCATTACTCCAAAGTAATTACCATTCTTATCCATCGCATCAAGCAGTGTTCCATTAACTGCACCTAGTGTATTATCAATCTCGGCTTCATCGGAAAAAATTCCGTGTATATCAACTACTCGTGCTCCTACTGTTCCAGCAGAATAATTATTGGTGCCATCGTCATCTGAATCATAAATCAAAAATTCGTTTCCACTACCAATGGTAATTGACGTTTCATCGGTAAAATCAAAGTCAAAGTCTGGTTTGTCGTTTGTATCCCTCGTAAAGTCTATCCAAGAAGTTGACATGTCTGGTGTAATGGTATCATATATCCCAGATTCATTTGGATCAGTTACTAAAACAATTACTGTTTGTAGTTTTCCAAGATGTGCAGCAAGTATTATGCCCATATGATAAATCCCACTTTTTGATGGAATGAAGTCTCTTTCATTTATTCCAATCTTCATATCACCAGATATCTTGGCACTAAGAACATGATTTGTTCCATAATATGGCCATAAGGAGTTGTAGACAGAAATTGTACTATTTTTTCCCAATGTGTTCAAAAATACACCATCTCTTGAAGTATAGACATTAGATGTTGCATTAATTCCTGTCAACAGTTCATTTTTTGTGAAATTGTATACTTTTCCGTGCTTTACGTTGATAGCAAATGTTGAATTTGTAAGGACCAAGCCCTGACCATCTGCATCAAGCATTATGGGATTGTTATTAGAATCTCGTGCCAATGATTCCATAATATCAGGATTTGAAAAGTCAACTCCGGTATCTATTACAGCTATAGTTACTCCATTGCCAGTTACATTATAGAGTTGATGAACTTGCTTAGAATTTGCAATGTTCGCAAATTCAGAAGTTTTGGTAATAGCATTTGTTGAAACATATTTGCTGTGAAAATCTAATGGAAAGTCCTTGATTACATTGTACCCCATTGATTTTAGTTTAGATGCATCATTTTCGGCTAATGCTACAACTGAGAAAAATCCTTTGCCAGAATCAATTCCGTACACGATATTTTTCGTGTCATGATATGCGTTGCTAAGTGAACCCGAACCATAAACTAAGTATCTTTCCACAGAGCTCTCATGTTGTGGTAAATCAACTGAGATGGAACTTGATTCTATTTCAATATCAAGATTTGGAAGGGTGATAACTTCATTGCCCTCAATAAATCCATAAGAGCTCTGTTGAAATAAAAACAGTATGAAAAATGCGACCAAAAATAATGCAAGTTTAGGCATTATTAGAAATTGCCTAGTTACGACTATTATAATTATCTTCTTCGTGCAATTATTGATATTTGTAGAGCGAGTATAACTGCAATAGCGCCCATTATTGGAAACAATAGTGAATTAACTTGTAATGATGCTTGTTCTATATTATCAACTGCTGATGACATTGCAGATACGCTGGTGTCAATAACTGTTACACTATCATTCAGTTTTGTGCTAGCATCTTCAAGTGTGGTACCAAATCCATGTATGTCAGTTTGTAATGTATTAAGTTCACTGGATGCAGTTGTCAAAACATCATTTAGAGTGATGATCTGTCTAGATATTCCAGCTATATCTTCACCAAGAACAAGAGTAGCGGCAGAACCATGAGACTGAGTTCCTTCAGAGAATGCAACCATATGAAAAATGTAAGTTCCCTCCATTCTAGGAGTATATTCTACAAAATACAGACCCTCATGAAGCATTTCTATTGACATTGCAAGACTATGCACTTTACCATCAGGAGAATGTATGTGTGATGATGATAATACTTTCTGCGCGTCGCCAGTAACTAAAAGCCCATCAGTTGTAACCTGTACAAACACACGGAAAGGTCTGTCTGCTGCAGCCATCTCCGGTGCAAACACTTGTGTAGTGATTCTTCGTTCTATTGGTATTAACTCAAGTTCTGTTGATGATGCAAATTTTATGTCAACTTTCTGTGTTTCTCCAGTAGTGCTTGATATAGCCTCGACAGTATAAGTACCGTAAGGATATTTTGTTGAAGAGTCTGGCCAATCTAGCATTTTATAACTGAACGAGCCGTCTTTGTTTGTCATAATTTGCTCAAACTCTGCAATAGTTCCGTCTGGTGCAAAAATACGTAAAACTAGTGGCGCATTTTCAGGTCCTGTACCATACACCAAAAGCGGATGCTGTGTAGTGTATATTTGCTGGTTTGTGAACATTTGCAGTTCTTCCGCAAATACTTGTGGCAGACTAGCAACGATAAGAAAGCCAATAATGGTAAAAAGTAGAAATTTCAACGTTCTTGTTAATTTGATCTTGTAGATATTGTTTTGGAATAAATTTTCCTTGATTGATTAAAAAAAAAGAAAAAAGGGGGGGGTTAGATTGTTTCTAGTCTTATACTACGTCTATGTCTACTGATACAGTTGGTGATAACGCTGTTGGATTATCTACGCTCTCCCAGACAAACACTGTTGCAGTGTATGATCCGGCTTCGCTAGGTGTCCATGACAATGCTGGACTCATTGATTGTCCTGCTGTCAAAGAACCTGTAATCCATGCGAGTGATACTGTTACTCCGTCACTGTCTTGAACCTGTACTAAGTATGCGAATGCTTGATCCTTGCTCTGTCCATTTGAGACATCGGCTGCAATCTGTACTTGTTGATCAACTGTTACTTCTGCAACTGAGGAGCCGAATGCATCGACTACACGTGCGTTAGCAGCAGGTGCTCTTTCAAGTGGTGGATATGCTGTGCCAATTGTCAATGTGCCAGCTATGGTCAAGTCATCGGATGTTGTATATGGTTCAGGTAGTGTTTCATCAGTATATTCGGCAGTTACTGTGTCACCCTCAGAGACACGAAGGTTTGTACCAGAAGTTCCTAGGTCAGAGGTAAAGAATACCGTGCCCTCGAATACTCCAGTATTTTCGTCAGTCTCGTTCATGGTGAGTGTTAGACCACCGCTATCTGAGTCAGAGAATACTGATACAGTGAATGTATCAGTTATTGTATCATCAACGTTTTCGTCAGCATCTACTACTGTAAATACTGCTGATCCACCTGCAGAGGCAGAACTTGTGTCAAAGCTTGCTTCACCGATATTCCATACGATTGCTGCTGAGGCAAAGACCACTGAACCATCAGTATATTCGTATGATACGGATACACCGTCAGTTTGTGATGAGGTCTTTAGATTACCACCGTCACTGTTTGTACAGCTTGTTGTGGTTGCTGTTGCAGTTCGTGTTGCTGAATCTGATGACATTGTGTGGTTAAAGCCGGTTAGTTGCACCTCTGCTTCAAAGACACCAGTGTCTCCACCAGATTCGTCCGCATAGTATGTTTTATCAGTTGAGGCTCCGTTACACATCTTTCCAGATCTGGTTGATACCGTTATTGGAAGAGATGATGTTCCGATCTGTTCTTCAGCACCACTATCGTTGTTGTGGTCTGGTGCAGTGATTGTTATGTAGACAGTGTCTGTCCAATTATAGACATCCTTGTCTAGTTCGATAAGTGCACCAAAGTTGGAGATGCTAAAGTAAGCTTCGATGTCCAGTACGTCATCTTCAGTGTTATCTTCTCCTGAAAGACCAACATCAACATAGGTTAATGTTACATCTTCACCAGCTTCGATAGTTTGTATCGTGGAAGCAGGGTTGCCGCCTGGATACAAGCCACTTGATGGAAGTGTGATTACGACCTGGAATACACCAGTATCGTCACCGGTTTCTTGAAGACTTGCTGGAACTGATACGAAGTTTGTGCCAGAATAGCCGCTGTTGTTAAGCAATTCAGATGAGTCTGCTGCAGAATCCCATTCGAGTATACTCAATGCATAACTATCAGTTGATGTAGAATCTAGGTTCAAGTCAGGATCGGTTAATGTTACAACCATATCGCTGCCTAGTACGTAGACATCTTTGTCAACTGAGAGTGTTGCTGTTCTGAGATCGAATGTTGATGAATCGTATACAGTAACTGAGCTACCTGCATCATTGGCTGCATCTACGTATTCAACCTGTAGAACGTCACCAGAAGTGACTGTTACAGGTGATGATGTTCCACCACAATGCTGTGTCTGATCAATGTTAATTGATACTTCATAAGAGGAAGAACCTCTTTCTGTTGTTGAACCTTCAATTATTTTGACCAGAATTGTACCTGCTGTACCGATAGATGATGTCGTTAATGTATCATCTGTGAAATCGGTATCTGTTACTGTAATCCATGCTGTTACGTTACCGCCTTCAGATTGACCAGTACCTGCATTTGCTCCTGTACGGAGATCATTTGCGTCGAATGGAACTGGATAAACTGACTTATCGAGTGTTATTGAACCGCTATTGGATTCGATAGCTGATCCATCAGTTGCTTCATCTGCATTACCTGCTTCGTTCAATGAATCATAGTATGTCAAGTCCATTGATGAACCTAGATAGTTTGATGGAACAGTGAATGTTCCGACAAACACACCGGTTGATGGGCCTGTTTCTATGATAGTCATTGGTTTATTGGTAAATGGCATCTGTGCTACACCGTCTTTCTTGGTGATATTCATCTGGAAAGTTCTGGAACTGTTCTCATATGTATCACGAATTGAGCTGTCTTGGTTAAGATCTGCGTCTACTATGGTTATTGTTGCCATGTCGGCTTCACCGTATGAATCGAGATCTAGATCCGCAGTACCACTAACTGATAGCGTATCTAATTGTTCACCAAGTTTGTCAGCTACTTGTACTGCGTCAGTATCGTTGTATGTTACACGAGGTGAATCAACACCTGTTACACCTGAATTCAGAACTACAGTTACATCTGAGCTGTCGACACCTACAAGGTTTTCAACTTCTTCATCGTTTCCGTCATGTTCACCGTTATCACTATCTAGAGATGTAGAGTTGTTCAAGAGTATATACTCTGCAGAACCTTCAAAGACACCAGTGTTCTTACCGGTTTCTGAAGCCTCTATTCTATAGATACAGTTGTGAATGTAGGATCCGTTATCTTGATCGAAGTTACATATGTCTGCTGAAATTGCAAAGTCTTCAGTATTGTTAAAGAAGTTACCAACTGGGTGTGTGATCTTAAAGGCAATACCCAAAAGTCCAGTATCTGCTTGTCCAGTACCACTGAATGATGCTGGAGAAATGTCAGTATTCTTGACTTGTTGAGTATCATCGTCTAAGTCGACTACACCGCTTCGTGCGTTACCTGAAGTAACTACACCAAGTTCACCAGCTGCGTTGTTAGTAGAGTTTGAACTAGCATCTGTGATGTAAACAGCTACTGCTGTTGATTCCAGAGAACTTGCTGGACCCTCTACGTTATAGCTTAGAATTGGTGTACCTGGCAAATTGATCAGCGCACTTCTTGCATGTGATGTTGTAACATTGACCCATGTGTGATCGTGGTTTGAACCACCTGTAAATGCACCGATAGATGTTAGTACATCTGTTGGATCAGCTCCTGCTGGATCTGGACCAGTTGATTGACCCATAAGAATTATTCTGAGTCTCTCACTGCTGTCTGTTACGTTAGTTACATATCCTTGATAGTTTACACAACCTTGTGCAGTACCAACACAATCAGTTCCAATTCGAACTGATGTATTGTTGAATGGTATGTTTACAGAAGTGTTACATTTTTCTGAACTTGACTCTTGACATGAGACTCCACCGCCACCCAAAGTCAATGGGCTTCCCATCTTAATTGTTGGGATTATTACGGTTTCGTCAGATATTGCGAGGTCTTCTGCTGAACCTGGTTGCTTATTGGCATCAGGATCTGTAACCCTTACCGTTGCTGATTCTGTTGGATTCCAATCTCCACCATTGTCATCTACGAATTCAAGAACTGCATTATTATACGTGATAACAATGTCGGCATAATCTCCTCCGTAGCTAAAGACAACTTTTCCGTCTGCGGCTGCGCTTATCTTCGTTGTAATTTGTGAAGTTCCGTTAGCAGACCATGACTCGAATGTTGCTGTGTTTGAACCTGTTTCAACCATTTCGATGTGGGTTATACCGTCCAGATACTTCTTTGCAGAAGCTGTGTCGTTGAACAGTCTACCATTATCGACAAAGCCCAAGTCTCCTTGTTCAGCTACAGTTATAGCTGCACGAAGTTGATGTCCGTGAGAGTTGGAACCATTATTTGCAAAAATAATGGAATGGCCTGAAGCGGCTGATGCAGCAGCGTCAAATATCCAAGTGTCTATACCTGTTGGATCCATGTTTAATGCTGGATCTGCAATGGTGAGATGGATATGATGTGAGTCTGCTGGATTTTGGTTAAGTATTGAAATTGATGTGTCGTCGTCAGTGTTACCATATTCGACTGCAATCACGTCGGCACCGTAAGCAACCTCAAACTCAGAATTAAGATCTTGTGCTAGTATGTATGGCCATGAACCATAGCCAGATGTATCGTTTAAGCTGTGACCTCTTTGACCTAAGTCAACTTCTGTGTCGTTGCCGACTTTGCCGTTCCAGTTACTGAGTGCTGGTGCACCTGTTAGCATTGCATCAGAAAGTAATTGTCGTGAAGTTGTGCCTGCAGTATCATCTAATGTGCTGATCATGTTGTTGATATCAAGACATCCACCGGATTGAGAAGCTGTTGTACCAGATGTTGCTAATGCTTCTGCCCAGACAGTTGTGCCTGTGGAGATTATGTTAGCTGTACCACGTACTAATAGTAAATTTTCCACTGGTCCGGTGTTAATACCTAAACCGGTGGTACATTTGATACCAAACTCCATTCCTTTTCCATCAGCATCGACTAGTGTGGATTGTGACAAGTCAACTAGGTAAAGATACCATTTTCCGTTGACCGCCTGTTGCGTGTCGTGTGAAACTCCGTCTATTTCGATTGTTGGTGTAGATGCGATATCGTTTGATGTGTCAGAGATATCTGGATCGTTGATAACGATTTCTAAAATTGCTGTGCCTTGTAGCGTTGTTGTTGAGACGGATAACATTCCCTCGGTCGCACTGTTGGTTATACATATTCCAATTAGCGATCATAAATATTACAATTTTTAGATCATTTATTGAAATTATTACAAAATAGACGTTATAATTATTAAGTATTTTGCTGATTTGTTATGATCGATTTTGTACCTAACAGTTCCTTATAAAGTGAAATTGCCGCCTTCTCGTCTTTTGGCCCAACTAGTACAGCAGAACCACGCTTCATGAAACTGACAGAAATGTCATTTGTACGTAGAGAAAGTCCAAGATCACCCAAATTTTCTACAACAAAGTCCCTATTTTGAGCAATAGATGTGATATCATCAACATTTAGTGCAACATGATATGTCGGCGTAATAGAAAATGTTCTTTTTCCTTTGTTTCGCCCACATAATTCTTCAAGTATGAGCTCTTCCTTTGGTTTTTCTTGTTTCTTTCCAGTACCACACACCGAACACTCGTCAACCCTGGAAACCTTAGTGAAATTAAAGACCAAGTTTTCCAAATCAACATGCAAAACTTTGTCCTTAAGACTTGGCTCCTTTCCAGTAATTACTTTTACAGTTTCAGAAACTTCAATGCCACCAATAATAGAAAGTATTGATGGATGTACACCCTCAATGCTACAAGTTGGCATAGAATCCTCATCAAGTGCAGGAAATAAACAATGATAACAAGCAGATTCGTTAGGTAATATTGTAAAACACTGACCAGTCACACCAACTGCTGCACCAGTAACAAAAGGAATTTTTTTTTCTATGCAAGCCTTGTTGAGTGAATAACGTGCGTTAACACTGTCAAGTGCATCAACAACAACATCACAACCATCAACAACTTCAAACGCGGTGTAATCATTAATTGAAACTGGCATCTCTTCTATAACAATTTCTGCGTTAAGTTTGCGCAGTTTTCTTGCAGCTGTTTCGACTTTTACTTGACCAATATCATCTTCATTAAACATTGTTTGTCTATGTAAGTTTGATAGTTCAATTACATCTCTGTCAACGATTCTAATTTTTCCTACACCCATTGCAGCAAGTCTTGTAACAATTGGATTTCCTAAACCACCAACACCAACAACACAAACTTTAGCTTGTTTTAATTTTAATTGTCCTTGATAACCAATTTCTTCTAACATAACTTGTCGAGAATATCTATCCAATTCTTTTTCAGAAAGGTCAGGCACCTGTCCCCCTGTCTCACTGCCTCCTGCTACCGCAGGAAGAATTGATATTTCATCACCATCAGTTAATGTAGTGTCAAGACCTGAAGAAAATTTTGCATTCTTTCCATTGACATAGATGTTGATCAATGATCTTGGCGTACCGTCTTCATTTAGAACTCTACGTTTAAAATCGTCACCCATTGTTTCTGAAATTTTAGTAAATGCATCTTTCAATGTAGCTGCATCAAGATTAGTTTTCTTTTCTCCTGCTCCACCATTAAGAACAGAGGGAATTGTGAAGATAATATTGGTCAATTTACTTCACAACCGCCGAAATTTTTGCAACATCAGGTTGCATAACCTGTGGTCTTGAAAGTACGTCCATGATGGATTCTGTCGCCTTTAGTCCATTACCAGTTACATAACAAACTGTATTTTCATCTTTGTCAATTTGTCCGTCCTCAACCATTTTCTTTAGTACAGCAACTGATACACCACCAGCAGGTTCTGTGAATATACCTTCCGTTTTTGCAAGTAATAGTATTGCGTCAAGTGTTTCTTTGTTGTCTGACTCTTGTGCAATTCCATTGTACTGCTTTAATCTCTTCAAAACATAACGACCATCACCTGGATCACCAATTGCTAAACTTTTTGCAACTGTGTCAGGGTTTTCTACTGGAATAACATCATTACTGTTATCTTTAAACGCGTTAACTATTGGTGCACAACCATGTGGCTGTGCACAATTCATATGTAATTTTGATACATTATCTAATAATGAAACTGTTTCCAATTCTTCAAAGCCCTTACAAATTGCATTAAGCATTGCACCACTTCCAGTTGGAACAATCAGTTGATCAGGCACTTTCCAGTCCAATTGTTCAGCTACTTCATATGCTAATGTCTTTGAACCCTCAACATAGTAAGACCGCATGTTGATGTTTACAACGCCAACTCCCTTGCTGTCACCAATTTGTGCAGCTATTCTGTTTGCATCATCATAAGTTCCATCAACAGCTATGTAGTTTGCACCGTATGACAAGGCTTGTGCAATTTTTGCATGCTCGATGTCACTTGGTGCAAATATGTAACATGGAAAGTCTGCTTTTGCTGCATGTGCAGCTGTAGCTGATGCTAAATTACCAGTTGATGCGCATCCTACAGAACTTAAACCAAATTCTTTTGCTTTAGAGATTGCAACGCCTGCAGGTCTGTCTTTGAATGAAAATGTTGGGTTAACAGAATCATTTTTTATGTACAAGTTGTTTAATCCAATCTCTTTTCCTAGTTTTTCTGCTCTGACAAGTGGTGTCATCCCAGCGTTTATGCTAACAATATTTGAC
>LUME01000708.1_pt1 | contig 12213 bp, 9 predicted proteins | sample 729951 | NCBI WGS metagenome assembly LUME01 (sample SAMN03860271, study PRJNA289734) | marine metagenome | biome: seawater column; feature: ocean; material: water; isolation source: Red Sea water column Station 34 - depth 200m | place: Saudi Arabia: Red Sea | collected 2011-10-15 | depth 200 m | reverse complement strand
CAACAGGCCAGTTCTCCCCGGTGTCGTTGTAACTGACAAGGTCCCCTATCGAGATCTGGTCCACATCAGACGATGTGTTGAGCGAATCGAGGTAATCGAGATATTCTGTCCAGGAATTTTCCCGGTCGACTGTCTCCAGAACCGACTGGTCCTCGCCGTGTGACCACGCCGTGGCAGCAGCGGCTTCGCGTTCTTCCATGGCCTGAACCCCGGCCGCCACCTCGGCCACCTCGGCCTCGACCACCCGACGCAGCTCGCCAGCCCGGTCCGGGTCGGTGGCGGCGTGGACGGTCAGGGCGCCGGCGTCGCCGTACAGGTGCGGGCCGGCGAACACGTTGTAGGCGAGTCCCCGATCCTCGCGGACGGCCTGGAAGAGCCGGCTGGACAGGCCACCGCCCAGCACGTGGGAGCCCAGCGCCAGGGCGCGCCGGCGGGGATCGTGGCGGTCGAGCGAGCGCCACCCCCACGCCACATGCACGGCCTCGGTCGGTCGGCGCAGCGTGCGGCCCTCCGTGGGCAGCCGGTCGGGCGGCGTGCGCACCGGTGCCTCGCCGCCACCACGGTCGGCGAATGCCGCGGCGACCCGTTCGACCAGGCGATCGTGGTCCACGGCGCCGGCCGCCGCCAGCACCAGGTTGGGCGCCCGGTACCAACGGTCGTGGAAGGCGGCGATCGACCTGCGGTCGAGCGCCTCGACGGTCTCCCGGGTGCCGAGGACCTCCCGGCCCAGGGCGTGGCCCGGGAACAGCGCCTCCTCGAGCAGCGTGGCCGCCACGTCGCCCGGATCGTCCTCCTGGAGGTTGAGCTCCTCGAGGATCACGCGGCGCTCGGTCTCGACGTCTTCGGGGCGCAACGCCGGGTCGCAGAGGACGTCGCCCAGCAGGTCGACGGCGAGGTCCTGGCCGTCGGCCGGGAGGCGGGCGTAGAAGGCCGTGAACTCCTTGCCGGTCGCCGCGTTCATCTCGCCACCGGAGGCGTCGACCAGCTCGGCGATGGCACGGGCGGACCGCCGCTCGGTCCCCTTGAAGAGCAGGTGCTCGAGGAAGTGCGACGCCCCGGACGCCCGGTCGGGCTCGTCCCGGCTGCCGACGCCGACCCAGACGCCCACCGAGACGGAGTGCGCCCCCGCCCAGTGCTCGGAGACGACGGTCGGGCCGTCGTCGACGAAGGTCGTCTCGACCGTGGACGCGGGTTGTCCCGCGTCCACGGCCGCGACGTTCGGGCCCGTCGTCCGGGCCCCGTCGGTCAAGGCGCTCAGCGTCCCCGGCGGCGGCCGCCGCCACCGCCACCGCGGTTGGGGGCGGGTTTGCCGAGGTCGCCGTGCACGTTCTCGAGCTCCGAGGCGAAGGCGTCCTCGAAGCTGGCCTCGACGACGACCACGTCGTCGTCGGCGTTGCCGTTCTCCTCGGCGACCGGGGCCTCCTCGGCGACCGGGGCCTCCTCGTCGGCGGCGTCGTCGGCCGGGGCGGCGGGCGCCTCGTCGGCGACCGGCGCCTCCTCGGCGGCGGGCTTCTCGTCGCGCTGCGGGGCGTCGCCGGCAGGCTTGAGCGAGATCTTGCCGTTCGGGTCGACGTCCTCGACCACCACGTCGATCTCCTGGCCCAACTCGAGCACGTCCTCGACCTTGTCGATGCGCTTGCCGCCACCGAGCTTCGAGATGTGCACGAGGCCGTCACGGCCCGGGAGGATGTTCACGAACGCCCCGAACTTGGTGATGTTGACCACCTTGCCGGCGTACCGGGCACCCACCTCGGCGGTGGGCGGGTCGACGATCAGCATGATCTGGCGCTTGGCCTCCTCGACCTTGGCCCGGTCGGGCGAGGCGACCGCCACGACGCCGACCATGCCGTCGTCGTCGACGCTGATGTCGGCGCCGGTCTCGGCCTGGATCGTGTTGATCATCTTGCCCTTCGGGCCGATGACCTCGCCGATCTTCTCGACCGGGATCTCGAAGCTCTCGATCTTCGGGGCGTGCTCGCCGACGTCGGGCCGCGGCTCGGCGATGGCACCGGCCATGACCTCGAGGATCGCCAGGCGGGCCTCCTTGGCCTGGTTCAGCGCACCGGCCAGGACGTCGGCGGGGATGCCGTCGATCTTGGTGTCGAGCTGCAGGGCGGTCACGAAGTCGGACGTGCCGGCCACCTTGAAGTCCATGTCGCCGAAGGCGTCCTCGGCACCGAGGATGTCGGTCAGCGTCACGTACTGGCCCTCGTGGAGCACGAGGCCCATGGCGATGCCGGCCACCGGCGCCTTGATCGGCACGCCGGCGTCCATGAGCGACAGGGTCGACGAGCAGACCGAGCCCATCGAGGTCGAGCCGTTCGACGACAGCACCTCGGAGACGAGGCGCAGCGTGTACGGGAACTCCTCGAAGCTCGGCACCACCGGGTACACGGCCCGCTCGGCGAGGGCGCCGTGGCCGATCTCGCGGCGCTTCGGGCCACGCATGAAGCCCGTCTCGCCCGTCGAGAACGGCGGGAAGTTGTAGTGGTGCATGTAGCGCTTGCGGTCGATCGGGTCGATGCCGTCGATCATCTGGTCCATGCGGCCGGTGCCCAGGGTCGTGAAGTTGAGCACCTGGGTCTCGCCGCGCTGGAACAGGCCCGAGCCGTGGGCGGTCGGGATGACCCCGACGTCCGACGACAGCGGACGGAGGTCGGCCGGCCCGCGGCCGTCGATGCGGACGCCCTCGGACACGATCCGCTGGCGGACCGCCGACTTGGTGACCGAGCGGACGGCGGCGCCGATCTGGCGGTCGGCGTCCTCGACGTCGGCGAACTGCGGCGCCAACTCCTCGAGCAGGGCGGCCTTGACGGCCGACTCGGCCTCGCCCCGCTCCGACTTGTCGGCGATGGCCTGCGTCTCGGCGATGCGCTCACGGCCGGCGGCGTCGACGGCGGCGAGGATCTCGTCGCTGTAGTCGGCCGACACCGTGTAGTCCATGGTCGCGGGAGCCCCGACGGCGGCCACCAGCTCCATCTGGAGCTCGACGACCTCGCGGACGAACTGCTTGGAGAACTCCAGGCCGTCGGCCAGCACGGCCTCGTCGACCTTGGGCGCACCGGCCTCGTAGACCTCCCAGGTGGCCTCCGTGCCGCCGGCCTCGACCATCATCACGGCGACGTCGCCGTCGTCGAGCAGGCGGCCGGCCACGACCATCTCGAACGCCGAGTCGGCGCCCTCCTCGTAGGTCGGGTGGGCGACCCACTCGCCGGCAGCCGACCAGGCGATGCGCACGGCGCCGACGGGGCCGTCGAACGGGATGCCCGACAGCATCAGGGCCGCCGAGGCGCCGTTGAGGGCCAGGACGTCGTGGGGGTTCTCCATGTCGGCGCCCATGACGGTGCCGACGATGTGGACCTCGTTGCGGAACCCGTCCGGGAACATCGGCCGCAGCGGGCGGTCGATGAGGCGGCAGGTCAGGATCGCCGACTCGGGCGCACGGCCCTCACGACGGAAGAACGAGCCGGGGATCTTGCCCGCGGCGTACATGCGCTCCTCGATGTCGACCGTCAGCGGGAAGAAGTCCGCCCCCGGTCGTGGCGACTTGGCGCCGGTGGCCGTCACGAGGACGGTCGAGTTGCCGAGCTGTGCAAGCACGGCACCGCCGGCCAGGCCGGCGAGGCGACCAGTCTCGAACGAGATGGTCTTGTCGGTCCCGCTGAAAGTGTGCGAGACGCTCTGGGGATTGCTCATGAAGTGGTTTCCTTGGGTTGGTGTGGCCCCGGGGGTCCCTCCCCCGTGGCGAACCGACGATGCTGGGCGCCCGCCGGCCTCCAGTTCCCAGTCGGATACCTCCCGACCCGCGCAGGCCCCCGGAATCCCGGTGGGCGCGCGGCCGAGCGGCACGCAACTGGCACTGACGGCCGCCGGTAATCCGGCGTCGTCGATCAGGTTGTCGGTGAACCCGCGATCCGCGGTTCGGCCCCGACGCGATCCGGACGGCCCGGAGGCCGTCCGATGCGAATGCCTGCTAGCGCCGCAGCCCCAGCTTGGCGATGATCCCCCGATAGCGCTCGACGTCATTGTCCATGACGTAGTCGAGCAGCCGCCGCCGCTGGCCGACGAGCATCAGCAGGCCCCGCCGGCTGTGATGGTCCTTCTTGTGGACCTTCAGGTGCTCGGTGAGGTGGTTGATGCGGTCGCTGAGCAGAGCGATCTGCACTTCGGGAGAACCGGTGTCGGTCTCGTGCAGACGGTGCTCGACGATCGTGTCGGCCTTGGGCGGCAGGTTGGTCGGCATGGGATTCCTCGGGTGTCGGACCCGGCCTCCTGGGACGCTGTGCGCCACCGGAAGCCATACGGCGGGCCGGAGGGTTCCTGTCCGACCCGAACGACCCGGTCGGGTCGTCCTCGGGGAGAAAGGCTAGCGGTGGAACCCCGGACGCCCACCTGGTCGGGTTCCCATACGGCCGGGACGAGGCAGCCGTCCGGATGACCCGGTCACGCCTGCGTACGCTCTCCCCATGGAGCCTGCCATCCACCCGCCCGGCCGCCTCACCCACCTGGCACTGCCCTGCGGGGACCTGGACGCCTCGGCGGCCTGGTACGAGGCGCACACGCCGCTGCGGGTCGTGCACCGCCGAACGGACCCCGACGGGCAGGTGGCGTGGATCGCCGAGCCCGAGCGGCCCGGCACCCCGTGCGTGCTGGTGCTGCTCGGCCCCCTCGAGGCGGATGCCGGTGCGCTGCCGCAGGCCACGCTGGCGCCGTTCGCCCACCTCGGGATCGAGCTCGACAGCCGGAGGGCCGTCGACGAGGTCGCTGCCCGTGGGCGGGCCGCCGGCTGCCTCGCCTGGGAGCCCCAGGACCTGCCGGCACCCGTGGGCTACATCTGCGCCCTCGCCGACCCCGACGGCAATCTGGTGGAGTTCTCGCACGGCCAGGATGTGGCGGCCGTGGTGGAGGAGGCCGGCGGCTGACGCGACCCGGCCGTGGTGAAAGGCGTCGAGGGTTGACCCCGATCAGGCCAGGCGGCGCAGGAGCTGCACCAACTCGACGGCGGCATCGACGCAGTCGGCGCCCTTGTTGCCGCGGGCCACGTCGGCCCGCTCGACGGCCTGGGCCATGTCGTCCGTCGTGAGCACGCCGAAGATCGCCGGCACGCCGGTGTCGAGGCCCACCCGGAGGATCCCCGAAGCGGCCTCGCCGGCGACGTAGTCGAAGTGCGGCGTCTCGCCGCGGACCACGCAGCCCAGGCAGACCACGGCGTCGACATCGCCCGAGGCCGCCATCGAGCGGGCCGCCAGCGGGATCTCGAAGGCGCCGGCCACCCAGGCCAGCGAGATGTCGTCGTCGGCGACGCCCAGCTCCAGCAACCGGGCATGGGCACCGTCGAGCATCTGCCCGACGATGGCGTCGTTGAACCGTGCGGCGACGATGCCGACCCGCAGGCCCGAACCGTCCAGTTCGGCCGAAAGGTCCCTCATGCGCCGACCTCCCCACCATCGTCGAGCAGGTGTCCCAGCCGCTCCCGCTTGGTCTCGAGGTAGCGGAGGTTCTCCGGGTGCGGGGTGGTACGCAGCGGCTCCCGGCCCACGATCTCGAGGCCGTAGCCCTCGAGGCCCCCGTACTTGACCGGGTTGTTGGTCATGAGCCGCATCTGCGTGAGCCCCAGGTCGGACAGGATCTGGGCCCCGACGCCGTACTCTCGGGAGTCGACCGGCAGGCCCTGGCTGAGGTTGGCGTCGACCGTGTCGAGGCCCTCGTCCTGGAGCTCGTAGGCCCGCAGCTTGTGGCCGATGCCGACTCCACGGCCCTCGTGGGTCGCCGAGTACGTAGGCGACGTGCTCGTCCTCGTCGAGGGTCGACCGATAGGCGTGGGCGGTGAAGTCGCCGTACCGCGTCGGGATGCGTGCCGAGGCGAAGTGCTCCACCAGCTTCTCGTGCTTGCGCCGGTAGCGGATCAGGTCGGCGATCGAGATGAGCAGCAGGCCGTGCTCCTCGGCGAACTCGATGAGATCGGGGAGGCGGGCCATGGTGCCGTCGTCGTTGACGATCTCGCAGAGGACCCCGACCAGCTCCCGGTCGGCCAGGGCGCACAGGTCGACGCCGGCCTCGGTGTGGCCGGCCCGCTTCAGCACGCCGCCGTGGCGCCCCCGCAGTGGGAAGATGTGGCCCGGCCGGGCGAACTCGGCGCTGTGGCGCTCCGGGTCGGCGAGGGCGTTCACCGTGAGCGACCGGTCGTGGGCCGAGATGCCCGTCGAGGTGCCCTCGACGAGGTCGACCGACACCGTGAAGGCGGTGCGCATCGACTCGGTGTTGTCGACCACCATCAAGGGAAGGTCGAGGTCGTCGGCCCGGGCGTCGGACATCGGGGCGCAGATCACGCCACTGGTGTGGCGGATCATGAACGCCATCTTCTCGGGCGTCATGACGTCGGCGGCGATGATGAGGTCGCCCTCCGTTGGGATCGGTTCCTTCGTTGGGATCGGTTCCTTCGTTGGGATCGGTTCCTTCGTTGGGATCGGTTCCTTCGTTGGGATCGGAGTAGGGGGTCCGGGGGCCGAGTCGTCCGGCGGCGACCAGGCCGGCCACGTAGCGGGCGATCACGTCGGCCTCGACGTTCACGGCGTCGCCCACGGCCAGCCCTCCGAGCGTGGTGGCCGCCAGCGTGTGGGGCACCACGGCGATGTCGAAGACGCCGCAGTCGACCGAGGCAACCGTCAGGCTCACGCCGTCGAGCGTCACGGAGCCCTTCTCGACGACCTGGCCGTCCAGCGCCGCCGGGAGCCGGAAGGTCAGGCGTCGCGAGCCGTCGTCGCACTGCTGCACGGCCGCCAACACGGTGACCGTGTCGACGTGGCCCTGCACGATGTGCCCACCGAAGCGGCCATCGGCGGCCATCGAGCGCTCCAGATTGACCGCATCGCCCTCGTCGGCGTCCCCCAGGGTCGTGCGGTCGAGGGTCTCGGGGACGGCGTCGGCGGCGAACCAGGCGCCATCCCCGTTGGTGCCGAAGTCGGTGACGGTGAGGCAGCAGCCGTCGACGGCGATGGAGGCACCGAGGGTGACGTCGGAGAGCACCACATCGGCGCCCACGACGAAGCGGCGACCGTCGCCGGTGTCGCACACCGAGCGGATGTTGCCCGTCTCCTCGACGATGCCCGTGAACATCTGTGCCCTCTGTCCCTGTCGGTTCGCGCCCCGGGGCGAGGGAGCGGGCGTCGCAGCCGACGGCCCAACCGGCCCCGAGGGGACCAGCCGAGTCGAGTCTGCGATGTCCTCTCCCATCCGGACTGTGACCGTCGGCCCAGGAATCCCACCTGGTCGGCCCCCGGGACCGTCGCCGGCGCCGGGGGTTCGCGGGCTTGTCGCCGACCCCCGTGCCGGGCACGGGACGGTCGTCGACTCACCGCCGGTCGGGACTTTCACCCAACCCCGAGGACTCTGTTGTCGGTGCCGGACGGGGGGTCCGGCCCAGGCAGCCTACCGGTGGGGGTGGGCGGTGTCCCCAGTCGCCGCCGGCCCCGGGTTCACCAGAGGCCGAGGAGCCGACCCGCCAGGCCCAGCACGGCGACCACCAGCACCGGCCGGACCACACGCTCGCCGCCCTGCACCGTGATCCGGGCACCCAGCGCCCCACCCACGGCGAAGCCGGCCGCCAGCACCAGGGCCGGTGCCCAGTCCACCCGGCCGCCGACGACGAACACGGGCAGCGCCGTCACGGTCACGACGAGGATGACGACCACCTTGACGCTGTTGGCCACCACCAGGTCCAGGCCCGACCGCGACAGCGCCAGCACCAGCAGCAGCCCGATGCCGGCCTGGAACGCGCCGCCGTAGCAACCCACCCCGAAGAACACCGTCGCCGCCACCGGCGCAGGCCAGGCGGCGGGATGGGCGTCCGGGCCGAAGGCGGGCACCCTGGGCGGCCGCAGCGACAGCAGGAGCAGCGGCACCATCAGGACGCCGAAGGCCCGCTCGAACGTCTCGTCGGCCAGCCGGGAGACCAGCAGCGCCCCCACCAGCGACCCGGCGACGACCGGCAGCAGGACCGGCAGCATTCGCGACATCCCCGACACGCCGAGCCGTCGGAACGCCGCCGCTGCCGTGAGGTTCGAGGCCAGGATCCCCACCCTGTTCGAACCGTTGGCGATGTTCCCCGGCACGCCGGCGATGACGAGCAGGGGCACGGTCAGCAGCGACCCGCCACCGGCCATCGTCAGGGTCGGCAATGGACTGCTGGGGCCGTAGCAGCGCCACGAAGCGAACGCGGACGGCCTCGTCGTACAGGTCGTCGTCGAAGTCCAGCAGGTGCGCCTCGAGCAGCAGGTCACCGTCGGCGTAGAAGTGGGGGCGGGTGCCGAGGGAGATCGCCGCGGCGTGCACGGCACCGTCGGCCCGCTCGAACCAGCCGGCGTACACGCCGTCCTCGGGCAGCAGGACCGTGCGGTCGACCTTGACGTTCGCCGTGGGGAACCCGAGCTCCCGGCCCCGCCGGTCGCCTTGGCCGACGACGCCCCGGACCTCGTAGGGGCGGCCCAGCATGGCGTTGGCCCGCACGAGGTCGCCCCGGGACAGCGCCCGCCGGATGAACGTGGACGAGACCTGCTCGTGGTCGCGGGCCGGCACCCCGTCGAGGCCGACGAGGCCCAGCCCCAGCACCTCGAAGTCGTGAACCTCCCCCATCGCCCGCAGCAGCGCCACGTTGCCGAGCCGCTGGTGGCCGAAGTGGAAGTCCTCACCGACGACGATCGCCCGCACGTCGAGGCAGTCGACGAGCACGCGGGTGACGAACGCCTCGGCCGACTCGGTGGCCGCCTCATCGTCGAAGGGCACGACCACGGTCTCGTCAACGCCGGTGGTCGCCAGCTGTTCGAGCTTCTGGTCGAGCTCGGTGAGCAGCAATGGTGCCGACTCGGGGCGCACCACCGACGCCGGGTGCCGGTCGAACGTGACGACCGCCGACCGCAGGCTCCGCTCCTCGGCGATGCGGCACACCTGGGCGATCACCTGGCGGTGGCCGACGTGGACGCCGTCATAGGCGCCGATCGTGACGACGGTGCCCGCTGCGTCGGGCTCGGCGGGCGTCAACGCACGTCTGATCTCCACCGCGCCGAGGCTACCGACCGGGCCGGTCGGGGCCGGGCACCGGCGCGACCGCTGGCTCAGCCGCCAGGCCGAGGGTCAGCCGACCAGCACCACCGTCGGCTTCGTCCGCCCCCCGTGGGGCTCGTAGACGGCCAGCAGCGAGCCGTCGGAGCCGTGGACGGCCCACGGGCCGTCGCCCTCGACGCCGAGGCGCTCCCGGTCGAGCACCTTCCCGTGCCCGATGTCGACGGCCAGTGCCTCGTCCACGGCAATGCCGTCGAGGTGGCGGACGCCGGCCGACGGCGGCAGCACCTCGGGGTCCTCCAGGTCCCGGGCCTCGGCGATCGTGAACGAGCCGACCGCGAGCCGGCGCAGGTCGGTGAGGTGCGCCCCGCCGCCCAGGGCGGTTCCCAGGTCCGCGGCCAGCGTCCGCACGTAGGTGCCCGAGGAGCACTCGACGTCGGCCCTCCAGCGCAGGGGGTCGTCGGTCGGTGCCACGTCGAAGCGGTGGACCGTGACCGACCGCGGCGCTCGTTCGACCTCGCCACCCTCCCGGGCGATCTCGTGGAGGCGTCGCCCGCCGACCTTGACGGCGGACACCATCGGCGGGACCTGCTCGATGTCGCCGGTCAGTCCGGCGACCGCACGCAGGACGTCGTCTCGGTCGACGCCCGACATGTCGTGGACCGCGGTGACCTCGCCCGCAGCGTCGAGGGTCGAGGTCTCCGTGCCCAACACGATCGTGGCCGTATAGCGCTTCGGGAGCAGGGTGAGGAAGCGCAACAGGCGGGTCGCCCGGCCGACGCCCAGCACGAGCACGCCGGTGGCGTCCGGGTCGAGGGTCCCCGAGTGTCCGACCTTGCGGGTGCCGAGCACCTTGCGGGAGCGGGCGACCACGTCGTGGCTGGTCCAGCCCGACGGCTTGTCGACGACGACGATGCCGTCCGGCCCCGCCGGGCGTTCAGCCATCCCCGCCGGCGCCGACGGATCCGTCGTCGGACTCGTCCCGGAGGCCACGCAAGATGTCCTCGATCCGCTCGGCCGAGCGGGCGGCCTCGTCGGCCACGAACACCAGCGGCGGGGTGCGCCGCAGGCGGGCCCGGTCGCCGATCGCCCGCTGCAGTCGGGAGCGCTGTTCGTCGAGCGCCTCGAGCGCCTCGTCATCGTCGGCGCCGCCCGCCACGTAGACCCGGGCGCGGCTGAGGTCGCGGTCGGTGTCCACGCCGGTGACGGTCACCAGGTCGAGACGCCGGTCGTCGATGCGTTCGAGCTCATCGGCGACGATGCGGGTCAGCAACTCGTTGAGCCGCTCGGTCCGATCGAAACCGCGTGGTGCACCACCGCTGCGATGACGGTTGCGGGCCATGGCGTCAGGTCCGCTCGAGCTCCCGCTCGTCGTACGTCTCGATCACGTCCCCCTCCTTGAGGTCCTGGAAGTCGGAGAGCCCGATGCCGCACTCGTAGCCCGACTGGACATCGCGCACGTCCTCCTTGAAGCGACGCAGCGACCGGACCTCGCCCTTCCAGATGATCGTGCCCTCGCGCAGGAAGCGGACCTTGCTGCCCCGGGTGATCGTGCCGTTCTGGACGTAGCAGCCGGCGATCTTGCCGATGCGCGGGATCGAGAAGATCTCGCGCACCTCGGCGTCGCCGGTGACGACCTCCTCGAACTCGGGCGCCAGCATGCCGACCATGGCCGACTCGACGTCCTCGAGGAGCTGGTAGATGACCTCGTAGGTGCGGATCTCGACCTTCTCGGCCTCGGCGAACTCCCGGGCCTTGCGGTCGGGACGCACGTTGAAGCCGACGATGGTGGCGTTGGAGGCGCCCGCCAGCTGGATGTCGTTCTCGGTGATCCCGCCGACCGCCCGGTGCACGAACGCCAGCTTGACGTCATCGCGCTCGAGCCGCTTCAGGCTCTCGCAGACCGCCTCCAGCGAGCCGTTCACGTCGGCCTTGACCACCAGGTTCAACGTGGCCGCCTCGCCCTTCTGGATCTGCTCGAAGATGTCCTCGAGGCGGGCCCCACTCGACAGGGCGTGGGCGTCACGGCCGATGTTGGCCTGGCGCTTGAAGTGGGACCGCTTCTCGGCGACCCGACCGGCCACCTTCTCGTTGGGTGCCACGACGAAGCGGTCGCCGGCCTCGGCCACGTCGGACAGGCCCAGCACCTCGACCGGCGTCGACGGTCCGGCCTCCTTGACCTGCCGGCCGTGGTCGTCGATCAGCGCACGGACGCGTCCCCACGCGGCACCGGCGACCAGGGGGTCACCGACCTTCAGGGTCCCGGACTGGACGAGGATGGTGGCCACCGATCCCCGGCCGACGTCGAGGTGCGACTCGAGCACGACGCCCTGGGCCCGCCCTTCGGGGTCGGCGCGCAGGTCCTCGACCTCGGCGATCACGCTCAGGTTCTCGATCAGGTCCTCGATGCCGAGCCCCTGGAGGGCCGACACCTCGACGGTGACGGTCTCGCCGCCCCACGCCTCGGGCACCAGTTCGTGCTCGGCCAGCTGCGTGAGCACCCGCTGCGGCTCGGCGTTGTCGCGGTCGACCTTGTTGACGGCCACGACGATCGGGACGTCGGCCGCACGGGCGTGGTTGATGGCCTCGATGGTCTGGGGCATGACGCCGTCGTCGGCAGCAACCACGAGCACCACGATGTCGGTGGCGTCGGCGCCGCGTGCCCGCATGGCGGTGAACGCGGCGTGGCCCGGGGTGTCGATGAAGGTGACGGCGTTGCCGTCCTGCTCGACCTGGTAGGCACCGATGTGCTGCGTGATGCCGCCGGCCTCGCCGTCGACCACGTTGGCGTCGCGGATCCGGTCGAGCAACGTCGTCTTGCCGTGGTCGACGTGGCCCATGACCGTGACGACCGGCGGACGGATCGGGGCGTCCTCGTACTCCGGCTCGGCAACCTCGAGCAGGGCCAGGAGCTCGATCTCCTGCTCCTCGCCAGGGTCGACGAGGCGGACCTCGGCACCGATCTCGGCGGCGAACAACTCGATCATGTCGTCGGAGAGTGCCTGGGTGGCCGTGACCATCTCGCCCTGCTGCATGAGAAAACGGACCACGTCGGCGGCGGTGCGGTTCAGCTTGGGCCCCAGGTCCTGGGCCGTCGTCGACCGCTCGACGACCACCTCGCCCTCGGGGACGGCGGCGTCCTCGGGCGTGTAGGTC
>LUME01000126.1_pt1 | contig 12222 bp, 9 predicted proteins | sample 729951 | NCBI WGS metagenome assembly LUME01 (sample SAMN03860271, study PRJNA289734) | marine metagenome | biome: seawater column; feature: ocean; material: water; isolation source: Red Sea water column Station 34 - depth 200m | place: Saudi Arabia: Red Sea | collected 2011-10-15 | depth 200 m | reverse complement strand
GTTTGGCCCAAGACATGACCTCCTTCTTGCGGTATTTTCGATCGAATCGGATTCTGTTGTGATCGATGTTTTTCAAGAAAACTCATGGGACCAGCCGGCATATTCCGGGAAGTTTGGCGTTCCTCCATCGCCGATCTTATCAAATCTGATTTTATCTCGCGACCTATCGGGAGACGGTTTTGCTGATGTACTGATGCCATTTGAAAATGATCATGTTTATGCCCTTTCAGTGGTGGATTCCATACTATCATTTTCACTATCTGACATCAGTCGGGCGGGGCTCTTTACCCTACCAGATTCTGCTACGTCTGAGGAAATTAATTTCCTTTTGGCAAAGCAGATCAGCGCCGGATTGCTAGATCCGGATTTTATGCTGCTCTTTGAAAGCGGCTTCCCCGATTCAGTGGATTTGGCATTTATTGATACTATTTCCGTAGGCGATACTATTTCAATCTCAGTTTCCCCCGATTCATCCGCAGGTTTTTATAGTTTTCGATGGACAAAACGCCCTCCGCAATCTTCATATTTTGATCCTTTATCAGGATCGATTCAGTGGATTCCTTCGGAACAAGATATCGGACACCATATTATTTCATATGCATACCAAGTGCGAATCCGAGAATTTCTACTTGAAGATACTGACGAGTTTGGAGACCGCCATCAAATTGTGCCTATGTTGGCCGCTGGTGACAGCACGTGGGGTATTGTTGTCATTGATTCCGCTGGGTCCGACCTGCCGCCTGTTATATATCCGCAGTTTGAAAAGCGGATGTTTTCGGTTGCGGTAAGAACAGATCAATATGATTCCACTGCCTATGATTTTACAGGTGTTCCTTCCTATATCTTGTCAACAGAGATACTTCCAGGCCGCAGCGGTCTGCACCACTCCATTTCCACCAATATTGCTGCACTTCCTATTGAAGATGAAATTTCATTCTTATATGAGTCTTCTGCAAAGGCGAATAATGCACTGGTAACCCTGACACTTATTCATGATCTTAATTCAAATGTGCTTTCTGCTGCCCTTAATCCTGCCTTAGATTCACTCCCGCAGACATTTTATCCGGGAGATTGGGATTATCAGCTTGGCGCTTACCCGGAATATTTATTCCAGGGTTTTAAGCAGGATATAATTATGGATTCACTGGAAAAATCTATAGTGTTCCATACTGCGGACACGGATTTACAAAAGCAATCCTTTACGCAGTGGATCGAAGTTGTTGCCCCTTCAAGGCCCGATCATGTAATGAGAATATTTTTCTATGACGGAAGTTTACAAAACATTTCAGGAACCGTTAGATTCCGAGATGACGGATCTGCAACAACAGTGGCAGAATTTAATTTTTCGGAAGAATTTTATCCTGCAAAAATGATGTCAAACATGATTCATTCAGATCAAGATTCAATTCGTACCAAAGTGATACCCGCAGTACGGCTGGAACGCAGAACAACCTCTGAAAATTCAGAGATTTCGGACTCATGATATTACCTATTCGAAATATAGCAATTATTGTGGCTGTTCTCATGTCAGCAGCATTTCCGCAGGAATTAAAAATTATTTACATGGACGGCACCTTTGATCTTGATCAGGACAAGCTCCACGAATTTGTTACAATTGAAACTGGCACCATTGATGAATCAGAGGTTTCAGTTGTCCGCTATTATGAAATGGATGAGGATGGATATCAGCGCCTGAACTGGGAATTGGAAACTCCAGAAGGACTGTTAGGAAGCTTTGTGGGCGTAAAGGTTGGAGACCTAAACGGAGATGGCATCCCGGAGCTGGTAACAGTGTTAAATGTTTCTGATGTTGAAGAAGAAGAAATTCTTCAGCCGATAATTTTTTATTATTCCTGGGATGAAGATGGATTTGAGGAGAATCCAGGCGGAACTTTGAATTTATCGACCGGGAAAAAGTTTCTTCGCTGCCACAATCTTGATCTGGTTAATGTAGATGGAGACAGCGATGAAGAAATCGCCATCTCGCTCGGAAGTCCGGTTCGAGGAATTAACATATTGGATATTTCGGAGGATGGATCATTGCGTGTGCTACAGGAATTAAGGCCGGAAGGGCTGGAATCCGGAATCGGGTTTGTATATGCAGCGTCTATTGATATTGACCGTGATGGATTTGACGAATTGCTCGCATTTACGCCGGAAGGTAACACGCTCAGAGTACAGCCATTTTTCAATGTAGGCGGTGAATTTTTAACAGGAGATTTGGTTGAGCAGGAAATTCAGGGAATAGATGGATTTTTACCGTTCAGGATTTCAAGAACCGATTGGGACGCTGACGGATTTCAGGATGTTCTACTGCCTTTTCAAAGCGGTCATGTCATTGGGCTTACGGTATCACTAGGTCTGGTTTCAATTGCTGTACTTCCTGTGGATGGTGGACCGATGTCTGATATGAATGTTAGCGATTTTAATCATGACGGTTTCAGCGATTTGCTGCTTGTATCCGGTGAAATGAATATTCTTTCTCTTGCTTACGGCACCGATGCCGGACTGATTAGCCCTGTAGAATATTTCACTCTTGAAGCGGAAGACGAAGACACGCAGGTATTTACCTCTCTTCCAATTGTATCGGGTGGGAAATACACCGGATCAATTGTTGCAGCCGGCTGGAACGGAAGACAAACGTCAGTTTTTATTACGGATATCGGCAAGTCGCCGGACCTAGCTCCCTCGCCTCCGGGGATTACAGAACTGGATATAAGGGATCAGGAAGATATGCTGGATATGTATCCGGAGCTAAATCCTGAGATGATTTTAGATTTACCCCGAGTACCAAAGCCGATGGAATCGATGGGGCAGCCGCTTCCCGCAGGCGTGCTTCCCAGGCATGTTTTACCGGTGAATCAATCTTTTGCTTACACCATTCCGGAGGATGAGGCAACGCGGTTTTACAGCTTCCGCTGGCTCGAACCGCCGCCGAAAGGAATGTTTTTTCATTACGAGTCCAAATCCATTAGGTGGATTCCGGATGAAACACAGCTCGGCGCGTATCACATATCGTATCATGTGGAAATGAAGGTCGGAGAAAATGTAAAGCTGGAAACTTCCGATAAGGATACACTATTGACCTACCAAATGATTCCGGATTTAGAAGGTTATGATGAAAGGCTGTGGATTTATGTCAATGATTTGCCCGCGTTTTTAAGCGAACCTTCGCGAACGGAGTTTATCGCAAATTCGGAGTTTGTATATAAACCACTGGTGCAGGACAGAAATAGCGATGCGGAATTGCGCTATGAGTTGGAAGTAAAACCGGAAGGAATGCTGATTGATGGCACAAATACAATCAGATGGAAAACCGACAGTACACATGTGGAAGTTTATGATGTTCGAATCAATGTTTCTGATGGATTTGACCGTGCGCTTCAGGAATTCAGGCTGTTTGCCCGTGCGGGAATAAAAATTCTATCCCAATCTGAAAATGTAATTCCGGTTGATGAGCTTTACGCTTATAAAGTGGAGGTATGGCGTCCGGATTTGGAATATAAAGTTGGCTATGAATTGATTGATCCGCCTGAGGGTATGACCATTTCCAAAGATGGGCAAATCGAGTGGATTCCTACGGCAACACAAATTGACACCCAATCTTATTTTGTGGTAGCTAATCATGGAATGGCAAGGGACACTCAATGGGTAGATCTATTTGTCAATCATCCGCCAATTATTGAAAAAACTCTTCCGGAGATGAATGTGATTAACCTTGGCGAATATTTTGATTTTGAAATTGTTGCTAAGGATCCCAATGCTGATGATAAGCTTATATTCACAGCGGTAGAAATGCCGGAAGGGATGCGGATGGATCCGTATACAGCAAGAATTCACTGGGAGCCGAATGCTTCCAATATCGACTTTTCATATCTCAAGATTGAAGTGACAGATGGAAGAGTAACGAGAATCATTGAATCGGACTTTTTTGTGAATGCGCCGGTTCGTATTGTATCACTGCCGCCGATGATTGGGGAAATGGATACGCCGTATGAATACCCCATTCTCATTTCCGATCAAAACAAAGGATCGCTTTTGCCATACACAGATCCTGTTAGGCTGAATGATGTAGAGAGGGCCAGGATTTATGCGATTAATATTTCAGATGATATTTACAAAGAGAATATTGACCGCTACATTCGCGATTGGGAAACTGCGGAGGCTGTGTATTTAATTGATCCTGAGCATATGGGAGAAGAGGATTTCGCCCGCCTGAATTTGAAAAAATATGTTCACTCAATATTTTATGAGAATGAACGGCTGATCGTTATTCTTGAGACATTAGATGAGCGGACTGTATCCATCAGGGATGTTTTATGGGAATTTTTCCAAGGAAGCAAGGGGAAGCCGCCAAGGGTGTTCGTAGAAAGACTGAGCCCCTATAGGTATACGCTAGTCGATTTTCCAGATGCCATGGTTGTGGATGAATATTCCGGCATGCTGAAATGGACTCCGGGAAAAGATCAATTTGACATCCATCCCGTAAAAGTGATCGTTTCTGATGGCTACACCAGAGATGAGCAGATGTATGATATGTACGTTAATTATCCTCCGGTTATTGTATCCAACGCTCCTGCATCCGGAATGGTGGAAGAAGTATACAAATATGAAATTCGTGTTGATGATAAAAATTCTGATTCTGAACTGAAATATTCTCTGATTAAGGGCCCCCAAGGAATGCAGCTCAGTGATAAGGGAAAAATCGTTTGGATTCCAAAAACAGCACAAATTAACAACAATTATTTTTCTGTGAAGGTGGAAGACGGATATACAGAAGATGTGCAGGATAATAATATTTTTGTAAACATTAATCCATCCATTATATCAACTCCCAAACCCGTTGCACTTACCGGACATGAATTCCGGTATAAAGTAATGGCGGAGGATTTAAACAGTGACAGGATTCAGTTTAGAGCAATCAAACTTCCGAAGTATTCCGTTTTTAACAGGAAGACCGGATTATTCCGCTGGAAGCCGCGTCCATCCCAGCGCGGTCCGAACGATATCATCATAACGGCAATTGATGAAAGAGGCGCAACAACAGCGCATGAATTTCAGGTCCATGTGTTTGAAGATCCAAGCGCACGTCAAATGGTAAACAGAGGCTGGCCGCTGCTCCTGACCTTTGTAGGTGTAATGTTCGCTTGGGGAATGGCGCAGTTGTAGCGCTACTAAAGCTCGAGGATCTGAAGAAGTTTCTTTAGACCTGTTTCTTGAGGCTGAAATGCAATGCCGACAGCAAAAATCGGAATTTCTCCAACCTCGAATTTTTTTATCTTAACCAAATCTTTTTCGGTGGTAACAATACATTCCGCTGATAATGCGCTCGCCTGTTGTTGAATTATAATTAAATCATCTTCTAAATACTGATAATGGTCCGGTTTTATTTCTTCTCCGACAATTTTAGCTCCTGTATTTGCAATGACTGAATGAAAACTACCCGGATCACCTATCCCTGATAAGGCAAATACATTTTTCCCGGAAAGAGATTCCAGAGGATTATCATTACCGGTAGTGTCTGATATTGTTTTTTCCGGGACCATGATGCTCTTAAACATTTCCAAGTCAGTATGAGTAAGCGGTGATACTGTTTCTCCAAGGTTAGTCTTTGTCAGGAATATGATATCTGCCCGCTTCAACTGGCTTTTAGGTTCGCGAAGCAGACCATAGGGTAATAAATTGCTATCAGAATTTTTCGATTGGGAATTGATAAGGACAATATCCAAATCTCTCTCGATAGCCCGGTGTTGAAATCCGTCATCCAGTATGATAATGTCCGGGTTAAAATTCTCGATTAAATACGTACCGCCCCGCACCCTGTTTTCATCAGCAACAATTGGAATTTGGTTTATTTTATTTGCCATAAAAACCGGCTCATCTCCCGCGTCAGAAACAGATGCAAAGTTTCCCTTCCCATCGGAGACCAACACAGTTCCCTTTGATTTTCTCCCGTAGCCGCGAGTTAAAACTGCAGTGCGCTTCCCCCGGCTTTCAAGAAGTCTTGCTAAAAAAATTACTGCAGGTGTTTTTCCTGTTCCGCCCACGGATATATTTCCTATGCTGATAATTTTGCAGGACAACTTTTGGGACACAAAAAATCCAATATTGTAAAACCAATTCCTCCAGAAGATCATAGCACGATAAAACAGCGCAAGGGGGAATAAAAAGATTTTAAGTGGTCTATGCAGTATGGCTCTCAACATTTTCGATTGCCGCCTTTTCCAGGCAGTTGAGCGCTTCCGTTAATTTGTTTGCGCAGTCTTCAAAAGGATCATCCAGCTTAAAATCAATGGGCTCACCGTAAACCACCTCAATGGTCCCGAACGGCTTCGCCACTAGGAAAGTATCCCAATTTGTAAATCCCCAGCTTTTGGTGGATCTGCCCGACATTGGTATGATAAGAGCGCCTGTTTTTTGCGCGGCTCGTATTGCACCTGCCTTTGGGACTTTCGCCGGACCTTTTGGTCCGTCAGGTGTGATGGCAACAAGATTTCCGGGTTGTTTTAACACATCCAAGAGTTCGTCATAGACCTCCTTGCCGCGTTCTGTGCTCGAGCCTCTTAACACCTGCCATCCGAGTTTTTCTCCAATCCGAGAAATGATTTCAGCATCCCCGTGAGTTCCCGCAATCCCGAAATGGTTTTTCCCCGAAAGATGCATAAAAGGAATCAGTAGGCAATCGTGCCAGCACGCTACGATAACGGACTTCCCGGATGAAAGTGTGTCAGTAATATAATGTTCGCCTCCCACGTTCCAGCGGTTGGTATTGTACAGGAACTTTAAAATAGGTTTCCCGAGCATAATACCCAGCCAAAAGATGAAATTCTTTTTCATGATGTGTGAACTGTTTTTGACAGGATTGCCTCGGCAGCCCGCTGATAGACGCCGGGCAGCCCAAGAGTTCTTCGGACTTCCTCGTAACCCAATATCATGGTTTTTCTTTCATTCGATTTTGAAAGCAAAGGAAGTACAGCCTTTGAAAGATTGGCTGCTGTCATACTTGATTGAAGATATTCAGGGACTATTTCTCTGCCGGCGATGAGGTTTACTATAGATACATACGGAACTTTAGAGATCCGCTTGATAAACTGATATGAAAGAGCGGAGAGCCTGTAAGAAATGACGACCGGTGTATCTAAAACTGCGCATTCTAAAGTAACCGTTCCGGAAGCAGCAAGGGCGGCAGTTCCGCATTCAATGGCGGATTGAACATTCTCATCTTCAATTCTTACATCATCCGGGATTTGTTCGATTGAAATCCCGGGCGCTTTTCCCAATACACACTGTAATTCAGGCAAATCGATCTTTAACATGCGGTACGTATCAATAAAAATCGGAAGATGCCTTTCGACTTCTTGCTGTCTACTCCCAGGGAGTAATGTTAAAATCGGGCGTTCTTTTTCAAAATGGTGCTTAGAATAAAATGTGTCGGAATTATTACCGTTCATCGCAGATTCTGCAAACGGATGTCCAACGAAAAACGCAGGTACACCGCGGGATTCAAACCATTCTTGTTCAAAAGGGAAAATGCAAATTGCCTGATCAATATATTTTCTCAGAGCTTTTACTCTGGATTCTTTCCACGCCCAAACTTGAGGCATGATGAAATATGTGATGGGGATTCCAAGGCCGTGAATGTTTTTTGCTAAACGCAGATTAAAGCCGGGATAATCAATAAGAATAATTCTGGATGGTTTCGCTTCCCGAATGGCACCTAGTGTTTCGCCCATAACTTTGGTGAAATACGGCAGGTGTTTTATTACCTCCGTAAAACCAACGACAGACAAGTCATCCGTGTGTTCCAACACAGTCATTCCGGCTTCAGACATGTTGTTCCCGCCGTGCCCCAGGAATGAAGCGTTTGGAGATTGAAGCAGCATCTCTTTAATTAAATTACTGCCGTGGATGTCTCCTGATGTTTCGCCTGCGACAAGAAAAAAGGTGGGGGCACTCATAATTAGTCCCTGTTTATTAAAATCAGGAAAAATATGCCCGCAAGGTAATGAACATCAATATTATAACGATGTTCTGAAGTGTTCGCTTTTCCGTGATAAGAGTTTCGACCAGCGGCAATGGTTCTCTGGGCTCTGCATCTTTCCAAGCAGAAAGCCTTGGAAGAAGAGGGCGTACGTTTTTCCTGTACGTTTCATAATCTTCACCAAAAAGATTTACCAAGGTTTCTTCTTCCAAGGAAACAATCAGGGAATACTGAACAATAAAAAATGTAACAGTTACTCCAAGCATCACAGGAAGATTGGGTGAGCCGGCAATCAGAACAATCCCTGCAAAAATCATGAGATTCCCTATATAAAGCGGATTTCTAACCCTGCTGTATGGACCGGACGTGCATAAATAAGGGGCGCCAACATCTCGGGTTCGTGTGGCGCCGCCGGCATGGCTAACCGCCCAGATTCTGATGAATTCACCGATTAAAAGTAATCCTGTGCCTGGGAGAATTTGTGTTATCTCAGGCTGCGCAAAGTAGATGATAGTCAGCGCAATGGGAATAGGTGTAAAGCTTCTGAACCGAAAAAAGAAATCGCGGATATCCATCAGTGTAAATCCTCTATAATAAGGTCATGAATTTGTGTAGCAACATCCAGAGCTTCCAGCCCCGCACTTCCATCTACAATAGGCTTTTCTGTCCCCCGGATTACGTTTGCAAAGTTCTCGAGCTCAAGATTCAGGGCATCAGCCTTAGGAACTGCAGGCTTCTCGTAAACTATCTGTTTGCTTAAATCATTTTCATCCAAGGGCGCGGACATCAAAGCTTCGGGATCATCTTCTTTTGCATCAAGCACCCTGTAAACCTCGGTTAATCCAAGGAGAAAATCGATCGTTACATACATATTTTTTTCGAACACCTTTGCTTTCCTGACTTTATCTTTTGCAATTCTGCTTGAAAACATGCTGGCTACCGTTCCGTTTTTAAATCGAATTCTAGCATGTGCGATATCCACCGAATCTGTGATGATGGAGACGCCAGTAGCTCTGATATTATGAACTGGTGACCGTACGAAAGATAAAATTATGTCTATATCATGAATCATTAAATCGAGCACAACAGGAACATCCGTACCTCTGGTAGTATAAGGAGCAAGCCTCTGAACCTCGATGAATTTTGGATTCAATTCAAAATTTTTAAGCGGCAGCAGTGCGGGATTCAGCCTCTCAATATGACCAACTTGGACAGACACTTTATACTGGTCTGCAAGCTGAAGAAGGTTACTCGCTTCTTCAATGGTGTGTGTGATTGGTTTTTCGATGAAAACATGCTTTCCTCCTTTTATACACTCAGATGCAACATCGGCATGTGTCTGTGTAGGCGTAACCACGCAAATCCCATCCGAAGCTTCAACAATCGCAGCTATTGATGTAAAGGCTGTTGTTTTATTTTTTTCCGCAATGGATTTGCATCTCAATTCATCTGTGTCGTGAACACCGGAAAGATTTATGCCGGAGATATTCGCGAGATGCCGTGCATGGTGCTGACCTAAGTGGCCGACGCCGATAACACCTATATTTACTTTTGCGCGATTGGACATGATCTAAGGATTTAAGTTCATAAAGTTACGCTATTGCCGAACATTTTTTAAAACCCGAATTTTCTTGCTTTTAGAGGTAAATACTGCCAATTTTACATGAACTAAATCGAGGTAAGTTCTTATCAATTCCTTTCAAAAATACTTGACATTCATCGAGGAAATCCGTGTCTGAAAATTTACGGTCAGGCTTCGGATTTCTGTTCCCGCTAGGCGCCTTAGGTGGATTTATTTTTTCCCTGATTGCCGAACAATATGTTCTCGGAATCATCTTTGTGGTTGCAGGAATATTGGGATGGTTTGTTTATATGGCCGTTATGGAAATAACGACGCCATCGGAAACAGGCAATATTATCATTCTATTCGGGACACTGCTTTCCGTTGGCGTTTTTCTCTCATATGGATTATCACAAAATATGTTTGGCGGCTTGGAGTTAAGTCCGGAAGGCGGTTTGATGTCATTGATTATTCTTTTCTTTACGGTGCTATTGGGATTCGCATTCAAAAGAACGCTTTCGTCCAATAACAATGCACACAAATTAACGGAACACGAACAATCGCTTGTGCGCGAAGCTCTTGAAGGGGACAGCGATGACAACACTAAGGTCATTGTTCTAAAACAAGAAGAAGATGCCTCTTCAGAAGAGGAAGATGAATGGGATTACGAGAGTTATAATCCATACATGTACGCCTATCCTCCGGAATATTACGGAGATGAATATGAGTACGAGGAGGAAGAAGAGGAATAAACCACTCAATTAATTAAGTTTATCACAAGAAGGCGGTTTTCCGCCTTTTTTATTTTCTATAAGGCTCCGTCATTGCAAGCACAATATTTGTACTTCCTATAAAACTCTTGTGCTGCACAAGTGTCGATTTAATGAATAAATAATATGTAACAGGATAAAGAATGTGAAACCACCATTCCGACACCCTTCCCATAAAATACAAGCCGTCAAAAATTACCATTGCCATAAACACGAGTGTTGTCAGCATGGTCGGCGGGTATAAGCTGCGCTTGAGCGCCAGCATTCCTTTAATGAACCGGTCTCCCAGCTCGGAATGCTCTTCCGAGAATTCTCTGACATTTACTCCTGTGCCGACAAAAAAGAACATAACAAGCGTTTGACCCGCAAGAAAAATGATACTTACAAAAATATCCAGTGTAATGTGCTGTCGAGCCCAAAAATCAAAATAATGGTTTATTCCGATTGCGGTAATCCCAAGCGCTGAAATTCCCAGCAGCACATAGGACAATATCATAAAAAACCACATAGCAGATCCTTAAACATTAAAGTGAAAATAAATACAGTCGCCGTCTTTTACCACATAGTCTCTTCCCTGAAGCTTCGCCATCCCGGCGTCTTTAACCGCTTTTTCGGAACCGAGCTTGTCAAGCTCGGAATAAGGAAAAACTTCGGCCTTAATGAATCCGCGCTCAAAATCGGTATGGATTTCCCCTGCGGCCTGCAGTGCAGTTGCGTTGTTTTTTATGGTCCAGGACCGCACCTCTTTCGGGCCGCCTGTGAAAAAGGTTTCAAGTTCAAGAAGTTTAAATCCGGCGTGAATGAGTTTATTCAGTCCTTCTTCCGGTAAATTGTATTCATCAAGAAACAGAGATTTTTCGTCGTCCAAAAGCGATGCAATTTCCCGCTCCAATGATCCGCAGAGCCGAATTGCGAGATTTCCCTCTTTTTGAGCAAAATCAAAAAGCGTTTGGCAAAACGGCCCGCGATTTTCCTGAATTATTTCAGCTTCATCAACATTGGCAACATAAAGAATCGGCTTACGCGTCAGCAGATGCATCGAGCGAATTACAGAAGATTCATCCTCATCGGCCGCAAACGTTCTTGCGCGATGTCCATTGTTGCAATGGGATAACAGCCGGTTCAGGACTGCAAATTCTTTCTTAGCTGTTTTGTCATTTTTTGCCGCTTTTTCCGTTATGTTTAATCGTTTTTCCAAAGATTCAATATCGGCTAGAAGCAGTTCTGTTTCAATTAATTCTGCGTCCCTCACCGGATCAAGCGATCCCTCAACGTGTGTTGTGTTTTCATCTTCAAAACACCTTACAATATGCACAATTGCAGCAACTTGGCGAATCTGTCCTAAAAACTGATTTCCTAGCCCCTCTCCCTTGCTTGCCCCACGCACAAGTCCGGCAATATCAGTGAATTCAACAGTTGCCGGTGTTACTTTTTCCGGTTTGTAAATTTCAGCAAGGCGGCTCAGTCTTGGATCTGGAAGCGGTACAACACCAACATGCGGATCGATTGTGCAAAAAGGATAATTTTCCGCAGGAACAGCAGATTTGGTAAGAGCATTAAAAATAGTCGATTTTCCAACATTGGGCAATCCGATTATACCGCAGCGTAATGCCATTTTATCTTGGTTTTTCTAGGGTTGGTAAGAGAGAATTAAAATGGATCAAGAGATGGATTCATCCCCGTATCCCACACCAATTTTTCAAAGAGGCCTACTTGGAGGTCATGCGCAAAATAAATTGCTTTATCATTGATTTTCAAACTTCCCTCTGCCCAAGCCATAAATGTCGGCAGTGTGATAAATTTTCTAATGTCAATATGGTAGGTGATCTTTTCATGATATGGCCGAATTTGCCCTTTAAATTTTACATCCTTTACTCCCAGCGCGCGGCCTCTTCCCTTTCCGCCAGACC
>LUME01000402.1_pt1 | contig 12262 bp, 8 predicted proteins | sample 729951 | NCBI WGS metagenome assembly LUME01 (sample SAMN03860271, study PRJNA289734) | marine metagenome | biome: seawater column; feature: ocean; material: water; isolation source: Red Sea water column Station 34 - depth 200m | place: Saudi Arabia: Red Sea | collected 2011-10-15 | depth 200 m | reverse complement strand
GTCTTAGCCACCGTGTTTATCCAATCCAGTCTGACCTGTTTTCAAGTTTAGAAGGGCAGAAATACGACCTTATCGTGTCAAACCCACCTTATGTTGACGCAGAGGACATGGCTGACCTGCCTGAAGAGTATCACCACGAGCCTGAGCTTGCCCTTGCCGCAGGTGAAGACGGTCTGGAACTGGTAGATATCATGCTTAAAGAGGCGCCAACTTATCTTAATGACGGTGGCTGGTTATTCGTTGAAGTTGGAAATAGCGAAGTGCACATGAGCGAAAGGTTCCCCGGGTTAGAAGTGATTTGGCTTGAATTCGATAACGGTGGTTCAGGTATTTTCGCCGTGCGCAAAGACACACTAGTACAGTATTTTAGTAGTAAGGATTAATAGTTAATTATGTCAGGTAACAGCTTCGGAAAACTTTTCACTGTAACCACGTTTGGTGAAAGCCACGGCATTGCAATTGGCGGTGTAGTAGACGGTTGCCCTCCAGGACTTGAGATCACTGAAGAAGATCTTCAGGTTGATTTAGACAGACGTAAGCCCGGCACCTCTCGTTATACTACGGCGCGAAGAGAAGACGATGAAGTACAAATTTTATCTGGCGTATTTGAAGGTAAAACTACTGGCACCAGTATTGGTTTATTAATTAAAAATAAAGATCAGCGAAGCCAGGATTACGGCAATATCAAGGACCGCTTTCGTCCAGGCCACGCTGACTATACCTACGATCAAAAGTACGGAAGCCGTGACTATCGCGGTGGTGGTCGTTCGTCTGCACGTGAAACGGCTATTCGCGTAGCCGCAGGTGGTATTGCGAAAAAGTACCTTAAAGAAGTGCACGGTATTGAGGTATTAGGCTATTTGTCTCAGCTTGGGCCGGTAACTATAGATAAGGTTGATCACAGCGTAACCAACACTAACCCGTTTTTCTGTCCTGATGAGTCTAAGCTAGACGCGCTGGACGAGTACATGCGAGACCTTAAAAAGTCAGGCGACAGCATTGGCGCGAAGGTATCGGTTGTTGCGAAGAATGTGCCTGTAGGCCTAGGCGAGCCTGTTTTCGATAGGCTAGATGCTGAAATCGCCCACGCCATGATGGGAATTAACGCCGTGAAAGGCGTGGAAATTGGTGATGGTTTTGATGTTATTAATCAAAAAGGCAGTGAACACCGCGATACGCTTACTCCTGAAGGATTTACATCTAATCATGCAGGTGGCGTGCTAGGCGGCATCTCTACCGGTCAGGATATTGAAGTACACATGGCGCTTAAGCCTACCTCAAGTATTTCGGTACCGGGTAAAACTATCAATAAAGACAATGAGGAAATCGATATCGTCACAAAAGGTCGTCACGACCCGTGTGTGGGTATCCGTGCTGTACCTATTGCCGAAGCCATGCTGGCACTGGTATTGATGGATGATTAAAGATACACGCAGCATGAGCGCATGTTGCGCTAATTAATTTTATCATTCGCCACTGCCGGTTCTGCGCTAGTGGCGTTTTTGCATATGGAGATGTGAATTGTCACCAAATGGCCTAAACGATGCCAACAATACTGCGGCGAGCCCAGCAAGCAGCAAAACCGGCCTCTTTATTCTTGCTATCACCTACTGGCTTTACTTCGGTCAGCTTGGCGTGCTTGTGCCTTATTTAGGTATCTTCCTTGATGGGCGGGGATTTTCCTCTGCCGAAATCGGTGAACTCTTTGCGGTTATAACGCTAGCGCGTATTTTAGGGCCTGGCCTGTGGGCTGGCGTGGCCGATAAAACGGGTAATGCCATCGGCGTAATGCGTTTAGGTTGCTTGCTTACCGTACTGACTTTCAGTTCAGTGTTCTACTTCACCAGTTTTTGGGGGCTTACACTGGCTTTCGGATTAATGATGATGTTCTGGACCGCGGTGTTGCCTCAGCTTGAAGTTATCACCATGAACACGGTGGCGAAAACCAATGCCACGTATGGGCAGGTAAGGCTATGGGGGAGCGTTGGCTTTATTTGTTTGACGGTCGGTGTAGGAAAGGCCCTAGATATTTTTTCTACCGATACGCCAGTACACGCCAGTATTGGCGTACTCGCGTTACTGTTCATCAGTACCTTGTTCATACGTGCGCCCAAAGAAGCTGCACCTGAAACGTCTACGGCGGGAAGTATTTGGAAATACGCCAAACAAAAACCTTTCGCCATCTTTATATTCGCTTCAGCGTGCTTGCAAATTAGCTTTGGTGCGTATTACGGATTTTTCGCACTTTACATGCGCGACCTTGATTATAGCGGACAACAAACTGGCATCTTTATCGCGCTTGGGGTACTTGCCGAGGTGGGGATATTTCTTATTGCCCGCCGTCTGATTAGCCAATTTGGCGTGTGGAATTTGTTGTTTGTGAGCATCGCACTGACAGGGCTTCGCTGGTATGTTATGGCGGCATTCGCTGATACCTTTATGGTGATTGTGGTAAGTCAGCTCATTCATGCGTTAAGCTTTGGTTTAACGCATGCAGTATCGGTGCATTTTATCCACCAGTTCCTGCCGAAAGCGTATCAAAGCCGAGGGCAAGCGGTATACATCAGTATAGCGTTTGGATTAGGTGGCGCATTTGGAAACTACATGGCAGGGCAGCAGTGGCAGCAAGGCACTAACGCCTATGAAACGTTCGTTACCGCAGCCGTTTTTGCAGCAATAGGCACACTGTCATTGTTACTGTGTTCCAGACGAGAAATGGAAAGTGCAAAGGCGGCTTAAAATCTTGTTATGAGGGCTGACCGCAGGCTTACGCCTGCGGTGCACGTTTACACTCTGATATCACGTCAACGCCCTCATCACCATTGTCTTGCTCTAAACGTACATCGAATTTCCAGAGCCTGTGCAGGTGGCGCATAACTTCATCTTTTGAGTTTCCTAGCGGAATCCCTCGCTGAGGAATATAGCGAAGAGTAAGCGAACGATCGCCCCTCACATCAACGTTATGTACCTGAATGTTAGGTTCTAGATTACTCAAATTGTATTGCGCAGACAGCTTTTCCTTAATAATTTGATAACCCATTTCGTCATGGATAGCGCTTACCGCAATAAAGGGCTTGGTGGTGTCATCTTCAAGAGCGAATAACTTAAAATCGCGAATAACTTTAGGCGATAAAAACTGACTGATAAAACTTTCGTCTTTAAAGTTTTCCATGGCGAAATGCACGGTCTCAAGCCAGTCTTTTCCCGCAATACTTGGAAGATATTTATAATCTTCTTCAGTGGGGGACTGACACACCCGTTTAATATCCATGAACATGGAAAAGCCTAACGCATACGGATTGATGCCAGAGTAATAAGGGCTGTTGTACTCTGGCTGCATAACGACGCTTGAATGACTGTGCAAAAACTCCATCATGAAGCGGTCGCTGACCAAACCCTCGTCATACATCTCATTTAGAATGTGATAGTGCCAAAAACAGGCCCATCCCTCATTCATTACTTGAGTTTGTTTTTGCGGATAAAAATACTGCGAAACTTTCCGTACAATACGCACAATTTCACGTTGCCAAGGTTCAAGTAAAGGTGCGTTTTTTTCAATAAAATAAAGCAGGTTTTCTTGCGGTTCTTGTGGAAAACGAATTTTTTCTTTGTGTTTGCTATGCGGGCTATTTGGCAGGGTGCGCCAAAGCTCGTTCACTTGCGATTGCAGGTAGGCCTCGCGCTCTTCTTGTCTGTTTTTCTCTTCTTGTAACGAAATTTTCTGCGGGCGTTTGTATCGGTCAACGCCGTAATTCATTAGCGCGTGGCACGAGTCGAGCATATTTTCGACTTCATCGAATCCATATTTTTGTTCGCATTTAGCAATGTAGTTTTTAGCAAATACTAGGTAGTCGATGATAGAACTGGCATCAGTCCAGGTTTTAAATAAGTAGTTGCCTTTGAAGAATGAGTTGTGACCGTAGCACGCATGAGCCATAACGAGCGCTTGCATAGTAATGGTGTTCTCTTCCATTAAATACGCAATGCAGGGGTCAGAGTTAATGACGATTTCGTAAGCCAGCCCCATTTGGCCACGACGATATTGTTGCTCAGTTTGAATAAACTTTTTGCCAAAGCTCCAGTGCGTGTAGTTAAGCGGCATACCGATGCTGGCGTAAGCATCCATCATCTGCTCTGCGGTTATTACCTCAATTTGATTAGGATAGGTGTCTAGCTTAAATTTCTTGGCGATGCGATCGATATGTTGCTCATACTCTTCGATAAGTGGAAACGTCCAGTCTGGCCCATCGCTTAATAAGTGGCGTTTTGATGTTTCAGGCTTGCTGTTTTCTTTTGCCATAGCGTCGGTTGTCATATTAGGCTCCTTGCTGCACATCTTGTTCAGAGCGTTTGAATAGCTCTCTGAACACAGGGTAGATGTCGGCCTGGGTTTGTATGTGCTTACATACAAAGTTGTCGTGTGTGGCGGCCACTTTCTCGTATTCACGCCACAAACTTTGGTGCTGTCTCTCGGTTATTTCAATATAGGCATAGTAACGGGTTGCGGGCAGCAGTTTAGCGGTAAGCAAGTCACGACACTGTGGTGAGTCATCGGCCCAGTTATCGCCATCTGACGCTTGTGCTGCATAGATATTCCAGTTTCCATCGCTGTAGCGCTCGCGAACGACTTCATCCATTAGCTTCAGTGCACTTGAAACAATAGTGCCGCCGGTTTCTTGAGAGTAGAAAAACTCGTGCTCGTCTACTTCTTTCGCTTGCGTGTGATGACGAATGTACACCACGTCTACATTTTCGTAGGTTCGCGTCAAAAAGAGATACAGCAAGATATAAAACCGTTTAGCCATATCTTTGGTGGCTTGGTCCATAGAGCCAGATACATCCATTAAACAAAACATTACGGCTTTGCTTGAGGGAAGCGGGCGTTTGTCATAGTTCTTAAAGCGCAAATCGAAAGTATCAATAAAAGGCACTCGGGCTATTTTGGCTTTAAGTGCTTCAATTTCTTCTTTTAATGCATTTATGGCTAACGTATTGTCGTGCTTGTCTTCTACAAGCAGGGCAAGTTTTTCTTCAAGCTCTCTTAGTTTCTTTCTATCACTTCCGCTTAGGGCGATACGCCTTGCCACAGAGCCTTTGAGCGAGCGAACGATATCTAAATTACTTGGCACGCCGTCGGTCTGATAGCCTGCGCGGTAGGTTTCGTATTGGATGACCTTATCAAATTGATTTTTCTTTAAATTGGGAAGCGCTAAATCTTCAAAAAGTAGGTCTAAATATTCGTCTTTGGAAATAGAAAATACAAACTCATCCTGGCCTTCGCCTTCATTGCTAGCGTCGCCTTCGCCTGCACCCTTGCCACCTCCGCCTGGCGGTCTGTCAATTTTATCACCAGCAGTGAATTGGTCGTTGCCGGGGTGGACAATATCTCTACTGCCGCCGCGGCCGGTATGAAAAATTGGTTCAGAAATATCTCTGGCTGGAATGCTAATTTGCTCGCCAGAATCTAAGTCGGTAACAGAACGTTTACCCACTGCATCAGAAACAGCGCGCTTTATCTGCTGTTTGTAACGCTTGATAAAGCGCTGGCGGTTTACCGTACTCTTACCTTTGCTGTTTAACCTTCGGTCAATAAAATGCGCCATACACACCTGCTTGTCTTGTTGTGAACTACAAATACCCGTGCTGAAGCACGCATTACACGCGCTTCAGCACCACGTACGTTTAACGCTAAGACGCTTTACGTACGCGCAGGTACCATTCACACAGCAACCGAACTTGTTTTTGCGTATATCCCTTCTCGGTCATACGGTTCACAAAGTCGTCGTGTTTTTTCTGCTCCTCTGCAGAGCCTTTGGTGTTGAAAGAAATAACCGGCAGTAAATCTTCCGTGTTAGAGAACATTTTCTTCTCAATCACGGTGCGTAGTTTCTCGTAACTAGTCCACGCTGGATTTTTGCCACCGTTATTTGCACGGGCTCTCAAAACAAAGTTAACGATTTCGTTACGGAAGTCTTTCGGATTACTTATTCCTGCAGGCTTCTCTGTTTTTTCTAACTCAGCATTCAGCGACGCCCTGTCGAACAGCTGCCCGGTTTCTGGGTCGCGATACTCTTGGTCTTGGATCCAGAAATCAGCATAGGTTACATAGCGGTCAAACAGGTTTTGCCCATATTCAGAATACGATTCTAAGTAAGCCGTTTGAATCTCTTTACCAATGAATTCCACGTAGCGAGGAATGAGGTAGCCTTTCAAAAACTCCAAATACTTATCAGCGGTTTCTTGAGGGAACTGCTCCCGTTCAATTTGACGCTCCAGTACATAAAACAAATGGACTGGGTTTGCCGCCACTTCTTGGTGATCGAAGTTAAAAACCCGAGAGAGAATCTTAAATGCAAAGCGGGTGGATAATCCTTCCATGCCTTCATCGACACCGGCGTAGTCGCGGTACTCTTGGTACGACTTGGCTTTCGGGTCGGTGTCTTTCAGGCTCTCGCCATCATATACTCGCATTTTAGAAAACAGACTTGAGTTCTCTGGCTCTTTCAAGCGCGATAACACAGTAAACTGCGCTAAACACTCTAGCGTGTCTGGAGCACACGGCGCGCCGTTAAGCTCGCTGCTGTCTAGTAACTTTTTGTAGATCTTAATTTCTTCACGTACTCGCAAACAGTACGGTACTTTTACAATATAGACACGGTCTAGGAAGGCTTCGTTATTCTTATTGTTTCTAAACGATTGCCACTCAGACTCATTTGAGTGCGCAAGTATCAGCCCATCGAAGGGAAGGGCAGAGAAGCCCTCTGTTGGGTTGTAGTTACCCTCTTGTGTAGCAGTTAATAGTGGATGCAGCACCTTAATGGGTGCTTTGAACATCTCCACAAATTCCATTAAACCCTGATTGGCTTTACATAGTGAACCCGAGTAACTGTAAGCGTCAGGGTCGTTTTGTGCATATTGTTCTAAGCGGCGAATATCAACTTTACCCACAAGCGATGAAATATCTTGGTTGTTTTCATCACCGGGTTCGGTTTTAGCGATACCCACTTGGTCGAGTACTGAAGGGTAAACGCGAACCACCTTAAACTGGGTAATATCGCCATTGAATTCATGCAAGCGTTTGCGTGCCCACGGCGACATAATGGTTTTTAAGTAGCGCTTAGGAATGCCGTACTCTTTTTGTAAAATATCGCCATCTTCTTTGACGTCAAACAGGCAAAACGGATGGTCGTTAACAGGCGAGCCTTTCAACATGTAAATAGGTACGTGTTGCATCAGTTCTTTAAGTCTTTCCGCCAGAGACGATTTACCGCCACCCACTGGGCCGAGCAAATAGAGAATTTGCTTCTTCTCTTCAAGACCTTGTGCGGCGTGTTTAAGGTAAGAGACGATTTGTTCTATGGCCTCTTCCATCCCATAGAATTCTGAAAAAGCTGGATAACGAGAAATAACGCGGTTTGAGAAAATGCGGCTAAGTGCCGGGTCGTTGGCAGTGTCGATTAATTCAGGCTCACCAATAGCTTGTAGCAAACGTTCTGCTGCATTTGCATAAGCGGTTTGATCCTCTTTACAAATTTCAAGGAACTCCCCAATGGTGAACTCTTCCTGTTTTCGCTCTTCATAGCGACTTTGATAGTGTTCAAAAATACCCATGAATACCCCTTAAATACGGAACCCCGTAATTTCAGCTTAGTAGGTATTTGGGAAAACGATAGTAATTATTGTGTATAGTTTTTAATCTTTTCGTCTAACGAAAAATGCAACTTTAATAAGAATTTAGTGTCACTTAATGAAAGTTGTCGCATAAAAAAAGCCCCGCTTTAAAAGCGGGGCTTTCTGTATTTTTACTTTACGCTAATAAGAGTGTGAGACCCTAAGCGTATGGGTATTTTGCTTATGCAAAGTTGCTGCTAGCGAATTCCCAGTTAACCAGTGCCCAGAAGTTTTCTAGGTACTTAGGACGCGCATTGCGGTAGTCGATGTAGTAAGCGTGTTCCCAAAGGTCAACAGTAAGCACTGGCGTAAGGTCGTCGCCAGAGATTGGCGTTTGCGCATTGCTTGTATTAACGATGTCTAGGCTGCCGTCTGCAGTTTTAACTAGCCACGTCCAGCTTGAACCGAAGTTATTAACAGCTTTGTCGTTAAATGCTGCTTGGAAGTCTGCAAATGAGCCCCACTTCGCGTTGATCGCTTCAGCTAGCGCGCCCGTTGGCTCACCGCCGCCGTTCGGGCTTAGGCAGTGCCAGTAGAACGTGTGGTTCCATACCTGCGCTGCGTTATTGAAAACACCGCCGTCAGAAGATTTGATGATTTCTTCTAGGCTTTTGTTTTCCATGTCAGTACCTTCAACTAGGCCGTTAAGCTTAGTTACATAAGTAGCGTGGTGCTTGCCATAGTGGTACTCAAGCGTTTCAGCAGAAATATGCGGTTCTAGTGCATTTTGTTCGTATGGTAATGCTGGTAATTCAAAAGCCATGACGGTCTCCATGTTGGTTTAGTATTGTAGTCTAAAGCCCACTTATCTTCGCCTGTTAATAAGTGCATATTAATTATATGTTCAATATACCGCTTTAGACGCTAAAGCATATCCCAAATGTGGGGATAAAGTCCTATAACTCAATGACAAAAATGTGAATTTTTTTTCAAAAGTTAAATTGTGACACTAAATTGTATTGCAATGTATGGGTAGATAACGATCCAGAGGATGAAAAGATCAATCCAGCGATGGGTTATTAAAGATAAATTTATGGTACCCTCTGCCTTGATAAATCATTCACGTATTCCCACTTAACAGGGAATACACTTTTGTGCTCAGAGGAATCAAATGGATAATACTGAAAATCAATCAACGCTAGATAGAATCAAGCAGCAAATCGAAGAAAACCCAATTTTGTTATACATGAAGGGTTCTCCTAAACTACCTAGCTGTGGCTTTTCTTCACAAGCATCACAAGCGTTGATGTCATGTGGCGAACCATTATCATTATTGAAATGTTCCAACAAAACGAACTTCAGCCGCTTATTAAAGAAACGGCTGCAAAGTACAAAGAAGCAGAATAAATCTTGTTTCCATGTACAAATCTTTAGGTTTGTAAAAAACGATTTAAAAGCCGGCTTATAGTCGGCTTTTTTTATTAAAACCCGCCAAAAATCCCGCGCTTTTATTCCCGTAAAAATTATATAGACAGGTCAGAAATTAAAATCCTCTATGGTGTGAAAAAATTTTTTTATTTTGTCGAAAAAGGTTTGTTTTTTAATATCTTGCGTTCTATAAAAAACACCATCTGACCGCAAATGAGTCAGTGTTGAAGGTAAAAATAACAACTACTCTGAACACTTTTTTGATGTGTGCAAAACGCTGAAGGTGTCTTAGAGAAACTCCGGGAAACCACCATGAATACAACCTTGTCTTTATTGACCAAAAACGTGCGTGGCGTATTAGCCGCATCAGCTGCGTTTTCAGTAATGGCCGCTGCACCTGTTTATGCGCAAGAAGCTGAAGAGAGTGCTAAAGCCGAAGATTTCGAACAAATTGCGGTAGTTGGTTCGCGTGCAGCACCACGCTCGGTCGCTGACTCTGCGGTTCCAATTGACATTATTTCTGACGAAGAGTTTAAGCAGCAGGGTGCCACCGATATGGTATCTATGATGCAAACTGTTGTTCCATCATTTAACGTAAACGATCAACCTATCAACGATGCTTCAACGCTAGTTCGTCCAGCTAACCTTCGTGGTATGGCATCGGACCACACGCTAGTACTTGTAAACGGTAAGCGTCGTCACCGTTCTGCTGTTATCACTTTCCTTGGTGGTGGTCTTTCTGACGGTGCCCAAGGCCCTGATATTTCTGTTATCCCTGCAGCGGCATTAAAGCAGGTGGAAGTACTTCGTGATGGTGCAGCAGCACAATACGGTTCTGATGCTATTGCTGGGGTAATTAACTTCGTACTTAACGATGCGTCAGAAGGCGGTACATTTGAAGCCCGTTACGGCTCTTACTACGAAGGCGACGGCGACATGATTCAAATGTCGGGTAACGTAGGTCTTCCGCTTTCTGACAAAGGTTTTATTAACCTTTCAGCTGAATACCGTACTGCAGACGACACATCTCGAAGTGTACAGCGTGCCGACGCTGCTGCATTGATAGCAGCAGGGAACACCTTTGTTGCAGATCCTGCGCAAATTTGGGGTTCACCTGAAATCAAACATGACATTAAGCTTTTCGCTAATGCAGGTATTGAGCTTTCTGCTACCTCAGAAGCTTACATGTTTGGTAACTATGCCGAGCGTGAAGTTGAAGGTGGTTTCTACTTCCGTAACCCGCACAATCGTGGTGGTGTGAACGACGGTGGTACAAATGAAGATGGCGAGCAACTACTTCTTGTTGGTGATTTAACTGGCGACATGTCAGGTAACTGTCCAACAGACATCGTAGTTGGTGATAATGTACTAGAGAACCCACGTTATATTAACGAAGTTCAGAACAACCCTGATTGTTGGGCGTTCAACGAAATGTTGCCTGGTGGTTTCACGCCTCGTTTCGGTGGTACGGTTACAGATATGTCACTTGTTTTTGGTACCAAAGGCGAGCTTGACCACGATATCACGTATGACGTGAGCTTGAACCTTGGCCAAAACGAAGTTGATTTTGCGATTAGCAACACAATCAACCCGTCTTTAGGTCCTGACACTCCGACAGAATTTAGCCCAGGTCGTTATACGCAGTCTGAGCAAACTCTTGATATTGATTTCACGAAGCCGTTCGATGTTGGTTTATATGAACCATTGTTTGTAGCGACAGGTTTCCAATATCGCAACGAAAGTTATGAGAGCTTTGCAGGTGATACTGCCTCTTATGAAATAGGTCCGCTGGCGACACAAGGCTTTGGCATTGGCTCAAATGGTTTCCCTGGCTTGGCGGCCAATAGCCAAGGTCGTGTGTCCCGCAACAACATCGCCTTATACATTGACGCGGAAGCGTACATCACTGAGACATTCATGTTAGCCGGTGCGCTACGTTACGAAGACTTCTCTGACTTCGGTGACACAACGAAAGGTAAGATTGCCTTCCGTTGGCAAGCACTTGAGAACATCGCTTTCCGTGGTGCGTTCTCAACAGGCTTTAAAGCACCTACCCTTGGTCAAAGCAACGTACGTAACGTAACTACAGCATTTGGTACAGGTGGTGAGCTGATTGACCGTGCAACGCTACCTCCAACAGATCCAGTGTCTCAACTTAAAGGTGGTGAGCAGTTAACGCCTGAAGAGTCAGAAAGTATCACGTTTGGTGTGGTAGCCGATTTCGATAATGGCCTATTCATTACCGCTGACTACTACAACATTGAACTGACAGACCGTATCAGTACAGCGTCTGGTATCGAGTTAACTGACGAAGATATCGCTGCTCTTCTTGCGCAAGGCGTAAACGATGCGTCTAGCTTTCAAGAAATTAGCTTCTTTACTAACGACTTTGATACAACCACTGAAGGTGTTGACGTTGTAGCGAACTACTCGATGGAAATGATGGGCGGCGAAACTAAGTTCTCGCTAGCTTATAACTGGACGTCGACAGAAGTAGATCGTGCATCAGAGAATATTTCACCTGAGCGTATCCGCATGCTGGAAGATAACCTACCAGCGGTTCGCTACAGTGCTACCGCGAATCACACCAATGGTGACTGGCGTTTCCTTGCGCGAATGAACTACTACGGTAGCATCTTCGAAGATCACCTAGACTCTGCATTGCCGATTGACCAAGTAGGTTCTGAAATTACGTTCGACTTTGAAGTGGCATATAACTTCACTGAAGAGTTCACGGTAACTGTTGGTGCTAAGAACGCGTTTGATGAATACCCTGATGAAAACAATACTGATGCAGGTGGTATCACCTATGCACAGATTGCTGGTTCAGCGTATCCAACAACATCACCTATTGGTATTAACGGTGGCTTCTACTACCTAAGAGGTGTTTACACTTTTTAATAGGTAAGCAATTACCTATAAACCAAACTTTCACTTAATGTTTCAAAGTTAAGGGGGCATTAGCCCCCTTTTATTTTATTAGGTGAAAAAGAACGAAAAAGCAGGCATTATTGATGCCAATGTAAGCAAATCGAAACACACAACATTTAAAATTATGACGAGAAAGTCGACAGTAGCTGAAACCTTTTTAAAATACCGCTCAAAGCTAATGCGTGCGGTAGGTTCTATTGTTGGCGCCGACGACATTGAAGACATCGTGCAAGAAGCTTTTATTAAAAGCTACGAGGCAGAGTTAAAACAAGAAATACAGTATGAGCGTACC
>LUME01000122.1_pt1 | contig 12271 bp, 9 predicted proteins | sample 729951 | NCBI WGS metagenome assembly LUME01 (sample SAMN03860271, study PRJNA289734) | marine metagenome | biome: seawater column; feature: ocean; material: water; isolation source: Red Sea water column Station 34 - depth 200m | place: Saudi Arabia: Red Sea | collected 2011-10-15 | depth 200 m | reverse complement strand
GGAGTACAGTGCCCGGCTGGTCCAGATTTTCTGGCCATTCACCACATAATGATCTCCATCCCGTACCGCCCGGGTACGAAGACTCGTGGTGTCCGTTCCCGAAGTGGGTTCTGTAACCCCGAAGGCCTGCAAGCGCAAATCGCCGCTTGCGATCTTTGGCAGATACTTCTGTTTCTGCTCGTCGCTGCCATGTCTAAGCACAGTACCCATGGTATACATCTGCGCATGGCACGCTGAGGCACTACCCCCCGACGCGTGAATAGTTTCCAAGATGACCGCTGCGGCCCGCAGCGGCAGACCCGAACCACCATAGGATTCTGGAATCAAGGCAGACAACCAGCCCGACTCGGTCAGGGTGCTGACAAACGCCTCGGGGTAAGTGCTCTTAGCATCCATCTCTCGCCAGTATTCTCCAGGAAAATCATCGCATATCCGGCCTACTGCCTCCCGGATCTCCGGGAAATCTTCTCCCAGGTTCATCTGCTTCAGTGCGTCACCCATAACCCTACTCTCCCTTGAATTGTGGTTGTCGCTTTTCGTTAAAAGCGAGAATACCTTCGCGTCGATCAGCAGTAGGCACTACCCGGCTGTAGGCGTCTAGTTCTATCCGGTAACCTGCTTTGATACCGCCACGGCCAGCATGATTCAGGGCTCGCTTGGCCTCCCGCACCGCAATGGGCCCGTTGGCTGCAATCGCAGCAGCCGTATCAAAAACCTGACCGAGTAATTGATCGGGTTCACACACCTGATTGATGACCCCCCACTGTAGGCCTTGCTGCGCATTGAACGGACGGCCGGTCAGAATTATCTCCTTGGCCCGGCGAATCCCGGCAGCACCCGGCAGATACTGTGTACCGCACATGCCCGGGAGAATCCCTAGCGTAGTCTCGGTCAGCGCAAACCGGGCTGTGTTGGCGGCATACGCAAAATCACAGGCCAGCACCATCTCCATTCCACCGCCAAATGCGGCGCCGTTAATCGCCCCGATCAAAGGCACTTGAAGGTCCATCAGCGCTAAACCGAGTGTTTCAAATACCGCATGCTGTTGTATCCAGACCGTATCGGTCATTCCTTTTCGTTCCTTAAGATCCGCTCCAGCACAGAACGCTCGACCACCGGTACCGGTCAGGATAATGCACCTTGCGGCGGTGGCTGGGGCCTCGGGACCGGTCAGTACGGCCAGCATTTCCTCGGCCATTTGCGTATTCATCGCGTTCGCTGAGTCCGGTCGATTCAGTGTCAACAGCGCAATGTCGTCTCTGATCGACAGCTCGATGGTGTGGAATTCAGGCACGGTTGTCTTACTCGTCAGAAACCTCATCCGAATAGGTATCATTGTACTCACCCAACGCCGGTGCCCGCTGCCGGGCCGACGGGCGACGACCGTCAAAACTTACAGGTGGCCCGATGAGTGGCATTGCACCTTCATCGGCACGTTGAATAATGCCCAGCGCCTCAACCTGCTCGTGTTCCAGCACCTCATCGAGCTGCTGCAGCGGCGCGCAGGGAATCCCAAGTTCGTTAAACATCGTCTGCCAGTGTTCGCGGCCGGCATTGCGAAACAGTGGTTCTAGCAACTCGTTGAGCTGAACAAGATTGCCGAACCTGTCAGGGTTGGTTGCAAACCGCTCGTCCTCCGACCATTCCGGATGCCCCAGTGCTTCAGCCAGTTTCCCGAACAATCGGTCATTGGCTGCACCGACAACGAGGTAGCCATCAGCGCATTCATAGGCCTGGTAAGGCGCAATTCCACGGACGCCGGACCCTTGCGGCTTGGGTGCTTCCCCTGTTGCACGAAAATCGGCGACATGAAAGCCCATCCATGCCAGTGCAGTTTCGAGCAACGACGTATCAACGACACCGCCTCGACCGGTCTGCTGGCGGGCATTCAACATGGACAACACGCCAATTGCACACCACATCCCGGCGCCCTTATCAACTATTGAGGTACCCACGCGTACTGGTTTGCGACCCGCTTCACCACTGACACTCATCAACCCCGAAAAAGCCTGCATCAAGGGATCGTACCCAGGCTGTTCCCGCATCGGCCCGGCGGCTCCAAACGCCCGAATATTGCAATAGATCAACCCAGGCAGTTCTGTTGTTAATTGTTCAGCACCCAGGCCTACGCTGTCGGCAACACCCGCTCTGAGATTCTGGACCACCACATCGACGCCGTCGGCAATGAAACGCCGCAACTTTTTAACCTGCTCTGGATCCTTCAGGTCCACTTCTAACGAGCGCTTTTCCCGATTGTAGGTATGAAACATGGTTGAGGTCTCTTCCCAGAACGGTGGCCCCCAGTAGCGTGCGTCATCTCCTTTGCCCGGACGCTCCACCTTGACGACTTCTGCGCCGAGGCTCGCCAGGATCCAGGTACCGTACGGTGCCGCGACACTGGTACCCAGTTCCACAACTCGGATGCCCTGCAGCGGCAGCGCTGCACGGTCGGTCTGTTTCTGCTGAGTGTTCATCGTTGGTTTCTTGCCCCCGATCCAGCCCATGTAGTCATCAAATCGTTAAGCCCCCGTCGACCAGGGCCTGATAGACCAGTACTCGAAGCTCGCGTCTTAATGTATAAGTACTCGAAGGTGTCAGCTGGGTCAGAAACATCGCGGTGATATCTTCCATCGGATCGACCCAAAACACGGTACTGGCTATACCACCCCAGGAGAATTCTCCCACAGAGCACAGTGTGCGTGCCCGGACCGAATCAAGTACCACAGAAAATCCCAAGCCGAACCCTACACCTTCACCGGCAATACTCCAGCCATCGAAGTCTATATCACCCATCTGTGCCAGGTCGCCGGGCAGGTGATTCTGAGTCATGAAATCCACAGTCCGTGAACCCAGAAGACGCACACCATTGAATTCCCCCCGGCAACGGAGCATCTCGGCAAATCGCAGGTAGTCCGCCGGTGTCGACAATAATCCACCACCGCCAGAAAACGTGGTAACGTTTTCTGCAGCAAAAAGCGTTGCTCCGGGAGTATCAACTGGGACGAGCGTACTGCTATCGCCTGTTGCTTCATAGAGTGTTGTCAAACGATCCAGCTTGTCAGGCGTGATTGAGAACCCGGTGTCGGTCATCCCTAAGGGTTCAAAAATACGCTGCTGCATGAAGACAGCCAGTGACTGTCCTGAAATCACCTCGATGAACCGTCCTAATATATCGGTTGAAATACCGTATCCGAAACGGCTCCCCGGCTCAAACAGTAATGGCAATTCCGATACCCGTTCCACAACGTCGGCGAGCACCCCGCAATTCGGCCAAAAATCGACAGCGGCCTGTTGGTACATTTCACCCAGTGAGAATTCTTCATTCCAGCCGTAGGTAAATCCTGCGGTATGCGTCAACAGTTGTTTGATCGTAATTGGACCGCTTGCCGGGCGGGTCTGTAGCTGTCCGTCGACATTCGAAACCATCACCCTGGGATCGGCGAGACACGGAATGAATCGGGATATGGGGTCATCGAGCTGAAAATTTCCTTCCTCATACAGCATCATCACAGCAACCGATGTCAGGGGCTTGGACATCGAGAAGATCCGAAAGATCGAATCCATCTCGATCGATCCACCTGAATCCAGGTCTCGCTGGCCAACACTCCGGGCGAACACGACTTCACCATGACGACAGATCAGTGTCAACGCACAGGGCAGCTTACCGGCATTAACATAACGATCCATCCAGGCACTGATACGTTCCAGCCTTTCTTGTGAAAACCCAAGCGAGGCCGGATTCTCAGTAACTGTAGTCTTCACGCTAGCATAGCTCGTCAGTCACCATCGAGCTCGGCAAAAACACGCTTTGCAATTCGATGACATTCAACAGAGACCGGCACGCCGCAATAAATGGCGATCTGATTCAAAATGGCCTTGAGCTCGTCACGCGACACACCATTGACGATAGCCCCGCGAAAATGAAGCTCCCACTCGTGCATCCGGTTAAGCGCCGCAAGCATCACCACGTTAAGCATGCTGCGCGTCTTTCGATCAAGCGTTTCATCGCCCCATACGGCACCCCAGCAGTATTCCGTGAGAAGTTCCTGAAACTCCTGGGCAAACTCACTGGCATTCGCCAGTGCATTGTCAACGTATTCTTTGCCGAGAACGTCCCGACGTGTGGCCAGTCCTTTGTCAAATAACGCTTTATCCATATCTGCCTCCTGTTGGCGTTGTGATGGAACTAAATTTGTTCGGCTAGGTAGTAAATCAATACCGAGAAACTCCAGTAACACTCGGTTGACCTGGGGCGGGTCTTCAAGAGGTGCTAAATGGCGCAAGCCGGGCAAGATGACGACCTGCACGTCGCCTAGATCCGCGGCCATTCTATAAGCCAGTTCCGGAGTCGAACCCGTGTCGAGCTCACCGGTCATCACCAGCGTGGGGCATCGCACCTGCTTAAGTGCTGCACCGATTTCCCGGTCCGCTTCCACAAATATCCCGTAAGCCGTGGAGTAAGCCGTAAGGTCGTTGGATATCAAGCGATTTCTTATGCTGGTAACAACATCCGGGTTAGCCCGCCTGAATGCGTCATCAAACCAGCGGTCAAGCGCTAAATCGGCAACGGGTTTGAGTCCTTTATCGACGGTGATCTTGAGGCGGCTGCGAACCCCTTTAAGCTCCGCATCCGTTCGCCGGTACACGGTGTTCATTAGTATCAGCTTTTCAAGCCGCTCGTGTGCATCAGCCGCAAACCCCTGTGCAATGACCCCACCCATCGACAACCCGACAAGGGTCAGTTTCGATATTTCGAGAAAATCCAGCAATTCCTTCAACTGGGCAACAAAATCACCTATTGCCGAAACGTCGGGGCGCGCCGCTGTACGGCCGTGCCCCAACATATCGTAACGCACGACCCGAAAATACGGTGCCAAAGCAGTGACCTGCCTATCCCACATCGTGTGGTCAAGACCGACACCGTGACAAAGCACGATCACCTGGTTGCCCTCACCAACCTCCTCAAAGAAGGTCCCGGCAGCTGTGTAGTTTGTTGTTCGATCCAAAGTATATAAAACCACCTGAATCACGGATAGATTCACGACGAAACGCAACTGGAATGTAAGCTATGATACTTTATTGCCTATTGTCCACCGACCCAAGACGAGGCTCATGCCCATTTCTGGAAAACAGATCATCGGTGAACCGCTGATTATCAATGGCCGGCAATTGTCGTTGTCCCGGGCTGTACGCGCCGGCGACTTTGTATTTCTAACCGGCCAGATTCCCATGCAGGACGGTGTTCCCATGACCAGCGGCACGATTGAAGAACAGACCCGGGCCTGCCTAGACGCCATCAGTGAGACGCTTGCACTCGCCGGATGTGATCTGGGAGACGTCGTTAAATCCATGGTCTGGCTTAAATCCCGCGAGGACTTCCCCGGCTTCGATAGCGTTTATGCAGAATATTTTCCAGAGTCGCCACCGGCACGTTCCGGCCTGGTCAGCGATTTTCTGGTTGATATCCGCGTAGAAATTGAATGCGTTGCTTACAAACCTCTATAACCCAAGGAACCCCAGATGGCTGAGCTAAAGAATTACCAGATGTACATCAATGGAGAGTGGGTAGCAGCTCAAAGTGGCAAGACATTTGAGAGCATCAACCCTTCCGACGGAAAACCCTGGGCGGTGGTTCCCGAAGCAGATGAGGTCGATGTCGACACCGCAGTCAAGGCTGCACACCGTGCATTTACTGAAGGTCCCTGGTCCACAATGACCGCCACTGAACGAGGCAAACTACTGCGCCGACTCGGTGATGTCCTTGCCGAACACTCTGAATCGCTCGGCCATTGCGAAACCGTGGACACCGGCAAACTGTTCAAAGAAACCCGCTGGCAGGCGCGTTATATCTCGGACTACTTTTACTACTATGCCGGCCTGGCCGACAAGGTCAGTGGAGAGACCCTTCCCATAGATAAGCCCAATATGTGGACCATGACAATACGTGAGCCGCTGGGAGTCGTTGCCGCTGTAGTCCCTTGGAATTCACAACTATTTCTGGTTGCCGTCAAAATCGGCCCAGCCCTGGCCGCCGGCAACACAGTCGTACTCAAGGCCTCCGAACATGCCTCAGCACCCATGTTGGAATTCGCCAAGGTATTCGAAGAAGCCGGTTTCCCGCCCGGGGTTTTCAACGTGATCTCAGGTCTCGGTGAACCGTGCGGCCGCGCCCTCACAACCCATCCGCTGGTCGATAGGATCAGTTTTACCGGCGGCCCTGGAACAGCCCGCCACGTGGTGAGAAATTCCGCAGAAAATTTCGCACAGGTGTCACTGGAGTTAGGAGGAAAATCACCGGTGGTGGTATTCGACGATGCTGACCTTGAAAGTGCAACCAACGGTGTACTGCTGAGCATATTCAGTGCCAGCGGTCAGAGCTGTGTCGCCGGTTCAAGGCTGCTCCTGCACGAATCTATTCACGACGAAGTCCTTGCGCGGGTCGCAGAAAAAGCAAGCAAAATCCGGATTGGGGATCCTCTTGACGACAACAGCCAGATGGGTCCTCTGGCAACCCGGGCACAGCTCGACAATATCGACTCCACGGTCGCTGATGCCAAAGCCAATGGCGCGACCCTTATCCATGGGGGCCAACAGCCTGCCGGCATGGGCGACGGTTGGTACTACGAACCCACGGTCGTGGCATGTCCGGACCAGCAGATCGGCATTGTCCAGCGCGAACTCTTCGGACCGGTGGTCAGTGCACTTAGGTTTACCGATGAAGCCCACGCACTCCAACTCGCCAACGACAGTCGTTTTGGGCTCGCTGCAGGTGTCTTCACAGCAGATATCGGGCGTGCTCTGCGAATAACCAAGGGCATTCGCAGTGGTATTGTCTGGGTCAATACTTACCGGATGGTCTCACCACTCGCCCCATTCGGTGGGTACAAGGACAGTGGCTACGGCCGCGAATCAGGCCTTGAGGCGATCTATGACTATACTCGGCCCAAAACCGTCTGGCTGAACACTTCGCCCGATCCTATCGCCGATCCCTTTGTCATGCAGTGATCCCGCGCAGGCCGAACAGAGGAATCTATGAAAAGCTGACCTGAGTCACGACAACAAGCATTACTGGCTCCATTAGGACTGATCGATGGTGCTAGACTTCAAGCAGCTACGTCCTGCCTTTTGCGAGCCTTGAACGTATCGAAACGACGTTAAACATGAAATTTCAACTCGTCATCAATATGGAGCGCATGTCGGCTGAAGCCGATATGAAAGATGTGGCCCAGCACACGCTGGAGATGGTACAGATGGCAGATAAGGCAGGATTTGAAAGCGCCTGGGCTGCCGAACACCACGCGCTGGAGATGACCATCGCACCCAATCCTTTCCAGATCCTGACCTGGTGGGCAGCACACACCAGCCGAATCCGCCTTGGGACTGCAGTGGTTGTTGCACCCTACTGGCACCCGATCGATGTGGCCGGAGAAGCTGCCCTGCTCGACCTGTACAGTGGCGGACGACTTGAATTTGGCATCGGTTCAGGTGCCTACCAACGTGAATTCGACCGTATGCATCCCGGTCTTAAACAATCTGAGGGTTACAGGTATGTACAGGAAATGCTGCCCGTCGTTAAATCGCTCTGGGCTGGTGACTATGCCCACGACGGGGAGTTCTGGTCGTTCCCGACTGCCACGTCGGTACCTCAATCGCTGCAACAGACTCATCCCCCTATTTGGGTCGCAGCCCGGGCCCCGGTAACCTACGATTTTGCAGTAAAGAATAATTGCAACATCATGTCGTGGGCTCTCACCCGCCCGTTCTCGGAGGTGGAAACCTATATGGAACGCTTCGAGACCGCACTTCGCGACAACCCCGGTACCGCCCGACCGATCTTCTCGACAATGCGTTACACCGCTGTGGTAGAAAATACGGAACAGATCGATGATGCCGTCACGTCCGTGTACCGGCAGCTGGGTCAGTTCGAAAACCTGTTCAAAAACCTAGGGGGCGTTAACAATGGCTTCCCTCAGGAAATCGACCTTGCTGATCTGAGCAGTCGCAAAGAATTCAATCGGGATGAACTGGTGAACAACCTGATGTTCGGCACCCCCGATCAGGTTATTTCCAAGCTCAAACAGTACCAGGAAATCGGTGTCGATCAATTCACCTATTGTGCAAGTTTTGGCCTCGGCCAGGCTGCACAAAAACGCTCGCTGGAACTGTTCATCAACGAAGTTATGCCCGCATTTGACCAAAGTGCGAGCGCTACTGCCGAACGACAGACGGCCAGCTGAGCTGTCCACGGGGGACCCGAATCCCCCAAACTTGCAACCGTCCCCTACTTGATTCCCAGCTTAGCCCGGGTTTCATCTGCGGTGCAGGGTCGACCGCCCAGCTCACGAATGATCCGAACTGCTTTATCGACCAGCTCACCGTTACTCGCGAAGACACCTTTTTCCAGATAGAGATTATCTTCCAGCCCAACCCGTACGTTGCCACCGAGCAACATCGCCTGTGCCACCATAGGCATCTGGGCACGACTAATTCCGAAGCCAGACCAGAACACCCCAGGCGGTAGCTGTCCGACCATCGCACTCATGGTCGCTGGATCAGCACCGGCACCCCAGGGAATCCCAAGACATACCTGATACATGGCTGGCGAATCGATCAAGCCCTCAATGACCAATTGATTTGCAAATCTCAGATGCCCTAGATCGAACACTTCCATTTCAGTTTTAACACCAATTTCCTGATACCGCGCGGCCATTGTGCGGAGCATATTGGGGGTCTGGACATAGATCAGATTGCTATCGCTGAAGTTAATAGTGCCACAATCAAGCGAAGCAATATCAGGTCGCAGGAGTTCGACATGAGCCATTCGTGTTTCCGCGTTAACCATATCGGAACCTTCACCTGCAATGGTTGGATCATCATCGTCCACCACAAGATCACCCCCCATGCCTGCCGTCAGGTTGATTAATACATCACGACCACTGTTCCGAACCCGCTCCACCGCATCTTTAAACAGGTCGACGTCACGGCTGCCGATACCCGTTTCTGGGTCGCGTACGTGGATATGGACGATCGCGGCCCCGGCATCCGCCGCCTCGATTGCCGAGTTAGCAATCTGTTCCGGCGTGACCGGCACGTCGGGGTGCTTGCCAACCGTATCGCCTGCTCCTGTCACCGCACAGGTGACGACCACTTCTCTGTTCATCTCCATGGTGTTCTCCTTAGTACTGCTTTCAGTTCCGCTCCATTAACAACACTTATTTTCGCATCTTTATTCTGGGCTCATCTCAGGCCAACCATCCTGCCCGGGTGGGTACCAGTATTTCTCCAGTACTTTCTGGATTTCCGCCAGACACTGATCCCGCCGTCGTTCCAGTTCATTGAAATCTCGATCGCCCGATTCGACCTCGCAGCCCTCCACAATCCTGTTCTTGAGTTCCTCAGTCAATTCAGGTGCCTTCATGTGTGACCACGGCAGTTCAAGGGCCGGACCGAACTGCTCGATAGTGTGACGCATCCCGCCTGGCCCTCCCCCCAGATGCCACGCCATAAAGGTTCCCATGAACGCCCACCTCAAACCCGGACCCCCGGTAACGGCGGCATCGATCTCGGGTACCGTTGCTATACCGTCATTAATAAGGTGAAGAGCTTCTCGGTAAAGCGACTCCTGGAGTCTATCGGCAATATAAGCTTCGATCTCCTTTCTGACATGCAACGGGCGCATGCCGATGTTGCGGTAGAACGCACCCGCGGCACGCACAAACTCCAGGCTGGTCTGCTCACCACCCACGACTTCAACCAACGGCAATAGATAGACCGGGGCAAAGGGATGACCGATTACCAGTCGCTCTGGTCTCCGGCAGCGGGACTGGAGACGGCTGGGCAGCAAACCCGATGAGCTCGAGGCAACCACGATGTCGTCTTTGGCGTGTCGGCCGATCTCTTCGTGTACAGCAATCTTGAGATCCTCGCGCTCAGGTACGTTTTCCTGAACAAAATCCGCATCCGCAACAGCCGTCTCGATATCAGGGGCAAATTCCAGTTTGCTACGATCGGCTTTTTCGCCGAGGCCCGCCCCTTCGAGTATCGGCCAGGCGCTGTCGACAGTCTTCAAGACCATCTCAGCCGCAGCAGGGGAGGGGTCTGTCACGACCACCGACAGCCCGTGGGCAAGACATCGTGTTGCCCATCCGCTACCGATTACCCCGCCCCCGACCAGCGCTACGCGTTGGATGTTTTTAGTCTTCATATGTCATCAATCCCTATTCACCCCGAAAAACCGGTTTTCGCTTCTCTACGAAAGCCCGCACACCCTCTTTCGCATCCTCTGACTTGAGCATTTTGCGATAAACGGGCAAGTCTCCGGTACGCATGGTCTGAAAGGCATTCTCCACCGTATCGCCTTCGATCGCGCGCAGCACTTCTTTTACGGTCTGGACAGCCAGTGGTGCCGAATCGGCAATCTGATCCGCCCATTCACGCGCACGTGTCATTAGCGAGTCGGCCGGAACCACTGCGTTGATCAGCCCGCGCCGGGCTGCCTCCTCAGCCGACATCCGGCGACCCAGAAGCAGCATCTCCATCGCTATGTTGTAGGGGAGTCGGCGGGGCAGACGCTGTATGGCCCCTGCATCCGGCACCATGCCCAACGGCATTTCAGGCAACGCGAACTCGACGTGATCAGCAGCAATGATCAGGTCGCAGGCCATCGCCAGTTCAAACCCGCCGCCTATGGTCAGTCCGTTCAGAGCCACGATCACCGGTTTGTTGAGATCCCACATTTCCGTGAGGCCCGCAAAACCGCCGGGCAGATCAACATCGGCCTCCCACCAGTTATCCAGTTGCTGCTCGCCACTGTCTACTGCTTTTAAGTCCCAGCCGGCTGAAAAAACCCGATCACCCGCTGCGGTCAGCAAGCCGACACGCAGACCTGGATCATCGCGCAGAGTCACGATTGCATCGTTGAGCATCCGGCTCAGGGTAAAATCTATTGCGTTAACTTTGGGCCTGTTCAACGTGATCTCCAGAACCGCACCACGTCGCTCTACCATCAGTTCTTCACTTCGGTCCGTCATTTTTTTCCTCACTGCGGCCAGCTTTCAGGGGTCGCTCAGCCTGGTATCTGTAGTTTAAAGCTAGCGCGATAATAGCGCCTGGGTCTGATCTAAGAGGCACGTGATTCTAGGGCATCGACATAAGATCGTCTGTACTCCGATGGAAATTGACGCTATCCCACAATAAGATGGTGTACTGAACACAACTCTCAAGCGCCGTTGTCCGCTGATTCCGAGGCGGTTGTCAACAGCGCCCTACAATCAAGGTGCGAAGCAAATGGATCTTGAACTGACTGAAGAACAGCGCATGCTGGCTGATTCCGCACGAGCTTTTGTCTCCGAGGAACTTCTGCCCCACGAAAACGAAGTCGAAAAACAAGGTGAAGTACCCCCAGATCTTGGGCAGCAGATCACTCGTAAAGCAATCGAAATGGGCTTCTATGCTGCCAACCTGCCCGAATCGGTTGGAGGCGGCGGCCTCGACTACACCTCTCTGGCGGTCATTGAACGGGAATTCGGCAAAGTCTCGCACGCTCTCAACGGCTTTGCGTGGCGGCCCACGGAACTGCTGATGGCCTGCGAGGGCAACCAGATAGAGCGTTATCTGGACCCCTGCGTTCGAGCAGAAAAAACCGAATGTTTTGCCATCACCGAACCCGGTGCCGGGTCCGACATCTTGTCCATGGCAACCCGGGCAGAAAAGGTCGGGAACGACTGGATCATCAATGGTTCAAAACATTTCGTCAGCAGTCACATCCTGCCGGATTTCGCCATTGTTTTTGCAGTGACTGGCACCGATCAAACCGATCGCGGTCCGCGCAAACGGGTCACGGCGTTTCTGGTTGACCGCGGCCAGCCGGGTTTTGATATCGTACGCGGACCCCGCTGTGTCAGCCAGCGTGCTTATCTGAACTTTGTACTGTCTTTCAATGACTGCCGTGTCGGACCCGGTCAAGTACTGGGAGAAGAAGGCGAAGGTCTCATCCTGGCAGATAAGTGGATCAAGATGGGGCGGGTCTGGGTGGGTGCCGGTTGCTGTGGGCGGGCGGAGCGTCTGCTGGAACTGTCGATCGACTGGGCGGCCAATCGTACACAGTTCGGCCAGAGTATTGGCAAATTCCAGGGCACATCTTTCAAACTGGCTGATATGGCGACCGAACTGCAGGCTGCAGACCTGCTGGTCATGCACGCTGCACACAAAGCAGATCAGGGCCGGATGACACGTACAGATGCGGCCATGTGCAAGCTATATGCTTCTGAAA
>LUME01000258.1_pt1 | contig 12310 bp, 13 predicted proteins | sample 729951 | NCBI WGS metagenome assembly LUME01 (sample SAMN03860271, study PRJNA289734) | marine metagenome | biome: seawater column; feature: ocean; material: water; isolation source: Red Sea water column Station 34 - depth 200m | place: Saudi Arabia: Red Sea | collected 2011-10-15 | depth 200 m | reverse complement strand
AATATATCTTTTTTTAATTGAAATAATAAATGACCTATCCCTAAGTGGGCTGTAGGATTAAAAGTATTAATCTCCAATGATCTCATATAGGCTTCGATGGCAATATCCCTTTGTCCATTTCTGCTTTGGGCATAACCCAGCCCGGCCCATCCTTGCCAATCTGCCGGGTTGGATTGCACAATTTCACCATAGATTTTAACTGCCTTATCCATATCATCAATGGTTAAATAGGCTTCTGCCAATCCCATTTTTGCCCGGGTGTTATTAGGCCAAATTTTTACGGATTTTTCATAATGATGTATGCTGGACATGGTGATTCCCATTTTACCTAATTGTTCTGCCCGATAGGCCAAAGCTGTGCTCCATCTGGCTCGTACCTTGCTCTGATTTTGACCAGAGGCTGCCAGAGCCTGTATTGTAAAATCAGCAACGGATGGGTCATTATCACTGAATAAATCCAAAAATGCCAATGCTAGACCTTGTATATCTATATCAATATTCTGAGTTAATATTTTTAGTTTTTTGATTAAAGTATCCGATGGCCGTGAAGCATCTCCAGACATAAATGTTATAGCTAGACCAGCAAATAATTGTGGTTCCGGATCTGCATTAGATCCAATTAATGAAAGGATATTTTCTTTTGATATCTCTCCTAACTCATGTTGAAGAAGAGCAATTTCTAAAGCATGGAGTGGTTTAAGCTCGCCGTACCAGATTTCTACCTGATCTGCAATCGATTGGGTGGACATATCCACATGGCACTGCTGACAGGCATTCTCTAATCCCAATTGTTTATCTAACTCCGGCCTTGGTATGGAAATGGTGTGATCTGCCCGGACAAACTTGAGTGCATTCCCAACCGCTTGATGCTGCTGAAAAGGCATATGGCATGATGTACACTGACTTCCTTTTGATTCCGGTTTATGAAATGTATGGGAGGTTAGATTTTCATTCTTTGACATATGGCAGGATGTGCATTGACCGTTATCAAACCGTCCTTCTAGTGGATTTCGGTTTACATCCTGGTATCCATTTGAATGGGGACTGTGGCAATCCACACAGGTCATGGAACCGTTAAGATAACAATCACTGAATACGTGATTTTGCTGATAACCAAATGCCCTGATTCGGCCATCTGGAAAGTATGGGTTACCCCCCAGCATGGCAAATTTTGTACTGAAATAAGATTCAAAATCCATCCCCGGAAGGTAGCCGGGACGCAGCATATCTTTTAAACCATGGCATTGGGCACATACATTAACCGATTCTTCCTTGGTAACTGTTTTTAATGAACGAATTCCTGTATATCCTTTAATGATATTTTCCCCATATTCCATAAGTGAAACATGGGTTTTTCCAGGCCCATGACATGATTCACAATTAATGGAAAGATCTGTGAAAGTTGTCTGATATTTGCCTTTTTCTGATCTAAAGGATGTAACAATCTGACTGCCATGACATTGTTGACAATTCTTTTTTTCTGTTAGCAATCCTAAGGCTCGGCTTGGTGGCCATTCAGAAAATTGTCTGGGAGATATGGATTCAGTTGCCGGCACCCATCCGGATAAATCATTGGTTTCAAAAAACCATGTCTGTTTACCAGGATGGTAATCAAATGGGAGGAGTCGCATGGTTCCATCCGGGAATAATCCGAAATAGGTTTGTGTACCGCCGCCATATAAATGACCACCACCTATAACACCAACTACTTCGTACCGGACTTCTGGGAATCCTGTTTCCTGGGCGCGGAAATAATACCGACCATCTTGTTTAAATGGAATAAACCATCCGTTTTTAAGCATGATCTTATCCCCGTCAAATGGAGCCAAAACTCTTTTATCATCTGGAGAACCACCGGCTTTTGCATGGGTAGAGTTTTGCCAAGTACTAAATTGATCCGGATGACATGTGGCACAAGCGTCTGAACCGACAAATTGATTAGATTGACCAAATAAACATGACCACCCTAAGGCAAGGATGCTTATACGCCATCGAATACAGTTCATTATAATTTAATTGTTTGACCAGTCCGGCGGATCACATTCACAAAATGTGCGAATCTGATTTACATAGTTTACAATTTCTTCTCGACTGAGTTTTTCACCCCACCCGGGCATAAAATGACTTTTATTCATAATCCTCCCTCCAACATAAATGGTGTCAAATAATGTATCATCTGACCGTTCACCCATCAATTTTTTATCGGTTAAATCACCGGGCTTAGTGGGTAAAAACTTTGCATTGAACCCATTGCCACTTCCATTGAATCCGTGACATGCTGCACAGTTTTCAATATATTTATTTTTCGTTGAATAAGGTCGATTTTCTAAAAGATTTAGATATTGAATATTTCCATTGGATGTCCGTTGTGCTAAATAAGACTGTAAAAGGGGTAATATTGTTGGGTCCATTTTTGTTTTTGGCATAATACTTTCCGGCATTACCATATGGGGCATTTCGATCGCCATTTTAATAAACCCATCTGTTAAACGTTTCCCCACATTACTTAAGCTTGGGCCAATCTTTCCTCCTTGCCCATTTAATTCATGGCAGCCAAGGCAGGGGAGAAAATCGTTTAGTAGCCGCTCAACCTTGTTGGATTGAAAATCAGATATGTCCGGCAGTTTTGTTTTTGACACTGCACCCCCCATCCAATTGGACAATATTTCAATTTCAGCATCTGTTAAATGATAATTGGGCATCCGGCTCCCCGTCCCGGGGAAAAACCCGTTGGGTCTAATGGGTGGAATTTCTTTTAAATATTGAGTAAGCCATATAGAGGGTGTCTTCATCCGTTGATGGGTTAGGTTGGGAGCATTGTGTGTATCAAACCAATTATCTGCTCCACTCATGCTGTGACAAGCCTGACAATTTTGGGATAGAAATATGTCTCGACCTATAGTTGCTGATGCGCCGAGGTTTTCTTTTTTTGCCTGTTTAAGATTACTAGAAAGGGATTCATTTTTCGATTCTGCAATACCTTTTAAATAACCGATCATGGTATCGATATTTTTTTTGTCTGCTTTATTGTTTTCACTAAAAAAGCTGGGCATAGGTGATTCTCGGGGGACGTATGCAGATGGTTTCAGAATTAAATCATAGAGCCATTCTGGTTGAAGGCGAACCGCCGCATCGGTGAGATCAGTAGATTTTGCCTGACCCAATTCATTTAATGTATGGCAGGCAGTACATTGGAATTCATTATGGATCAGTGCTAGTCCTTCTGCATTTTTCTTTGCTTTTACTTTCGAAAGTGTGCGATTCTTTGGCAGAGCCTGTCGGGTCATCAGGTATTGGGTCAAGGCCAATGCTTCTCCATCAGAAAAACCAAAATCCGGCATCCGGGAGTTGCCAATATGCTGGCGTACTTTTTGGGGCGATTTTAGGTAATCGAAGAGGAATGCTTCATTATACCGTACACCGGCATAGCTCAGATCAGGGGCTCTGTTATTGATTATTTGAGATTGATCTACACCACTGTGGCAATTGCCGCAGCCCAGTTCGTTGACTAAATCATTTGGCGGTAAATTATTTTGACCCCACGCAAATGATGCAACCAAAATGGTGACGGTTCTAATTATATATCTACCAGCCAAATTGTAGATCCAGTGCAGGGGACAAATGCGCTTGGGCCCCAAACGGATATTCTCCTGCAATAAGTTTATAGCCAAAATGAATTTGGAATTTTGGGCTTTTCGTCCAAACCATTAACCCTTTATGCTCAAAGGCATATCGCCCCCTGCCGCCCGGCATCATTATCATATCGTAATCCATGGAATACGACCAGGACGGACGGAATGAACTTGTATATTCACCACCAATCGTAAACACAGTTCCATTATAATAAACGGATAGGCGAGGATAAATAATGGGTAAATCAATGGTGGCATCATTTGATAGCTTGTCGCCCCCAAGGCTAAATCCAAAGCCACCTCTTAATGTGAGAGTGCTATTGTTAGTGATGGGTCTTGTGCCCATCCATTCACCATGGAAAGACACCATTTGAGGAATCGTAAATTGGGGCGAAATCAAAGCGAACATGTCCGGCTCACCCAATTCCATACCCAAAGGGCTCTGGAGCCATTTCATCCCCATGGTAGGATATTCCACACGAACAGTTCGTGCTCTTTCCCAATTGCCATACATGGTTTGTTCCTGCTTAAATCCGATACTTGGCATAAGTACAAATTTATTAATAATCAGCTCGGACCCATTGTTCAACCCCATCCGAAATGGAGAAAACAAACCGACTTCTTTTCGCTCTACATCCACACTGGTGGCTGTCCCGCCGCTCCATTGTCCGGAAAGTATTGATAAAAGAATAATGGGGAAGATTTGCTTCATTTCACCGCCCAAAATGCAGTGACGGGAATATGATCTGAGAGTGCTGTGGCTTCTTGATGGGTGGTACCATTGCTCCAACTGGTGTTGGTCCAAAGATAATCCAGCTTCCGATCTAATTTTAAATTGTCATCAGGGCTATGGGTAAAATGTGTTGTTTCCTGATTACCATATTCTGACAATGAAATGGCTGGTGTATAGGTTTGATAGAGCGGACTTAACCAGGTAATCTCCGGTGCAAAATATGCTCCCTCTTTATGGTTGTGGTCTCCGCCCGTATGATAAGATTCCCCACTGCATTGATCTTCAATACAATAATCCAATTTAGCTGCGTTTGGGGGCAGTGCATTTAAGTCGCCACCAGCCACAAAATTATGTCCTTCCGAAACAATACCATCTAGAATATTTTTAAATCCGTTTATATGTTTTTGTTTGGTATCGTCAGTGGCGAATGCGGTGAGATGTGTATTTACAGCATAGAAAGAATTCCCAGGCATGCCCACTTTTGCCTTTAATACATTTCGCCGGAGATAAAAATATTGTGTGAGGCCATCTTGGTCATTTCTTAAGGGAAGCTGATGTCGTTCTGCTTCTTTCAACTCCCATTTCGATAAAGTCAGATTTCCCGTATTGACTCGACCCAAACCATCGGCCAATATGGCCTGAGCTTCCCACATGGATCCATAAGCGCCATAGTTCATATCTGTATTATCCAGCAGCCATTGGGCCTGATTGATATATGCTGTTTTTTTGGATTGAATATCTACTTCTTGCAAAAGAATAATGTCCGGATCTTCTGCTTTGATTTTAGCGGCCAATCCTTCCAAACCTTTCATTACCTCGGATTTACTCAAAATGGATCGGTTACCGCATCCATCTCCAAAAAAATCCAACCTAGCCACACCAAATCGAATATTCCATGTCATGACTTTGATAGTTTTTTTGCCTTCCACATTTTTGATGGTGCCAGCCCGATACATGACTGCATCTTCTACATCGGCAAATTGATTCACTAAAGGGTCGCAGGATGAAAACAGCATCACGGCCAAGACACAACATATATATTTTAAGGAGTATTGCATGGACATTTTCCCCAAGATGGATTTCAATTTAGCACCGCTCAATTCCGGTGGCAAATAAAACTACCTTGTCATTCGCGCTGATCCAGCCTGCTGCTTTCAGGGATAAATATGCGGACCATACTGCACCCACTTCAGCACTGGCATTCATCTGCGCTTTCCCATTGATTTCATTCGTGAGTTCAGGCAGTTTATTTTCCGGGGCAGAGACGGCAATCCCATTACTTTGAGCCAATATATCCAATATCCAATGGCCGCCCAATGGTCCCGGCACATTAAGTCCCAGTGCAATGGTATCACTGTTGTCCCAAAATACAGTATCTTTTTCTATGGTTTGAAATGCGCTCACCACCGGAGCGCACCCATCAGATTGTGCAGCTACCATCCGCGGCATTTTGCTATCAATCCCCCCCATACCCGCCATTTCGTGGAAGGCTTTCCACATGCCGATCAACCCTGTGCCGCCGCCGGTGGGATAAATGATTACTTCCGGAAGTGTCCACTCCATCTGCTCCGCAATTTCATAGCCCAAAGTTTTTTTACCTTCCACGCGGAAAGGCTCTTTCAATGTGGAAATGTCGAACCAATTATTCTCCTTTTGATCTAACATTGCCTTTGCCGCATCAGAAATGGTTTTGCCGCTTAAAACCAGATTGGCACCATATTTTTCGGTGGCTTCTTTAAATGGGGTGGGGATGGTTTCGGGTAAAAATACATGACAGTCAATTCCTGCTTTTTGGCAATATGCCGCTGCAGATACACCAGCATTCCCGGCGGAAGGGAGGCAAATCGACTCCACACTTTGTGCTTTCGCCATAGTAACAGCTAGGCCCATGCCTCGATCCTTGAAGGATCCAGTGGGGTTTACAGTTTCATCTTTAATCCACACATTATTATCAACTTGAAGCAGGGGTGTTTTTCCTTCTCCGAGGGTGACCATTTCATCCACAGCAGGCAATACGCTTTGGTATCGCCAAAGAGAATCATTGTCACCCATTATATCTATGGGCCGTTGTTGGCCTTCCCAATTGTAGTGGACTTCTCTGGGTTTTCCGCAATCGCAAAGCCATATGGGCGTGGGCGGACTGTGGTCAACCTGTTTACATGATGAACAAATGGTGTACAAGTGTCTTATTCCTTTTATGGTACAGAAGTTAAATATAAACCCTTCTGATTTTCATTGCATGATTATTCAGACTTCTGACATATTCGTATCCATTTTATTCACACAACAGAGATAATGAGTACACAAAATGAAGATTAAAACCATTCACATTATATTATTATTAAACACTTTAGCATGGGGTGGAAACCTTAAAGACGATATTTTACCCATGCGAGAGCGGGCTACAGTTCGGGATGCCTTGCTTAAAGATCGATTTGAAACTGTTCTGCCGGAAATCATGCGGCGAAATGATATGGATATGTGGCTCATCATCGCCCGTGAATACAATGAAGACCCGGTAATTCGTACCATGCTCCCTGCTACTTGGCTCAATGCTCGGCGGAGAACTGTCCTTGTTGTATTCGATCCGGGACAAAATAAGCCTTTGGAAACCTTTGCGGTGGCACGATATGATGTAGGTGAAGTGTTTAAAAAGGCGTGGGATCCTGAAGAACAGCCGGATCAATACAAAGCATTGGCTGATTTAATCAAAGATAAAGATCCGAAAAAGATCGGTATAAATATGAGCGAATTTTTTGCGCAAGCTGACGGATTGACCGCCACAGAGTACGATCTATTTAAAAAAGCGCTCCCCAGAAAATATCAGAAACGGATCGTTAGCGCTGAGCAAGTGGCTATTGGCTGGCTCGAAACCCGCAGTAAAAAGGAAATGGACGTCTATCCAAAGATTTGCCGGATTGCCCATGACATTATTAAAGAAGGCTTTTCTGCAAAGGTCATTACGCCGGGCGTAACCACGACTGACGATATTGTATGGTGGTATCGGGAACGGATTCGTGACCTGAATCTCGTTACTTGGTTTCACCCCTCTGTGGATATTCAAAGAAATGACCAGCAGAATTTTAATTTTTTGGAAGCCTTTTCAAAATCCAAACCGGATAATGTGGTCCGTCCGGGAGATTTACTTCACGTGGATTTTGGCATCACTTATCTCAGTTTAAATACAGATACACAGCAGCACGCATATGTACTTATGCCGGGGGAAGATACGGTTCCTAACGAATTGGCAAAAGCGCTAGCCACTGGTAACCGCCTGCAGGATATATTGACTGATCAATTTGAAACGGGGAAAACTGGAAATGAAATGCTTCACGCTGCCCTAACCCAGGCCAAGGAAGAAGGCATTAAACCTCAAATTTACACCCATCCTATTGGTTATTATGGCCATGGTTCTGGACCGACCATCGGCATGTGGGATAAACAAGAAGGTGTTCCGGTAAATGGTGATTATCCACTATATCCGAATACGGCGTATTCGATTGAGCTGAATGCGAAGATTTTCATTCCTTCATGGAATAAGGAAGTGGCCATTATGCTAGAAGAAGATGCATTCTTTGATGGAAAATCCTGTCAATATATTGACCCGAGACAAACTGAAATGATCATTGTTGATTGGGAAACCGATAAGTAAGAATTCTAAGGATAAAACAGGAACTAAAGTTTTTCAAAAACACCTGTTTCTTTATTCTTCCTCACTTTATCATAATCAAAACATCGGCCATTCATAGCTACATAAACACCATGGGGCAAACTCTGGACAAACCCCAAGGCGCTCCCTAAATTAAAAAGGCCATCGGAACTGCCAAATTTATATGGAATCATGGCGCCGGTGATTACAATGGTTTTTTTCAGTTTTTCCTCTGCCAAAACCTTTCCTGTTTCGGTCATGGTATCTGTGCCATGAGTAATAATGATTTGATCTTCATTGGCTTTCCGGCAATTTTCAACAATAAGTTGCCGGTCCTCGGCGGACATGTCAAGGCTATCAATCATCATAAGGGTGCGAATATTTACATCAAGTTTGGATCGGCCCAGCTCCAGCATTTCCCGCATGTGAGTATCTTTAAAAAATAGTTTTCCAGTAATTTCATCGTATTCTTTGTCAAAGGTGCCCCCGGTAATAAAGATTTTGACTGCCATGACCTATAATAATTCCAATACATTTTCTGGAGGGCGACCCAGTACGGCCTGATCCCCTTTAACCACAATGGGGCGCTCCATAATTTTAGGATAGGTAGCCATGGCCTTCGTCATGGCATCATCGTCATCTACAAGATCACCAATGTTGTTCACCTTAAAATCCGCTTCTCCTTTGCGGATGAACTCTGCAGGGCGCTTCCCCAATTGTTTGGAGAGAATGCGAAAGTCCGCTTCTGAAGGTACATCCTTCAAATATTCGATAATAGTAGGTTCAATACCGTTGTCACGCAACAGTTGTAGGGTTTGCCTACTCTTGCCTCACCGTGGGTTATGATAGATGGTAAATCCGTCCATTTGTCCTCAATCCTTTCTCGGTAATGGTAAAATTGTTGGATGAAGTTAAGGGATGAATACCTGTATTGGCAAAGTGTCAAATTGGCTCATCCATATGGCAGAAAAGGTCATTTGAAGGACACCTAAATGAAGGATCAACATTTGGTAAGGGGGATTATATAACATGACATTTATAGAATTTATGAAAAAATTAAGTAAAATAGTAGATACTAATAATAAAGCTAAAAAAGATATTTCTCAAAATGAAATACATTTTTTCTGTTATATTGCTTATTAATTCAATATTTAGCCAGGATACGATGAAAACATCACAAGGCAAGGAACTCTCAGGGAAGTTTATTAGTGAAAATGGATCATTTGTAAAATTTAAAATGACTAATAGCTCTACAGTATCTTCAATTCCATTTGGATCAGTAGTACATATAAAAAACAGTAAAGGTGATATTATTTTTACTGGAGAAGGAGGTAAAAAATTAGAAGAATTACAATATGCCCTCATCCTAAAACGAGAGTTGGTTGTTAATAGTTCTGTATCTAAACAGGAACAACAAGATGTTTTAAAATTAAAATCTGGTGGTAATTATAAAGGTGAATATATAAAAATAGAATCTGCTGATGTATTATTCAAACCTGGAGGTTCCTATGGTTCGCAACGAATAAAGATTGATGAAATAAAAATGCTCAAATTATCCGATGGCACGGAAGTAATTAAAAATGGAAGGGTTAAACGGAAAGAGAATGAGACCATTACTATTAAACCTGGAGATAAGATTATGGTAGAATATGATAAAATATCAAAATCTGTAACTGGGTTATTCCATGGTTTTGATAATGGTGAAATCACTATTCAAACGGCACATGTACAAGGTCAAAAACCAGTTTATACAAATGTGCCAGTTAATTCAGTTGCAAATATCATTGTTCTTCCAATGAAATCTGCAGGATATATTCCGTCATTAACTGCTTCATGTGGTATCATTATGTTTGCAGTATCTTCATTAGATGGTTTCGATTCTGAGGTAGGTTATGTAATGGCTGGGCTTGGTGCAATTACTGGTGCTTTAGGAGGCTTTGTACTGAACGATATAGCACTTAAAGGTTCCAGATATACTTTGGTGGGTAAAGATGCATGGTATATCTATAATCAAGATATAAAATAATTGTGTTTAGAATGAAACGCCTCTGGCTCAAATAAAGGAGAATGAAATGAGAAAAATATTATTAGTTATTATGATTGTTAGTGGATTTTTGTTTGCACAAAATGAAGCGTATGATGCATTAAAAGTATTAGAACCGTATATTGGAAAATGGAAAATAAAGGAATCCACCTATGGGTTTTTTGAAGGTTTACCTGAAAATACAGAAACGATAAACAGTACTGAATACAGATGGATTACTGATAGGTCAGCAATTCTTGAAACATGGGAAGCGCGTACTTTAGATGGAAAACAAAGAATTAATGTGGGTAGCATTCTATACACTCTCGACCCAGCGACTAATTCAATTAAAACAAAACATTTTGGTTATGATGGGAATGTTTATTGGACAGGTAAAGGGTGGATAGAAAAGAGAAAGAACTCGCTTGCCCTCCATGTTGAAGAGTTAACAATTAATGGTACTCATACAACCTACACTAACGAATTCAGAATTTTAAATAAAAATACATTTCAATCTCAATTTATAGATATAAATCAAGGTGGAAAACCTATAGAGAATCATCCTAAACGTAAGTTCAAAAGAGAAGAATAAAACGCCTCTGGCTCAAATAAAATGGGAAATATGGACAGAAAAGAATTCTTAAAAACAAGCGCTATCCTGACGGGAGCGACAATTTTTCCCTCAAATTCCGTCTTTGCTGAGAATATAAATAATAATGGCATTGATAAACTAACGGACGAAAACGGAAACTTTATCCACCAACCACTACCTTACAATACTGATGACCTCGAACCATTTATGGATGCAGAAACATTGCATCTGCATCATTCATTTCATCACGGCGGTGCAGTTAAAGGGGCGAACAAAGATATAGAAATGATAAAAAAGGTAATGGATAGTGGTGATTTAATAATGGCTGACCACTGGACAAAGAAACTTTCATTTCACCTCTCCAGTCACATTTTGCACAGCATATTCTGGACAAATTTGGCCAAAAAGAAATCTCAACCCACTGGCAACTTACTTAAGAGAATTGAAAAGGATTTTGGCTCAACTAATAAAATGCAGAGACTTTTGGCAAAACTATCAAAATCGATAGAAGGAAGTGGCTGGGGGATTCTTGCATATCAGCCTTATTCAGATAATTTGGTGATTCTCCAATGTGAGAATCATCAAAAGTTGACAGTTTGGGGAGCAATTCCACTATTGGTCATTGACGTATGGGAACACGCTTATTACCTGAAATATAAAAATAGGAGAGGTGACTTCGTGGATGCTTTAATGAATATTGTCAACTGGGACAATGTAGCACAACGATATGACATCGCTTTAAGACTTAAATGAAACGCCTCTGGGTCATATTATTTGTAGTTCCAATCTTTGCTCAAGATGCAAAGAAACATAATATATCCCTTGGGATGCTTGATGATAAAACAGGATTTAGTCTTATTGGCTATACTTATAATATTGAACAGACAGAAATGGATGAGTTTTTTATAGGTGGCGGGACTATGATAGTGGGATTTACAGGCTCTGCAGGATGGAAACATTATTATAAAAAATCAAAGCTTTCTTTTTATTCTGTATTGTCAGGACAAGGAGTTATGCATTTGGGATTTTCTGGTTTTATGCCAAATGCTTCGTTTGGATTAGAATATAATTTATCAAAGAGGACTCAAGTAAAAATTGGTGGCATGGGAGGAATACTACTGGGTGGTAGTTCGCGTAACGACGCTGGCGTTTTGCCTTTTGTTGGTTTGAATTTTCGGCGCTAACTCAAAATGAAACGTCTCTGGGGAAAATAAAGGATAATAAAATGAAATGGTTTATTAAATGTATTAAAAATTATGCAGTTTTCAAGGGAAGGGCAGTTAGGCCAGAGTTTTGGTATTTCGCACTAGCCAGTGCAATTATTCAAATTTCTCTTTTAATAATTGATATAATCTTAGGGTGGGACGTAGGTATAATTGATGGAATAAAAACTCGTCCTTTATTTGAGACTTCTCGTCTTTTACTCTTAGTTCCTTCTATTTCAGTTACAGTGAGAAGATTGCACGATATTAATAAAAATGGATGGTGGAGTTTATTATGGGGGTTGCCCGTTATTGGTTGGGTAATTCTGATACTGTGGTTGTGTAAAAAAGGAGATGATGGTGAGAACCAATATGGCCTCCTAGTCTAAATGAAATGCCTTTGGTTTATAATTCCTCTGATAGCATTTTTATATTCAGAGGATAGGATCATATTACAACCCAATGACTGTCTCTTATAC
>LUME01000688.1_pt1 | contig 12382 bp, 13 predicted proteins | sample 729951 | NCBI WGS metagenome assembly LUME01 (sample SAMN03860271, study PRJNA289734) | marine metagenome | biome: seawater column; feature: ocean; material: water; isolation source: Red Sea water column Station 34 - depth 200m | place: Saudi Arabia: Red Sea | collected 2011-10-15 | depth 200 m | reverse complement strand
CAGTTAGAGTATATGGGAACGAATGTATTGGCACGATCAATTTCTGTGACAAAACAGACTCCGCTGAATGAAGAATCAGCAATTAGAATTCTAAAAAGTTTAATTGATATTGTTTAAAAAAAGGGGCGCTATTTCGCGCCCCTTTTGGTTTTCATTTTAACCGATCTTGATCTGACGAACGTCCGGTTTAACTTCTTCTGCTTTGGGAATGGTAACAGATAATGTGCCATTTTTGAATTTGGCACTGATATCATCCGCCAACACATTTTCTGGAAGTGTGAAACTGCGACTAAATGATCCGGCACGTCTTTCCCGAATGCGGTAAGCACCATCATTAGATTTGTTATCCAATTCCCGATTGGCGCTCAATGTTAATACACCTTCTTCAATAGTGAGATTTACATCTTTTTTGTCAAATCCCGGAAAGTCCGCATTTAATATGAATGCATTGTCATTTTCCGAAATGTCAACAGGGATGGCATTGGTTCGAATCGTCGGATTCAAATTCCATCCATCGTTAAAGATGCCGTCCAGCATCCGGTCAAAATCGGTAATTAATGAACGAGTTGGGTTCCATTTTACTAAAGTCATTTGTGACTCCTTTGTTTTGTTTAGTTTTAAAAAATTTTCACCCCAATAATGACAATGTCTGTGCCATAAATAGAAAATTGCCTATATTTCATTTTATACTGTCTATATGTCAGTGGGGTGTGAACATATGGCATGGGGTTATGAAAATCAGGCGGAAATGAATAGTTAATTGGTCAGCATTTCAATAATTCAGTAATATTCCGTTCAAATAATTAAGGAATTATATAACACACCATGTCTAAACTTGCAATTCACGGCGGTGACCCGATTCGAACCAAGCCATTCCCAGAATGGCCAAGACCCACATCCGACTTAAAAGATGCTATCATTTCAACATTAGAGAATGATGGGTGGGGTGTAGGCAGCGCGGCTATCAGTCGGTTTGAAGAACAATTTGCTGGATTCCAGGATGCAAAACATTGTATCAGCACCAGTTCCGGCACCACCGCTCTTTGGGTCATGCTCAAAGCAGCCGGTGTGAAGGCTGGAGATGAAGTGATTATCCCGCCTTATACCTTTATCGCCACTGCTTCCGCCGTTCTCATGGCCAATGTGGTACCTGTTTTTGTGGATATAGACGAAAATACATTTAACCTTGATCCCAATTTGATTGAGGATGCCATAACCGAAAAAACAAAAGCCATCATGCCTGTCCACATTGCTGGGAATCCTGCAGACATGGATGCCATTTTAGCGATTGGGCAAAAACATGGTATCCCCATTCTTGAAGATGCAGCCCAAGCCCATGGTTCAGAATGGAAAGGGACGAAAGTGGGTGCATTGGGCCTCGGTGGTATTTTTAGTTTTCAAACATCAAAAAATATGTCTGCCGGCGAAGGTGGAGCCATTGTCTCTAACGACGAAGCATTTTATGAAAAGTGTTTTTCTTATCATAACTGCGGTCGGACAAAAGGAGGCGAATTTTATGAGCATTCATTTCTTGGTGGAAATTTTCGACTGAATGCCATGGCCACCAGTATGCTTATGCCCCAGATAGATTCTATTTTTCATGATATGGCATTACGAGATGCAAATCGACAAAGATTGGATGATGCCATCGGGCAAATCAACGGCATTACGTTAAATGGGACCTATGAAGGAACCACACGACAGGCTAATCATATTTATCTAACGCGTTACAATGCGGACGCATTTCATGGCATACCGAGGGAGAAATTCTTCAAAGCCATGCAAGCGGAGGGTATTTATACATATATGGGCTATACGCCCTTGTATCGGGAGAAATTATTTGTTATGGATGCGGATGAATATCCATGGCTCAAAGGGTATGATTATAGTTCATTGAGTATGCCCGTCACAGAGCGAATTGCCGACGAAGAAGCTGTCTGGTTAAAACAAAATCATTTACTAGGCGATGCACAGGATGCGCAAGATATTATTGATGCATTTGAGAAAGTGACGTCTGCACTCAGAACATCACCTGAATCATTTCAGGATTAATCTATAAAAGTCGAAAATAACTCGTCATATACTGGTGTCATATTACCCCAGTCAAATGGTTCAGCAATTGCCGAAAATTTACATGTTCTTACATGTGAAATATCCATGATGGCTGATTTGAGTTTTTCATAAAGTTCTGATTCATCTATGTAAATGTGATTTTTATGGTATTTTTCCGGCAGTAGTTCAGGATAAGTAAGCCGATTAGGCAAAAGGGGATATGTGTCAGTATAAATCGCTTCAATAATGCTGATACCGAAGAAATCTTGGATATTGGTGACGGGTAAAATATCCGCATTCCACAGCCATTGGGCATAGGTTTCAAACGATTTACAAAAGCCAAAGTGGACAATCTTTTCAGATAGCTTTTCCTTGGCCTCATCAAAAATGGATGGTGTCGATTTAAAATTCTCCCCAAGTACCGCCAATTGGAATTCAATTCCTTTATCTTGAAGCCGGAATAATGTGTGAAAAAAGTCCTCTGGATTTTTGTCATATTCCCACCGGTGGTTCCAAAGGATAAGTGGTGGCCCATCATGGTTCGTTTTAAACGGATCAAATCGATTCAGATCAAGTCCAAGGTGAAGAACAGTGCTCTTATTCTCAATAACGGAGATTGAGTCAAATTCATTATAATCGGGAAAATGTTTTAGCAAATTTTTCGATTCTTTTATAAATGAATTTTTATGGTATTTTGAATTAAATAATACGTGATCTGCAGCCAAGGCCGAGGCGTAATTGATAAATCCATAATGTTTATTCCTATTTTCAATGACGTCACGATCAGTAGGTGACCACGGATAGGAAAGCTGATTTTCATGAAAATAGATGGCGGTGGGAATGTCCTTCGATTTCTTTCGTGTTAAAGCAAGGAATGTTGTTAAGTCCAGCATGCTCGTCGCGAGAATTAAATCGGGTGATCGTTCTAAGCCATTAAATTGATTTGCCAAAGAAACAGCACCGCCGTGCATTCGCCATTTCCAATATTGACCCTTTAGGGACAATATATCAATTTCATTTTTTGAATAGCGTTGCAACCCTTCAGCCCAAGCCAGATGGGACCCTGTGAAATAGGGTTCAAGAAGTAAAATGTGCATTATGAAAGTTATAGCTGTATAGGTACAGGAGGAAGAATATTAACCTTTTTAGACACTATTCTATATGATTAAATTGATTCGTGGAATTGCCCGAACATCAAAAGGAGGAATGAAATGTCTTATTCATATAAACGCAGACTTTATTTACTAGCATGCTTAGTTTTTGTTTTAAGCATTCCTTGGGCACAAGATGTCAATATAACCTATCCTGTAGACGAAATCGAGCGTAAGCTCATCCATGAGGATTTTGAAATTTTTAAATTCCGCGATTTACGATTTAAAGGAGATATTGGGAAACGAGTCATTCTTAAGTATGACGATGGAAAGGATTTGCAAATCAAATGGCGTCGTGCATTAAATGAGGGCCACGTGTTTAATAATGCACCTCGTTTTGAAATTGCAGCCTATGAATTACAAAAACTATTTCTGGATGAGAGTGATTTTGTGGTGCCGCCTACAGTAGCAAGAGGATTTCTATTATCAGAATATTTATCCATAGAAAAAGAAGCTGTTCCCACTTTCAAAAAATCAAATGTTGTATTGGTGATGATGCAATACTGGTTAAATGAAGTATCTATTGGGGGTGAAATCTATGATAAAGAAAAATTCAATACGAATGCAGTATATGCAAAACATTTTGCCAATACCAATATCATGACGTTCATCATTAGTCACAAGGATAGTAACGAAGGAAATTTACTGACCTCAATCAATGGGGATAATCCACGAGTATTCTCAGTAGATAATGGGGTGACATTTAGTAGTCCAGAAAGTGATAAAGGTACGATTTGGCGAAATCTCCATGTCAAAAAGTTGCCGAAAAAGACCATCGATAAATTAAAAACCATCACGCTGGATGATTTGAATAGGCAATTGGGTGTTGTGGCTCAGTTGTATGTTACAGACAATGGTGTTGAAGTGGTAGAGCCAACCAAAAACCTAAAACCGAATAGAGGGGTTCGCCAAGAAGGAAATATTATTCAGATCGGTTTGACCAAAAGTGAAATCAAATCTGTAAATAGGAAAATTCAATATATTGTAAAACGGGCAAACAAAGGAAAATACGATTTATTTTGATTTTGGTTGTCCAGACTACGAAATAGATGAAAAATATAAAATATTAAATTTTCCGTTCACCCAGCCATTTTTGCCCTGCTGTTGACTTAAAGAACCGTTCTCGAAAGACAGCCTCTTTTTCCGAATAAACCATTTCCCAAAGGCGATGTTCTCGTGTCGCTTTTACATTCCTCGCATTGTGCTGATTGAGTTGAGATCGAAGATTCTTGCAATGGCCAACATATCGATGTTTTCCGTCGGCTGATCGAAGTACATAGGTAAAATACATTGTTTGTGCCCGAGACTGGAGTCGAACCAGCACGTCTTTTAGGACACACGGACCTGAACCGTGCGCGTCTACCAATTCCGCCACCCGGGCAAAAAAGCGACAGAAAATTACATTTTTGTATGTTCGATCGGCAAGGAATAAACTTGGAAGCGGAAAGGCGAATTCCGTATTTTTGCTGTCAGAATTTTGACTATGGATAATCAGGTTGTCGCCACCAATCGCAAAGCCTTCCACGAATATCACATTCTGGATACCTATGAAGCAGGTATTGAATTATTGGGTAGTGAGGTAAAAAGTCTCAGAGAAGGTAATGCCAATGTAAAGGAAGCCTATGTAGTGATCCGAAAAGGACAAGCATGGGTGGTTGGCGTGCATATTAACCCATATTCCCATACGGGAACTGAAGGGCATGATCCGGTACGAAATCGGAGGTTATTGCTCCATAAGAAGGAAATCACAAAAATACAGGCATCCCTAGATCAAAAGGGATTGACGGCTATACCCCTAAAAATATATTTTAATAAGAAGGGTAGAGCCAAATTAGAGATTGGATTGGCCAAAGGAAAAAAGACTTTTGATAAGAAAGATGCCATCAAAGAACGAGATATTAAGCGTGATGCACAAAGAGAATTACGGAATAGAAGAAGATGACATTTAAATCGGTAGATGCACAATGGGAGTTAATCAGCCGCGGTGCTGAAGAAATTATTCCTGAAAATGATTTAAAATCCAAACTGGAGAAATCAAAATCCACTGGAAAGCCATTGGTGGTAAAGTTGGGATGTGATCCCAGTCGCCCTGACCTCCACATAGGTCATGGGGTTGTTCTTCGTAAATTACGCCATTTTCAGGATCTGGGGCATGAGGCAATACTCGTGATCGGTGATTTCACCGCAATGATTGGCGATCCTTCCATATTCTCAATATCGATACATTAAAAATCGTTTATAACTCTGATTGGCTTAATGTTATGAATTTTAGTGATGTAATACGCCTGTCTAGCCATTACACAGTGGCCCGTATGCTTGAGAGAGATGACTTTACAAAACGATATAAATCTGAAATACCAATTTCCATTCATGAATTTATGTATCCTCTAGCCCAAGGGATGGATTCTGTAGAATTACAAGCCGATGTAGAATTGGGTGGTACAGACCAAAAGTTTAATTTACTTGTGGGCCGCGACCTTCAGCGGGAATACGATCAATCCCCTCAAGCTATTGTCACTTGCCCATTACTCGAAGGGACAGATGGCCATGAGAAGATGTCAAAATCCTATGGTAATGATATTGGGCTTACGGATTCTCCTGAAGATATGTATGGTAAATCCATGTCCATTTCTGATGATATGATTGAAAAGTATTTTTTATTGGCTGCCGATGCAGATGAAGCAACCATGTCAGAAGTAAAAGCGCAATTGAGTGATACAACCGTAAATCCGAGAGATGTGAAGCGGGCATTGGGCCGAGCACTGGTTGAATTGTACCATGGCAAAGATGCGGCGCATCAAGCGGAACAGCATTTTGATCAGGTGATTGTGAATAAAGATGCACCGGAAGATATGGATGAAATTATTCTAAGTAAAAATTGTTCAATAATTGATATTATTACAGATAGCGGAATGACCAAAAGTAAAGGTGAAGCACGAAGAATGATGAAGCAAGGCGCGGTTCGAATTGATAATGAAAAGGTTACGGATATAGATTTAGTTATTTCTAAAGGAAATGAAATGGTGATTAAAGTCGGCAAACGAAGATTTTTGAGAGTGAAATGAAAAAGTGGTTTTTAATGCCGTTAGCAGCGGCATTTTTCTTTTATAGCTTTACAATAAAATCTATTGATAAACCGAAATTGGTTGTATTCATTATTCTATAGTCTCTGGCCGTTATCCAGGCAAAGAGGGAATAATTGCCAATGAATGGTATGATAGAAATTTAAATCGAGTCTGGTATTGTGTTGAGGATACAACTGCTATAGAATTATCTGATTCGTCAACGGGTCGCTCTTATAAAAATATAAATGTTACTGCTTTAGGTGATTGGTTGAAAGAAAGCACTCCTAATTCTAAAATCGTTTCTATATCAGGTAAGGATCGCGCTGCAGTATTTATGGGCGGAAAAAATCCAAATATGGTCTTATGGGATGATCGAATGGGAAGCTATACTACATCTACCTATTATTCAGATTCTTTACCATTATGGGTTAAAGAAGAAACTAAAAAAAGAAACATACCTGCTTATAGAGATTCCATATGGAATCGTATTTTGCCTGAAAAAATTTATAATAAAAACACTCGAGATGATTATACTTACGGAGAAGCGGATTATACTATGAAAAATGGTTATAACCCAATATTTCCAATTAAATTTGATGAAGTTGAATTATCTGAATTCTTGGGATTTTTTTATTCACTTCCATATGGGGATGAGTTAACTATACAGCTTGGAAAAAAGGCTATAGAAATCTATGAGATGGGAATGGATCCGTATATAGATATACTCTTTTTAGGATTATCAGCTACTGATGGTATTGGTCACAGTTTTGGTCCTCATTCTCACGAACAGATGGATAATTACTTGAGGTTAGATAAACAGCTTGGAATATTAATTCAGAGTTTAGAAAAATCTATCGGTAAGGGGAATGTGCTATATATACTAACTAGTGACCATGGTGCAGTTGATTTACCAGAATATGCACGGTCTCAAGGCAAAGATGCTGGTAGGATCCAAAAAGCAACAAGGAATGCTATGTATGAAAGTGCATTAAAAGAAATAGAATCAAAAATCGGTCCGAATCAGGTAATTCAATACGGAAATAATTTCTATTATAATGAAAAAATGGGATACTTTGCTAAGCGTAGAGCCACAAAAATTTTGAAAAATACATTTTTGAAGATTCCAGGTGTTTCTGCAGTTTTAACAAGGGAAGAAATATTAAGAGGGGGGGATTCAGAATTGGAAATACGTTTGAATAATATGATTCATCCTCAAAAAAGCCCGGATGTGTATTTAATACCTAAAAAATACTGGACCTGGCGCTATCAGGCTGGATCTAGCCATGGTACACATTATGACTATGATGCACATGTACCCTTCATTATCGCAAAAGGGGGAGAAAAGGGTAAAAGTATATCTAAAAAAGTTTTTTCGGTTGATATTGCACCGACAGTGGCAAAATTGTTAGGCGTGCCCTATCCGGATAATCTGGATGGGAAGCCCATTCCTATTAAAAATTGAACAAATATTCAGAAAAATTATAATTAAAGAAATTGGTATTTTTTACAAGGAATTAAATTCCCTAAGTTTCTAACCGTTTTTTAAATCCGAAATATGGAGAAGATATGTCTGAAAATGTCAAAGAATTTACCGCAGCGAATTTTGACGCTGAGGTATTGCAGTCCGATACGCCAGTGCTTATTGATTTCTGGGCGGAATGGTGCGGACCTTGTCGCGCAATCGCGCCGGTAGTCGATGAAGTGGCCGACGATTATTCCGAAACCGTAAAGGTAGGAAAACTAAATGTCGACACCGATAATCAAGTGGCCAGTCAGTTTGGCGTAAGGAGTATCCCTACGCTTCTCATATTCAACAATGGTGCAGTGGTGAATCAAATTGTAGGCGCTGTGCCCAAAACCAAAATAACTGATATACTCGATACAGTTGTTTAAAAATTAATTAACCAATAGAATGAATCGAAAGGTTATCATTATTGGCTCAGGCCCTGCAGGGCTTACTGCAGCTTTATATACGGCCCGAGCAAATTTAAATCCGTTGGTACTTGAGGGAAACCAACCGGGCGGTCAGCTTACGATTACAACTGATGTTGAAAATTATCCCGGATTCCCTGAAGGCATTATGGGGCCGGAATTGATGGAACAATTCCGTAAACAAGCCACCCGTTTTGGTGCCGAGTGCCATTTTAAGCATGTGACAAAAGTGGATCTTAGTGAACGCCCATTCAAAGTATGGGTAGGGGATGAACAGTACATGGGAGATTCATTAATCATTGCCACCGGTGCATCAGCAAAAATGCTTGGCCTAAAGAGTGAATCAGAACTTATGGGCTACGGTGTGTCTGCATGTGCAACTTGTGATGGGTTCTTTTTTAAAGACAAGAAAGTACTGGTCGTTGGTGGTGGAGATTCGGCCATGGAAGAAGCAACTTATTTAACGAAGTTTGCGTCTGAAGTGGTACTTGTGCATCGACGCGAAGAGTTTCGCGCATCAAAAATTATGGTCGATCGTGCGCTGGCCAATCCTAAAATTACTGTGGCATGGAATTCCACCGTATCTGAGATTTTGGGGTCCCAAGAAAAAGGTGTCCATGCTGTCACATTAAAAGATACTCAAAATGGTGAGACGAGAGAGGAAGCATGTGATGGCGTATTTATGGCCATCGGTCACAAGCCCAATACGGATTTATTTGGAGATTATTTAGACTCGGACCAATCAGGATATTTGGTCACGAAAAATGGCAGTACAGCCACAAATATCGAAGGCGTTTTTGCTTGTGGAGATGTGCAGGATCACGTCTATCGACAAGCGGTCACCGCTGCTGGTTCCGGATGTATGTCTGCCATCGATGCTGAACGATACTTAGAGGCTCAGCACAGTTAGATAACCAATCGATTCATCATTAACTTTTGAGGAGAAGTGATGAATCAACGATCCACTTTAATATATGAGTTAAAAGGCCTTAAAAAGTCTTATAACAATGAAACAGTTCTTAATGTAGGTAGACTCCAATTTCACCGGGGGACGGTGTATGGTATTGTGGGGTCAGTTGGATCTGGAAAATCCACATTGATGAATATCATGGCTGGATTGGAAAAAGAATCAGAAGGAACGCTTAAATACGATAATGCAACCTTTGAGACCAATTGGCTTGGAAAAGTCAAATCCAACCCTGAGATAAAACTATCCTGTTTGGGTGGGGATTTAAAAGGGAGTAAAGTTTCTGATTTGTTTAACGATAAGTCCGCGGATCAGATTCTTTCTCGCTATATTCATAATGGCACTTGGAAGTCATTGTTGGATCGATCAGTCTCTGACTTATCCAAGGGCGAGGTGGCCTGTATCAATATGGCATTGGCGATTGAATCCGATCCCAGAGTATTATTGGTTGATGATTATGGCATTTATTTTGATAAGGATATGGAATTAGAATTTCGGAAACGGTTGAATCGAATGAATAAAGATCAAGGGACAACCATTCTCTTATCTTCACCACACGATCAGCATTTGAAATTAATTGCATCTGTATTGATTTATTTGGATAATGGCCATATTGCGAAAATTAGACCTGGGGTTGGTAAAGGCAAAGGGACAAGCCAGCAGCGGCCTCAGCAATCCGGTCGGAAAAATAAAAGAAGAGGGCAACCAAGGCAAAGATCAGCGCGCTAATCTTAATAAATGATGTAAATTTCCGTAATGAAACGTATCTACAGATCAGATTCTGACCGATTGATCGCCGGTGTGTGTGGTGGTCTGGCTCAATATTTCTCCATTGATCCCACTTTGGTGCGCTTGGTATTGGTATTCTTCACCATTTTTGGTGGTGCAGGTATATTGGCCTATGTTGTGTCATGGATAATGATCCCTGACGAGTCAGAGACACCCAAAAAGTTTAATCTAGATTCCATAAAACAAAATCCACTTTGGGGAATTTTATTGATTATTGCAGGTATTGCCGTTTTTATTCGTTTTGATCATGCATTATTCATCATTTGGGATATTTTCTGGGATAACCTCCTCAATATTTTTGTGGCATTATTTTTGGTGGGTTCGGGTATATTTTTACTCTATTCCCGATCCACAACGGTAAAAGGATCCAGTGAGGATACTCAAGATTGGGAGCCGCTTCATTTATCTGACCAAGATAAAAAATTAGCCGGTGTGTGTGGCGGTTTAGGTGTATCTTTGGGTATAGACCCAACCATCATTCGTGCCCTGTGGGTTTTTGGGTCCCTCATGAGTATCGGCATTGGTCTATTATTATATATCATCCTGGCCGTTGTATTGCCTGAACGAACTATCATGACTGAAGATATTTAATGATGCAAAAAGAACGATTCCAAGAAATTACATCCTTATTCTCGAGTAAAAAGGTGCTGGTTGTCGGCGACTTAATGCTTGATACGTATCTTTGGGGACATACAGATCGTATTTCACCTGAGGCGCCTGTACCTGTGGTTCAAGTGAATAAAATTGAACACAACCCCGGCGGTGCAGCAAATGTAGCATTGAATTTGGCCTCCTTGGGATGTGAAGTATCCGTTATTGGATTAATCGGATCAGATCCCGAAGGTAAAATATTGGCAGACCAATTGGATCGTAGGAATATTGTTTGCACTAATTTGGTAGAAAGTGATCAACGGCCAACTACAGTTAAGTCACGTATTATGGCCCAAAACCAGCAGGTAGTCCGGGCCGATCGAGAAGTGAATATAGATTTGTCTGAAACATCCAATAAAGCATTGGCTGAATCAGTGAATTCCAGCTTAGATCAAATGGATGCAATTGTTTTAGAAGATTACAATAAGGGCGTACTGAACTCTATCTCAATTGAGTCATTAATTCAAATGGCAAATGATCGAAAAATCCCCATTTATGTAGATCCGAAAAAATCCAATTTTAAAGCTTATAAAAATGTAAGATTATTCAAGCCAAATCTAGTTGATTTCAGAAATGCCTTTGATGAACAGGATGCCTTAGAGGTAGCCGGATTTAACTTAAAAAATGAGTTGAATGCAGAAATTTTGATGATTACTCGCGGTGCAGACGGTGTTTCATTATTTGCCGGTTCTGACTATCATCATATCCCTACAAAAGCGCGGCGTGTACATGATGTATCCGGTGCCGGGGATACAGTTATCGCTACATTTACTTTGGCAGACCTATGTGGCGCTTCACCCGAAGAATCAGTGGCGCTTTCTAATTATGCTGCCGGTCGGGTATGTGAAGAAGCAGGTGTTGTCCCCATTACGCTCACAATGCTGAATGAAATGGTGGAACACCATAACATCATTTAATTTCCCTTTTTTTCTATATTAAATTCCTAACCATGTCTCACGGAAATACATCATTTCGTCAATTTTGGGTAATCATATCATTTATAGGAGCGACATTCGCTCAACCTGATCTTCGGTTTCATCCATTTGATTTTGTGCAATACCGAAAACCGGGACAAGTAAATTCAATTTCTTTTAGTGATCAGTATGCTTATATCGGCACGCATCACGGCGGTGTTCAGCGGTTTAATATATTTTCTAATCGATTTGAAGAACCCATTACCCGTGCCCAAGGATTAAAGAGTAATTCAATAATAGCAGTTCACCGTGCTACCAATGGTGTTTTATGGGTGGCCACACCATTTGGTGTTGAGCATAGTTATGACGAAGCTGGGAATTGGCGGTTTATGGCGAATAACCATTTTGGTTTTTTCTCCAACCAATTTGTGGAAAGGATAGGAGAATCCAATAATTATATTTGGCTTGATGTAGGATCTGAAGTCCGTCGTATTGATCCATTAACAGGTGTTCAATTGGGTATCATGCCGAATCCTGATGAACCGGTGCAATGGAGTTCAGGATTGGCTCGTTTTCATATCGATTTATCTAACGAATTGATTGAATATTCAATCACCGATGGGTGGATGACTGACCTCCATTCCCTATTTAATCCGGATGGTCGGCAAATGCGATTAACCACTTATGCCCGCAACCGGATGGGTGAACTATGGATTGGTACAGAGGATGGCACATTCTTTCGTGGAGATCCAACCATGAAAACTTTTACGCCTTATCATTTTGGACTAGGGCAAGTGGACATTCAATCCATAGGGGGGAAAGATTCGTTTTGGATTGGAGGATTGCTAAATAGCCAAACTG
>LUME01000585.1_pt1 | contig 12429 bp, 12 predicted proteins | sample 729951 | NCBI WGS metagenome assembly LUME01 (sample SAMN03860271, study PRJNA289734) | marine metagenome | biome: seawater column; feature: ocean; material: water; isolation source: Red Sea water column Station 34 - depth 200m | place: Saudi Arabia: Red Sea | collected 2011-10-15 | depth 200 m | reverse complement strand
CTCGAACTTGTGTCCGCAACTGTCACATCTGTAATCGAACATCGGCATGGCTTCAGGCGGGAGTTTACACCGCGTCGATGGCTGTTTTCAAGCGTTGGTTTGCATCAACAGCAATGTGGTTGAGATCGGCGTCTGCCACCGAAAGGAGCGACTCCGCATCTGCGGCGGAGAGAGTGACGCTGCCGTCACCGTTCTCCCAGATGACGACGTTGCACGGCATCAGCATTCCTACCTCCAGTTCGGCGGTGAGTGCCTCATGGGCTAAGGGCGGATTGCAGGCGCCGAGGATTCGATACCGCTGAAAATCGATGTCCAGTTTTTCCTTGAACGCCTGCTTCACATCGATCTCCGTCAAGATGCCGAACCCTTGCTCCATCAGCGTCTCCCGGACTTTCGAGTCCACCTCGTCAAACTTGATATCCACAGTTCTCTGGTAACCGTAATTCATCTCATGCCTCCATCGCTTTGAATGCATCGTCCATGATGCCCATCGCCTCTTCCACTTCATCTTTGGTGATGACCAGCGGCGGTGATATCCTCATAGCGTTGCCGTAGATGCCGCCCCGCCCGAGAAGGAGCCCGCGCTTTTTCGTCTCTTCCATCAACTGATCTGCTGCGGCGGTGTTGGGTGTCCTGTCGCCGGCGGTCTCATCCACCACAAGTTCAATCCCCTGCATGAGTCCTTTCCCGCGCACCTCGCCAATTACCTTGGGATATTTCTCCTGAAGCTCCTCAAGTCCCGCCCGGAGAACCGCCCCCATGGCGGCTGAGTTGTCCTTCAAACTGTCCCGCTCGATGATGTCTATGGTGGCGTTGGCGGCGGCGCAACTGACGGGATTTCCTCCGAACGTGGAGATGGTGTTTTTGGTCAGTGTACTCGCAATCTCTTTGGTTGTCACCACGGCAGCGAGGGGCATGCCGTTGGCGATCCCCTTCGCGACGGTGATCATGTCCGGATCCACGCCGTACTGTTCTATCCCCCACATGGTGCCGGTCCTGCCGAAGCCTGTCTGCACCTCATCGGAGATAAAGAGGCCGCCGTAACTGCGGACAATCTCGGCCACCATCTTGAAGTATTCGTCCGGCGGTGTGATAAAACCGCCGACACCCATGATCGGCTCAGCCAGGATTCCCGCCACCTTCCCCGTGGTGGTGGTGCGGATCAGTTCATCCACATCCTCAGCGCAGGCGACGCCGCACTCCGGATAGGTCAGTTTCAGTGGGCATCGATAGCAGTACGGCGCCACCGCATGTTTCACCGCTGACACCTGCGTCGGCAGGGCCCGCCACGACGCTTGGGCCGTCAGCGATTGCGCCAGCAAAGACCGCCCCGAATAGCCGTGGCGCAGCGCCACAAGTTCTGAGTTTCCCGTGTAGAGCTGAGCCATCATGACGGCAGTCTCGTCGGCCTCCGTGCCGGACGCGTTCAGGAAAACTTTTTCCAGGTTCCCCGGCGCGATTTCGGCCAACCTCTCCGCCAGCTCCACCACCGGGACGGTGGGGTAGAGCGAGGAGATGTGCGTCAACCGGTTCACCTGCGCGGTGACGGCGGCGTTTACCTCTTCATTGGCGTGACCGACGGAAACAGTGAGAATGCCACCGAAAAAGTCGAGATAGGAGTTGCCGTCCATGTCCGATACACGTGTCCCCTTCGCTTCGGTCACCACCACCGGTTCCTTGTAATAATTCTTTACCACCTCGAACAGGTGTGCCTTGTGTTTTTCGCGTATTTCCTGACTGTTCACTGCTTCACCTCACTCTCTGTCAAACATATCTTTCTGCCCCGCCGGTGATGGGGATCACCACACGTTCTCCCTTCTTAATCCATCCTGTCTCCACCAGCGTCTTGAATGTAAGCCACGACACGCCAGCTTCACAGGAACTCTCGGTCCCCGACAGATCATTCACTTCCGCCGTCGCTTCCATCACTTCCTTTTCATCGACCATCACTGCCATGCCGCCACTTTCGCGAACAGTCTTCAAAATCCATCCGCCACCAAGCGGTGCGGGAACATTCAACCCAAGGGCATCGGTGTGGCTGTCTGCCCACGGTTCGTGTTCCTGCGAGCCTTCCGCAAACGCTTTTACGATGGGGGCACACCCGTCGGACTGGGCCACCACCATCCGCGGGGGGGCGTCTTCAATCCACCCAAGTTTAGTCATTTCGTTAAAAGCTTTCCACATCCCAATGAGGCCCGTGCCGCCGCCAGTGGGATAAACAATCACATCGGGCAAAGCCCAATCGAGCTGCTCGGCAATTTCGTAGCCTAACGTCTTCTTCCCTTCCACCCTGAACGGTTCCTTCAATGTGGAGAGGTCAAACCATCCGTCTCGCATCTCTTCACGCATTTTGGCCGCCGCCTCAGCGATGGTCTTCCCGCCCAACCGAAGGTCAGCACCGGACTTTTCAGTCGCTTCAATGAACGGAGCGGGGATAGTTTCCGGAAGAAAGACGTGACATTCGATTCCGGCGGGCTGACAGTAAGCGGCGGCGCTGACGCCGGCGTTCCCAGCTGACGGGAGACACAGCTCTGTGATGCCGTTCTTTTTCGCGTGAGAGACTGCCATAGCCATTCCTCTGTCCTTAAACGAACCGGTGGGGTTGACACCCTCATCTTTGAAATAGATGGTGACGCCGTTGTACTCTACTGCGTCGGTCGTGGGCGTCCACCCTTCACCGAGAGAGACGATGTGGTGATCATCAATGGGAGGAAGTACTTCTCTATAACGCCAGAGAGAATTGTCTCCATCGATAATGCTCTTCCGATCGGGAGCGGCACTACCCCAATCGAACAGCACCGCCAGCGGTCTTCCGCAGTGGCAGGTGGTCAGGACGCCCTCCTGAGGCGCTTCTTCGCCGCACCAAGTGCATTGATAGGATGTCATAATTGTCATGTCTGTCTCACTGCGGCGGGAAATTACCAAGGCACACTACTTTCTCGTTGCATCTTTGTCGTGAGGGCGACAAGATTCCTCCCCCACCCAGAGTACCCATGCTGATTCCCAACCAACGCCACCTTTTCGATATTCCGGACGACATCGCCTATCTCAACTGCGCCTACATCTCGCCGTCTCTGAAGAGCGTCACCGAAGCGGGGCGCCGCGGCATGGAGCGGAAATCCCGACCGTGGACGATCACAACGCCCGACTTTTTCGATGAGTCGGAGCGGGCTCGAACACTCTTCGCTGAGCTCATCAGCGCCTCACCGGACGACATCGCCATCATTCCCGCCGCCAGTTACGGCATCGCCACCGCCGCCCGCAATCTGCCGCTGGAGACCGGTCAGAATGTTGTTGTGATGGAGGAGCAGTTCCCTTCCAACTATTACGGATGGTCAGAAAAGGCGAAAGCGGTTGGCGGCAGTCTTGTTGTGGTAGAGCGGTCAGCTGCTGGATCAATCACCTCGGCGCTTCTCGAATCAATTAACGAAGGTACCGCCATCGTCGCCCTCCCCAACTGCCACTGGACGGACGGGGCAATTATTAATCTGGAGGCGGTGAGCAAAAGGTGCCGTGAGGTCGAAGCAGCTTTCGTTCTGGACTTAGCTCAGTCCGCCGGTGCCATGCCGTTTTCCGTTTCTGAGGTTGATCCCGACTTTGTCGTTGCCCCTTCTTACAAATGGCTTCTCGGACCTTACTCTCTAGGTTTCCTCTACGTGGCGCCGCGGTGGCAGGACGGCGAACCTTTGGAGCACAACTGGATCGACCGCGCCAACAGTGAAGATTTTGCCGGCCTTGTGAACTACCGGGACGAGTTCCAGCCCGGAGCGCGGAAATTCGATGTGGGAGAACGAAGCAATTTCGCCCTCATGCCCATGGCGATGGCGGCGTTGGAACAGCTTCTGCAGTGGGGTGTGGAGAATATTTCGGAAACTTTGGCTCAGTTCACCGGCGAGATCGGGGAACGGGCCGAGAGCCTCGGACTCAATGTCTCTCCGCCGGAAGAGAGGTCACCCCACCTCATGGGAATCCGCTTTCCGGACGGCATCCCATCGGGACTTCTTGGCAGACTGGCCGAACGGAATGTGTTTGTCAGTGTCCGCGGGAACTCGGTGAGGGTGTCACCACACCTCTACAACAACAGCCATGACATAGACCGACTGTTCGACGCCCTCGGCGCTGTACTCTAAAGTCCGCCTCAGCTTACCAGGACGGGGCAAGTCATGCAGTGGGCGCCGCCGTTGCCCTGCCACATTTCATCTGCAGGAAAACTCTCAAGTGTTATGCCGTGCTTCGCCATCTCGCCCCCGATCCTTGACGCACCGGCAAAGCCGATGGCCCGCTGTGACCGCAGCGTCATTACTATATTTAAGAGACCAGCGTCCCTCTCCTCTTTCGTGGCAGAGATGCAGGTGAAGCCGAGCTCATCCAGCAGTTCCCTGAACATGACATCCCGAAATCCTGACCTCCCGTCCTCGTAGAGGCGGCACGGGAAAACATCAAACATCGGCTCATAAATGACGCACAGTTTTTCATCCAATACCATAAAGAGCCCGTCTATGTGCACGTTGCCGTGGGGGAGCGGCACTTCCAGAAACTGTTTCACCTCCTTCCCGAGGATCAATTCTCTCAGGGCCCGTGTCCCCGCTTCGTTGGCCCTGTCGCAAAGTGATGCCGCCGCCATCTCTTCACCAATAAGAGTAACGCCGCCCCCTTCCAGAAAACCGGGCTGATCGATGCTCCCCAAAATCGGAACGCCGAGCTTCTCCAGCGCCCGTCCCACGATCCACTGATCGCCCCACCGCCCCTTCAGATGAGGCCCCATGAGCACGGCGCCGCTCTTGAAAACAGCCGCCAGATCTCTGGTGTAGGTCATGTTCGGGCGGTGGCGAATGGTGTTGAGGGCGTCATCATCGTTCTTCAAAATCTCTGTCAACATGAGCGCCTCCACGCCGTGGTTCCGGAACAGTTCCAGCATGCCGTCATAATCGGCCACGAACTGATCCCGATCCACCGGCCGCCTGAAATGAAACTCCGTCAGTGTGTCGTCTGTCACCTTCAGTAGCTCTTCTCCGGGGCGGTGCATCAAGACGCGTTCAAGCAATCCGTACGCCGATGTGACACCGAATAGACTCACCCTTTTCTCCTCTCCAGCCAGAGGTAGGCAGGGATGCCGGTGACCGTGAGCGCTACGCCGATGAGAGTATCGCCGGGGCGGTAGACGAGGGCGGTGATAAGAAAACCGGCGATGGTCACAATATAGATGATCGGCACCACAGGATAGCCGAAAGATTTGTACTGCTCCCCGTCGCCGCGGCGGACGAACCTGAACACTGCCGCCACAAGAAGTATGTTGAACAAGTGGTTAGGAACGACGAAGAAATTGACAATCCGGCTGAACGACTGAAAGAACAGAAGCGCAACGATTGCCGTAAGACAGCTCACCCAGATTGCACCCGCAGGTACTTGAGTTCTTGGTGACACACTGGAAAGGAGCCGGAACAGTCCGTTGAGGGCCCCACCCGCTCCTTCTTGTCTGTACTGCGTCCCGGCGGCGAACAGCAGGCGAGGGAAGGTCATCACAAGACCGCCGAGCGCGCCGAGGATCGAGAACATCATCAGGAGTGTGATGAATCTTCCACCGGCGCTGCCGAACGTTTTCTCAGCAACCACCACAGCCGCCAGCGATTCACTTGTGGCCATCTGCTCCAGCGGCACTATCCGCAGATAGGCCCAATTGGTGAGAAGATAGATCACAATAATGAGGCCGAGGCCGAGTGTCAGCCCCAGTGGGAGGTTCCTCTTTGGGTTCTTCACTTCGCCCGCTGCGTGCATGATGTCTACCCAGCCGTCGTAGGTGAACAGGACAGCGCCGATTCCCAGCCCCACGAGGCGGAACAGTCCCCATATCCCTTCGCTCCCCGTCTTGACGGTCTCAGCGGCTTCTCTGGGGGTCGCTTCAACTAACAGGAAACTCCCGGCAACAAGAGCGAGCAGGGCAACAATCTTGACTGCAGTGAGGACAATCTGTGTTCGACCGCCCCACTCAACACCAAACAGGTTAATCAGGGTGAACGCGATGATGGCAAGAATTCCCCATCCCACCGGAGACAGTGCCACTGAGCCCGCCAGCAGGTCAGCGCAGAACTTTCCAAAGAGAATAGCCACCGCCGCAACCGAGCCGGGACCGGAGACCCACACATTCTGCCACAGCTTCACGAAGCCGGTCATCCCGCCGAATCCTTCCCGGACGATGTGGTAATCGGCTCCGGAGCGGGGCATCCCCGCCCCGAGCTGTCCTACTGTCAGAATGCCGCAGAGGGTGATGATGCCGCACAGCCCCCAGAAAAGGTAGATCTGCCAAGTCGCCTGCGCGATGGGAGCCAACTCCTGCGGCGTATAAAAAATGCCGGAGCCCATCATGTCCCCGGCAACCACTGCCATTACGGCCACCAGTCCGAGCGGGGAGCCGATAGATTGCCGAATCATCTACGATTTCCATTCTCCAGTCGTACCCTTTCAGCAATCCCATCACGGTGACCATATTGAGGGCGACGTCTGCTATCAGCTGTTCGCCGCTGTTCATATCTTCTGGCCTCGGTCCGAACAGCTTCAGCGAACCGAGCTCCTCATAGGAGAGCCACCAGAGAATAATGTTGCCCATCATATATCCCGCGCCATAGCCGATGACCGATCCGCCGGCCATTCCTACGAGACGTGTCCTGAACGGAGCCCGAACCTTTTTCTCTTTCACATACCGCAGTACATCAATCTTTTCGATGTCGAAAGTTTGAATGTCCGATGCAGGCCGCCCGAGCTGAGTTGCCAGCAACACCTCTCCCTGCAGTTCGGTGAAGTTGAGCCCCCGGGCCGTGTCCCCCGAAACGAGCACAGCTTCCCACTTTTGTGCTGACAATGAGTTCCCCAGCAGCAGAATGAACAGGGCGGTGCGGGAAAGTTTCATCAGGCAAATACCGAGAAAGAGGAGGGGAGAACTGTTACCGAAAAGGGGGTACTCCCTTTCAGTTCCCCATCAAGGTTAAGGATTTCATCTTCCGTTGGGGTCACGGAGAATGACCTCACCTGATGGTACTCCACAATGGGATCCTCAATATGTGAACCGTCAAACACCTTCGGAAACATCTGCAAAAGTTTAAGCCTGCCGGCGTCTCTCACGAGCACCAAATCGATGAGGCCGTCGTTCAGTTCAGACTTTGGCGCCATCTTCATGCCGCGGCCGGTGTGCTTCGTGTTGCAGGCGATGGTGAATAGAAAATCATCCTGGCTTTCTTCACCGTCTATCACGAGCTTTGCTGACCGCTGCTTAAGCTTCATCACCTGGAGGAGAGTCGTAACATTGTATCTCTGCTCGCCGAGCCACCGCACTTTTTCCGCGCTCTTGTTGATGTCTGTCACCATCCCCCAGCCGACGATATTCATACAGTAAACTTTCTCATCGGGCATCTGCACCTCTGCCGCGTCGATTGGCATGGTGTGACCATTGATGATTCGTTCCGCTGCCTCAGCGGGATCGAGGCAGTCCATATCATACATGAACGAGTTTCCCGTCCCGCCGGGGATATAGCCGAGGGGGACTTGCTTCCCATCAGGGCGTGCCAGCAGGCCGTTGATGATTTCATGAAACGTCCCGTCTCCGCCGATGTGGCACAGTCCGGCGACGCCGTCAAGATCTCTCTCTCGGGCCAGTTCGGTGGCGTGTCCCGCAAACTCAGTCTCTATCACATTAAGCTCGGCACCGTTCTCCTCAAAGATGGGCCGAACCTCATTCAGGATCTCCGGACCGCGTTTCGTCCCCCCTTGGGGATTCACAAGCAGAATGAATTTTTCGGATGACATACTTTCGCTCAGGGTTGAGTTTCGGCGAATATAGCCGTCCCTGCCCGTTTCGCCATACCCTTTATCCGACGGACGGAAGCGTCACTCAATCAGCGACAGTTGTTCACCGTGCCTTCTCACAAACGCGTCTGTTGACAGCATGGGGCCGCCCGATCTCAGTCCGTTCCCGCGGCGGGTGATATTAAACATGTCCCCGATCTGTTCCGCGTATTTCCCCTCGCCCCGCATCCGTTCGCCGAATGTGGGATCATTCAGATCGCCTCCCCGCATGTCCCTCACCCTGCCGAACACTTTATTCTTCTTATTGGGGAAATACTCACCTAGCCACCCTCCGAAGAGTTCCTTCACGGCATAAGGGAGTCTCAAGGCGATGTAGCCGGCGAACTGTGCGCCGTGGTCGGCTGCTCTCTTCAAAATAGCTGGAATCTCCTCGTCCGTCAGTCCCGGAATCACCGGCGCCACAAGCACGCCCACTGGGATGTCCGCCTTCGCCAAAGTCTCAATCGCTTTCAGCCGCCCCTCAGGGCGGGAAGTTCTCGGTTCCATGGCGGCACACAGCTTTGGGTCGAGTGAGGTGATGGAGATGTAGGCGGACACTGCCTCATGGTCGGCCAATTCCGTGAGGCAGTCCAGATCCCGCGTAATCAAGCGGTTCTTGGTGATCAGTGAAGCGGGGTTCCTGAATTCAGCAAGAACTTGGAGGCATCGTCGTGTCAGCTTCAGCGACTTCTCCAGAGGTTGATAAGAATCGGTGTTTCCACTGAGGGCGATGACTTGAGGCCTCCACTTGGGAGAGGACAGCTCCCTCCTTAACAGTTCCGGCGCACTCTCTTTAACAAATATCTTAGTCTCGAAATCGAGCCCTGCCGAAAGGCCGAAGTATTCGTGCGTCGGCCGGGCGTAACAGTAAACACAGCCGTGCTCACAGCCGCGGTAGGGATTGATGCTCGCCTCAAAGGGGATGTCCGGACTGGTGTTGTAGGATATGAGGCTCTTGGACGTGTCCTTGAAAATCTGTGTCTTCGGCTGGGGAAGCTCGGTAGGATCGATATCCGGATCGGGCTCGATCTCGATCAGATCAAAGCGGTTGGGAGGGTTCGCTGTGGCGCCTCTGCTTTTCATCTTACATGATCTTCTCGCACAAAGAAATATGTTGTTAGATCACAGGATGTAATCCCTCACCTTTTCGAAAAGGTTATGTGTCGCCTCCACATCTTTCATGGCGTACTCTTCTATCCCCTCCAGGTTTGCCTCCTCAAAAGCTTTCGCAACCGTTTCCCCCTTCACTTCCCCTTCTTTAGGCGAAGGGATTCCGAAGGATCGGCAGGCGATATCGAAACTGACCGTTTTTCTGAAGTCCCAGTTAGCGAGAAACATCATCAAATCGATGTGGCTGTTGTAGCTGAACCGGCGAAGGTCCGTGAACTTCCGGTTGGCGATCCTGATGCTATGGTGTGCCGCCCTGACAACGAGGAACGGAATGTCAAAGCCGAGCCCGTTGTAATGGACGAAACGGACGTTTTGGGCCGACTCGTGATTCACTACATCAAAGAATTTTTCCAGCGTCGTGCGTTCGCTTTTTTCGCAGATAACATTGTCCCGGTGCGAACCGTCATTCTTAAGAAGCCGCATGGCGACGCAGACCACCTCCCCAAAGAATGCCGAGGTTGATCGAATCAGCGATTCAGCTTCTTCTGGATCGCCGCCGCTCTGTTCAATACGTCGTTCCGTACGCTTTGCAACTTCCGCCTCCATCGCCTCATCAAGTCCCTTCCGCGGGACGGTCTCAATATCAAGAATTAGAAAGCTCATTAATCGCTCCTCCTTTTATCTCTCTCGGTTGCTCGTTCCCTCCTCCCTCAGTGGGGGAGGTTTGAGGTGGGGGGAACTACCCCTCATCCTCTCCTTCTCCCAAGCCGGAAGAAGGAACCAGCGGGCAACATTCTTCATCTATTCCCCCAAGCATCTGTAGAGGGTACCTCTTAGAGCCTTCTCTCGCGGATCATCCCAAAGGTAGAACCCCATCCTGTTCATAGCATAGGCAAAACCGATCTGCTTGTCTGGATCGGCAAAGGCGAAGGACCCGCCCGCTCCCGGCGCCCCGAAGGACGAATCACCGCACCCGAACTCAAAACTGGAGCACGGCTTGGAAAAGCCCATGGAATAGCTCTTGTCCACCCGGAACACTTCGTCCAAAGCGCCTTCTGTTGGCGCCGGCATCGGTGTTGTCAGGGCTGTGAGTGTCTCCTCTTTCAGGTTCAGCTCGACGCCTCTTGTGGCAAATACGCCATAAGCTTTCGCGATAGAACTAACCAGCCCTACCCCATTCCCCGAGGGGATTTCAACCGAGAGATATTCCCGCTTCGCGAAATCCGCCGGCCGCTTTGTAGCCGGATTACTGAACGTCCGTTCAGTAACTGACCCTTTTTTCATGAACGCCTTCACGAACGGCCACGGCAATTTCTTCAGGTGAAACACCATCTGCATGGGGTGCCAGTCTTTGATGGTCGCCACTCTCTCCCCAGGGAGGTCATCGGGGAGGCCGATGTAGAACTCCAGACCGAGCGGCTTTGCAGTTTCGTCCTGAAAGAACTTCCCCAAACTTCTCCCTTCGGGATCTACACGACGGATAAGTTCTCCTTGGTAGAAGCCTAGGCTCATGCCGTGATAGCCGTGTCTACTCCCCGGTTCCCACGCCGGCGCCTGTTTCCCGACAAGCTCCGCCACAGCATTGAGATCGTTAAGCGTATCTACGGTAAGCGGCTCATCAATGACGCAAAGCCCCGCCTGATGGGAGAGGAGTTGTGCCACCGTCACTTCGCCCTTCCCGGCGGCGGCAAACTCCGGCCAGTAGGCAGCGACCTGTTCGTTGTAATCGAGGAGTCCCCGAGAGTGGGCTACTGCCATCGCCATGGCGGCGAGACCTTTTGTGGTTGAAAAGACTAGGACGAGCGTATCTTCCTCCCAGGGCGCTTTTGACCGATGATCCCGAAAGCCGCCCCAGAGATCGACAACCTTCTCACCACGATGATACACCGCGCACGCCGCCCCGATCTCCCCCCGCTCAGCGAAGTTGCGCCTGAACTGACGCTCAACCTCTTCAAACCCCGGTGCAACAGTGCCCGAAATCAGTTGTCTATTCATCCTCTTGTCGGAGCCTTTTGAATAATAGTCTTTTCATATCCTCTTCCGTGTCAACTCCCTTAACACTATCTTGTCTCAAACGAATTTCCAAATAATTCCTTCCATGTTCAACTACCTGATTCCCCTCGCCCTCTTTATCTCGACCATGGCCATTACGCCGGGGCCGAACAATCTGATGATGGCATCGTCCGGCGCTACATTTGGATTCCGAAAAACTTTGTCCGCCGCAGTCGGCGCGTCAGTCGCCTTTGCCGTACTTCAGTTCGCATTCTGCATGGGGCTCAGCACACTGTTTTCTAAATACCCTCTTATTCGAACGGTGATCACTCTGTTCGGGGTCGGCTATATGCTGTACCTTGCGTGGCGTGTCTCCGGCGCGGGGCCCGTCAAGAAGAAAGATGTGGCTCAGCCTCTGTCATTCTTGGAGATGGCCTCATTCCAACTTGTGAACGTAAAGGCGTGGATATCGCTCATTACAGCCGCCACTGCCTTCAGCGACTATGCCTTCAGTCGTGTCTTGGAATCTGTTTTGATGGCGTCTCTGCAGTTCACCATCGTCCTCGCATCATTGCTTGTCTGGGCATCCATTGGCGTAACCATTCGTCAGTTCCTGACAGACTGGCGGCTAAAGGTTTTCAACTTTACCATGGCTGCTTCCTTGGCGCTGATTGCCGTCTGGGTTGTGGTGGAGGAACTCCTATAATAGAGAGAAACTATTTTGTCTCAAGACAGGTTTAATCAGTAACTTTTGGCCGAAAGGGGACAATCATGAAATTATCACACACTCTAGCTGCGCCTCTGCTCATTTCACTTCTCGGTTGTGCCGCGAACGCACCGGAGGCAAACCGCCTCACTCTAGGTACCGTCCAGCAGACGGTTTCGAAGGGGGCCAATCAAACCGCGATCATGGAAGCGCTCGGCGCCCCGAATATTATCACCAACGACTCTGGCGGACGTGAAGTGTGGACCTACGACAAGATATACCGAGAGTCTCAGTCGAGGAGCGGTGTGGTGGTGACATGGTGGAATCCCATCACTTGGCTCGCCGGTCTCGCCTCCGGCAGCGCTTCCCGATCCTCCGCCACATCCAAGTCCCTCACCGTGCTGATCACGTTTGATGACGACAAGCGTGTGGCGGACTTCAAGTACCAGCGTCTGGAATTCTAATTTGTGAATTTTTTTCGTAATCCGAAGGGCCCAGTGCTGAAAAGCTTCGGGCTCGCCCTCAGAATATACCTCGTCACCTTTCTCGGCTGCGCTGCACCGAGACCGCCGGCACCACCCACCACCGTGGTCCGGGCCATGGAGACGCGAACCATCTCAGCCGACAGCGAAAAAGTGCTCAAAGCGTCCATCAATGTTCTTCAGGATCTCAGCTACACCGTGGATGTGATCAATGTGGAGATGGGCCTCCTCACCGCCAGCAGGACCACACAGGGTGAGCAGGCGAGACTGACGGAGGACGAAGATGAGACCATGGTGGACGCC
>LUME01000555.1_pt1 | contig 12447 bp, 9 predicted proteins | sample 729951 | NCBI WGS metagenome assembly LUME01 (sample SAMN03860271, study PRJNA289734) | marine metagenome | biome: seawater column; feature: ocean; material: water; isolation source: Red Sea water column Station 34 - depth 200m | place: Saudi Arabia: Red Sea | collected 2011-10-15 | depth 200 m | reverse complement strand
GCTTTTAGGCGTGGAGCATGGCATTATTGCTCTTACCAAAACGGATATCCCTAACGACAAGGATTGGATCGATTTGGTAGAGTTGGAAATTCAAGAGTTGGTAGCCCACACCTTTCTCAAGGATGCACCCATTATCCGTACGTCTACTGAAACAGGGGAAGGTGTTGGTGAGCTTAAGTCCGTAATTGTAGAACTATCAAAATCCATTGAAGCGGGGCTGGATCGGGGTTTTTTCCATTTGCCGGTAGATCGTGTATTCTCAAAAACAGGCTTCGGCTCTGTCGTGACCGGTACTGTTTTATCCGGAAAAACCAAAACAGGGTCAGCATTAGAAATTATTCCCGGAAATCAAAAAGCAAAAGTTCGTGGACTTCAAACCCACGGTACCGATACAAAATCAGTGAAAATGGGTGATCGTGCCGCCATCAATTTGGCGGGGACGGAATTAGAAGATTTACACCGGGGCACAATTATTGCTGAGCCGAACCGGGTAAAGGCTACGGAAAAACTCATTGCCCATGTAACCATGATCCCCGATACGAAATGGAAATTGAAGAACCGCCAGCGCGTACACCTCCACATGGGTACGGCTGAAGTCATGGCCAAGGCGGTTTTGCCGACACTTTTAGAAGCAGGCCAGTCCGGAAATGTACTTTTTCTCCTGGAAAAACCGGTGGCAGCCCTCATGGATGAACGGTTTATTATCCGCAGTTTTTCACCCATGGAAACCATCGGTGGATGTGTAGTATTAGATTCCAACCCAACCCAATTAAGAAAAGCACTTCGATCATGGGCAGACAAATTAGATAAAAACCCTTCAAAACGGTTTCTTCAGTTTATATCTGAATTTTGGAAAAGCCCCCAGTCCTTGGGGAATTGGTCCCGCCAGTTTCACACCCATGAGTCCCAAATTAAAGATTGGGTGAAATCATTAAATATTCGAAATGAAAAAGGACTTCTATTTACGGATGATTCCTTCGAAAAATCTTCAGCCTTGATTCGGGAGCATTTGACCACATTTCACGAAGAGAATCCCTATAAAAAATCATTGTCTAAAGATCGCCTGCAGGACAACACAGGTTTGAGTGGAAATTGGTTATCCTTTATTTTAGAATCTATGGGTGATGAATGCATCACAGTTGAAGGGGGATATGCCCTAAAAAGCCATTCAGTGGTTTTATCCGACACTGATGCAGCTTTGGCAAGGGAAATAGAAGCGACGGTGAAAACGGCCCAATTTGACTTGCCCGGTGCCAAAACCATCCATCCGGAGAATGAGAAAAAAGGGCTAGAAGTGCTTCACATCTTGAAAGATGAAGAAAAAGTGCTGGATGTGGCCCGGGGAATGTGGATTCACGTAGAAGTATTGAATAAATTGAAGGATGATTTATCAGCATATTTTGCAACCAATGATGCCATGAAAGTGGCGGACTTCAAATCCATTGCCAAAACCACCGCCAAAATTTTAGGGATCGTTCTCACCAAACGCGCCAACGGTGCGGCAGCAGATGTGCCCTTGGCAGGATTCCCTTATCACGCTCTCGACAATTATTTACATAAATTGGTGAACGCGGGCCATCGGGTGGCCATTTGTGAACAGGTAGAAGATCCAAAATTGGCCAAGGGTATTGTGAAACGGGAAGTGATTGAAGTGGTCACCCCCGGCACCATTACCGCTGAACAGGCCCTGGATCAAAAAGCGAATCAATATTTAGCATCTCTCCATTTTGGAAAAAGCAAAGTGGGGTATGCAGTCTTAGATCAATCCACCGGTGAATTCTTTTTAGGTGAATGCGCGGCGGAACGATTAACGGAAGCACTGCGGAAATTCTCTCCCAGAGAAATACTGGTGGGCGAATCGGTGGTTTATTCCACCGCCAATTGGTATAGAGAGCTAAAGCCCTTCATCACCAGAGTAGAAGATTGGATTCTGAATTACGATCAGGCCTACCGATCCTTAGTTGAGCATTTTAAAGTGAAGTCTTTAAAGGGATTTGGATGCGAAGACCTAACGGAAGGTATCACTGCCGCCGGGACCATTTTCCACCACATGACCCAATCTTTAAGCGGGAATCTAGATCATATTTCAGTCATTCACCCTGTCTTAGATGAAGATGTCATGGGGTTGGACGGATTTACAGTCCGGAATTTAGAAATATTCAAAAGTCTTGCCACTCAAGGTACCCACGGTACACTCATTGATGTGATGGATGAAACAGTCACTGCGGGCGGGGGACGTATGCTGAAACAATGGCTGAACCGTCCTTTAACTGATCAGAAACGCCTCGGTAACCGTTTGGATGTGGTAGAGGCATTCCATGAACAGAACCGTGCTTTAGAGGATACGCGGGATCACTTGAAGCAGATATCCGATATTGAACGGATTGTGGGCCGTGTGAACAATGGAAAAGTATCGCCGAAAGAAATTAATGGTCTGAAATTAAGCCTTGAACAAATCCCGGTAGTGAAGTCGGTGTTAAAAGGATCTGGGGATAAATCACTGAAAGCCTTTATCAAAAGATTCGGCGATACGAATGGGGTTGTGAATCTTATTACCAAAACACTCCACCCTGAGGCACCCACCCAAATAAAACAAGGAAACGTTATCCTCGGCGGTGTGAATGATGATTTGGATGAACTCCGTGAATTAAGTACCGGCGGCAAAGAGTGGATCGCTCAATTGCAGGCCACCGAACGGGAGCGGACGGGCATTTCTTCTCTCAAAGTAGGCTTTAACAAAGTCTTCGGCTATTATTTAGAGATCACCAAAGCCCACAGCGACAAAGTACCGGAAGATTATATCCGGAAGCAGACGTTGGTGAATTCGGAACGGTACATCACCCCCGACTTAAAAGAGTACGAAGAAAAGATACTCTCCGCCGATGAAAAGATTGAAGCGATTGAATCTCGCCTATTTAATGAATTATGCGCACAATTATTAGGGCAAGCATCTTTATTGCAAGAGAATGCGTCAGTTCTCAGTCGATTGGATGTATTGTCCAATTTCGCAACGGTGGCCAAAGCGAATAAATATATCCGCCCTACATTAAATGTAGATGGTGCCTTAAAAATTGTAGGCGGCCGACATCCGGTAGTGGAGCAACTTTTGCCTGCCACGGAACGGTTCATCCCTAACGATCTCACCATCAATACAAAGAAGAGCCAAATTCATCTCATCACCGGACCGAACATGGCCGGGAAGTCCACATACTTGCGGCAAGTGGGGCTCATTGTCCTTATGGCACAAGTGGGGAGTTTTGTTCCTGCAGTATCGGCCGAGGTTGGATTGGTGGATAAACTATTCACCCGCGTAGGTGCCAGTGATAATCTAGCCGGTGGCGAGAGTACATTTTTGGTGGAGATGAATGAAGCAGCCAATATTATCAATAACGCCACGAATAAAAGCCTCATTCTCCTAGATGAAATCGGCCGCGGCACTGCCACATACGATGGTCTGTCTTTGGCGTGGGCCATTACAGAACATTTGCACAATACGGACGCCGTGGCCGCCCGAACCCTATTTGCTACCCATTACCACGAATTGACCGATTTGGAAGACAGTTTAGACCGTTTAGAGAATCACCATATTGCGGTGAAAGAATTCGGAGATAAAATTGTATTCTTGCGGCAAATCCTCCCTGGCGCCGGTGATAAGAGTTATGGGATTCATGTGGCCCAAATGGCGGGGCTACCCAAACCAGTGATTCAGCGTGCAACGGAGATTTTAAATTTTCATTTAGCCAATCATCCCACAGACACGAAGTTGGATGTAGAGGCGGTTGATCACCAGATATCTATATTTGAGGAACAGGAGTCAGCACTGAAAGCGGCCATCCGCCGTTTGGATGAGCTGAAAAAAAAGCATGGGCTTTAAATAAAGTTGTCATGCTGAATGAGCGAAGCGATATGAAGTATCTCAAGCAGACGTTATCCTATTATTTGCTTGAGATGCTTCGCCCCTTATCCTTCAAAAAGATTAGGAGTCAGGGGTTCAGGATCACAATGTTATTTTTATTGTTTAGTTTTGCCTCTACCCAAACCTATTGGGTCAAGTATGGTTGGCAAGCATTCAACAGTGCCGGTGATGCACGTATTTTATCTTTAGGTGGTGCCGCCGTAACGGATTTTGGTACTTCCGTATCACCATTGTTTAATCCCGCAGCCTCAAGCCGTGTGGGCATCCACAATATAAACTACACCCATCAAAGCCGTTTGGCCGGTATGATCAATTCCGATCTAATTGGATTCCCCATCCGTAATTTTTCGCGCCCACTGAACTTAATCATCCTTCATGAGGGGATTGATGATATTCCGGATACGCGGCACATCCTAATGGATTTCGGATTAGATGGTATCCCCGGCACGGGCGATATTGGAGAAGGGAATGGGATATTGGATGAAGGTGAACGATTGGACGAATCCAAACTCAAATATTTTTCTCAACGCCAATTGGGGCTGCATCTCAGTACCGCATGGAAAACAGAAAACTTTGAAATAGGTCTGGCCTTAAAAATACTTCAGCATTCTCTCGGTGAATTTTCCGGTACCGGTATGGGGTTGGATTTGGGCATATTGATGATCCCATGGGATAACGGTCGCTTGGGATTAACGATCCGTGATGTGACCACCAGTTGGCAGGTATGGGATAACGGCACGGTGGAGCGATTTAAACCGACTATTATTACGGGTATTGCCCATACCTATCAATCGGCTCAATGGCCCATTGCTATCACAGGAATGGGGAATATAATGATGAATACGAGCGGTCGATCTTTAGAGGATGATTTTAATGTGGGGAAGAATGGTGGCCAATTATTATTGGGCATAAATGTTGTTTATAGTCATCAAATCGCTGTTCGATTGGGACGAAATGCTATTGGATCCACCACTGCTGGAATGGGACTCAGTTGGGAAAATATGTCTCTGGATTATGCTTATTTAAATGCACCATCCGGTTCGGGGTTGGGACCTACCCATATGGTATCTCTATCGGTGAATTCGGACTGGGTGAGAAAACAAATCGAAAAACTGTAAAGACGTAATTAATCGCGTCTCTACATGCCAAATTTTCTTACCAACCAATCGGGGGCATGTCGCATAAGAGGAATTGTAATAAACCGCATTTGCCACGGGAAAATGAATACCTTTTTTCTTCTATTCACTGCCCGAATCATTTTCTTTACCGCCACTTCGGTATCCAATTTAAATGGCTGCGCTATATCTTTACCGTCGGTCATTTCGCTGGCCACAAATCCGGGACAAATGGCCGATACGGATATATTATAATTATGGAGAGCCGCACCCCATCCCTGGCAAATATTTCGTACAGCCGCTTTCGAACCGCTATAGGCTGCATGGTGGGGTAATCCTCTAAAACTGGCTACAGAACTGACCACAGCAATTTTCCCTTTATTTTGGGACTTTAAATGTGGAATAAATGGCATGATGGTATTGGTTACACCCAAAATATTGATATTTAAAATATGGTTCATGGCCACAGCGCTTCCGGAGTTCATTTCATCCGTACCGCCCACGCCTGCATTGGCATAGATAGTATCCACTTCACTGGGAAGCGCGATGAAATCATGGATAGCCAATGTCATTCCATCTGAATTTAAAACATCCAGTTCATATATTTTACCATCTCCGCCTAAGGTTTGGCATTTTGATAAAATAGCTTGGAATCAATTTTCCAATACCTGGAAACGATGATGCTAGAAGGGCCTTAAATTTATATTGTGAACTAATAAAACAAACGATACTAGATGCTCAGAAAAATATAAAAATAGTCACTATTTTACATTTTAATCGAAAATATAAAGCCCTATGTAAATATGAAACGAATGGTAATAGCATTATATCTCTTTAGGTCTTCTCAAGAAGCATTAGCAGATGGATCTTTCCTCAGGTAATGCTTGGATGGTCGCGCACTCTTCTTTCGTCAGAACCAATAAAAAAATAACGATCAAATAGATGATTCAAAGCATGACAGGATATGGGCGGGGTTCCGCCGGTAAGGGCAACAAGAAAGTCACCGTACTCATTAAAGCAGTGAATGGGCGATTTCTTGATGTGAAAATCCGTGGATTGGATATAGATCCTGCGGACGAAAAAGCCGTGCGTGATCTAATATCCGAAAAGCTTATTCGCGGTACGATCCATGTCAATCTTGAAATGGACAATGGTATAAAAACCCAATCCCTCTCATTTAATGAAGAACGATTTGAAGCGATTGAACGTATTTTACTGGATATTCAGAAAAAATATGGCCGTCATTTGGATATGGGCGATATTATAAACGCCGGTGATCTATTTACTCATGTGGATAATGGTGCCTTGGGCGGAAAGCAATTGGCTGCTGCCATCAACAAAGCCTGCGCTGAAGTGACTCAAATGCGTCAGTCCGAAGGTGAAAAACTGAAGAAAGACTTTTTAGATCGGTTGGATATTTTAAAGTCCGTGCTTAGTCAAATAGAAATAGACCTTCCCATAGAGTTTGAAAAGCGAGAAACAAAATATAAAGATCGGATTGCAGAGTTGTTGGACAATACCGCAATAGATGAATCTCGCATTGCCCAGGAGATCGCCATGCTGGCGGAAAAGGCAGATGTGACGGAAGAGGTGGTCCGCCTTAAAAGTCATTTTGGTCAATTTTCTGAAATGCTCTCAGATGAAGAACCTGCAGGGCGAAGGTTGAACTTTTTACTCCAAGAGATGAGTCGAGAAATCAATACGATTGGTTCAAAAAGTTCATCTGAAAAAATTGTCAACCATGTTATTACAATGAAAGATGAAGCTGAAAAAATGCGGGAGCAAATTCAAAATATCTTATGAAAAATTTTGTTATCATATCTGCACCTTCCGGTTCGGGGAAAAGCACCCTGTGTCGTGCCTTGCAGGTTAAAGATTCATCCATTCATTTTTCTTTGTCTTCCACAACCAGAGAAAAACGAAATGGGGAAGAGGATGGTGTGGATTACCGCTTTTTGACCAATGATGAATTTAAATTGGGCATTGCCAAGGATGAATATGCAGAGTGGGAAAAGATCCATGGCGATTATTATTACGGCACCCCAAAAGCCAATTTTCAACATGCCATTGACCGGCAGCAGATACTTTTACTGGAGTTGGATGTGAAGGGTGCCATGTCGGTGAAAAAATTATATCCAGATCAAACCATATCGATTTTCGTAGAACCACCGAGTTTAGAAGATTTAAAGATTCGGCTTCAAAATAGAGGCACAGACTCAGAAGTGCGAATTGCAAAACGATTAGAACGGCTGGAGTCTGAATTGGCATACAAATCAAACTTTGACCATCATGTCATCAATGACAGTGTGGATCAGGCCGTCATAGATATATTAAACATTATACAACATGAAAATGAAGGAGTCTATCATGGGACTTGAACCCTTATCTATCCGTCAAATGGAATCACGTACCGGCGACATGTATGAAGCTGTAGTGGTGATGTCCAAACGAGCAAAACAGGTTCTTAGCAACCGTATCATGGCAGAAATGATGATATCCACCGAAGAAGTTGAAATGGGTGTATACGATCAGGTGATTGAAAAAAACCCTGAAGATTATGAAGAACTGGATAAAGCCACGACTGTTGCCGTCAATGAATTTATTGATGGCGATTTGAAATGGGAAGACAACCAGGATAAAGCATAAGCCGGTACGGGCAGCCGTTAAAAGCCCATGGGTCCAGTTTCTGACGAAAAGGTTAACCAATATTTAAGACAAACCCGAGATCTCTTCGGGGATGAGATTTATGTAGAGCTGGACCCAACCCCTTCGGGTACTTCATCAATAAAAAGCACCCAAAAACCTTCCTATTCCGAATTCCCATCGGATCTATCCTTATTTAACCAACACATTAATCAATGCCATAAGTGTGAATTGGGCAATTCCAGAACAAACTTTGTTTTTGGTGTAGGCGATCCCAAGGCATCTTTAGTCCTTGTGGGTGAAGCACCAGGCGAGCAAGAGGATTTAAAAGGAGAGCCTTTTGTAGGCCGTGCGGGCAAGCTATTGGATAAAATACTTGCAGCAATTGATCGTTCGAGAGAAAAGGATGTTTACATCTGCAATGTGTTAAAATGTCGACCGCCCAACAATCGAGATCCACTAGCAAGCGAGGTAAGTGAGTGCGAACCTTATTTGATTCATCAAATTAATTTGATTCGCCCGAAACTCATTGTAGCTTTAGGTCGTGTGGCCGGAAAGACGCTTCTCAATGTGGATAATTCGTTGAAAAGTATGCGAGGACAGCTTCACGATTATCATGGTACTCCCCTGATCGTGACCTATCATCCGGCAGCTTTATTGAGAAACCCAAACTGGAAAACAGATGCATGGAAAGATTTCAAATGGATTCGTTCCATCATCGATGCATAAAAAATGGCTCAGAATAATACATTAAACGAATTAACGGCTCAACCCCAAGCCTTAGAAGCGGAACAGGCCGTATTGGGGTCCATGCTGACCACAAAAGAAGCGGTCAGTAAAGGGATGCAATGGCTCTCTGCCAATCATTTTTACAAATCAGCACACGAACGGATTTTCACCTGCATGGTGCATCTCTTTGATAAGGGCGAGCCCATCGATGCCATCTCTGTTGTAGATCGGCTCAAGAAGAAAAAAGAACTAGAAGGTGTGGGCGGCGCCTATTATGTCACAGGGCTTGCCGAATCAGTCCCCACCACAGCAAATGTTGAACACTATGCAAAGATCGTACTGGAAAAATATCTTTTACGAAAATTAATTGAAGTATCGCATGAAGTTTCAAAAGAAGCATTTGAGGATGCACAGGATGTAGATGACATTCTGGATTCAGCTGAATCGGCCATTTTTAATATATCTGAAAAAAGACTCCGGGGTGGGTTTCAACATATTGACCCCATTCTTCATCATACCTTTGAAGAATTAGATAAAATTGCATCCAAGCCAGGTAGTGTGACCGGTGTGCCATCCGGATTAATGGATTTGGATGATATAACATCGGGATTCCATCCCGGTGAATTGATTATTGTGGCGGGGCGCCCGGGTATGGGAAAAACCGCATTGGCTCTATCTATGGGACGAAACGCAGCCATTCTCAATAAGACCGGTGTTGGCATGTTCAGTCTTGAGATGGCCAATCATCAATTGGCCATGCGTCTGCTTTGTGCAGAAGGAAGGGTAGATAGTCATCTCGTCCGCACAGGAAAGCTCCCCAAAACACAATGGAAAAATTTAAGTATTGCGGTGGGCTCTCTCGCCGAAGCACCCATATATCTAGATGATACGCCGGGTATGTCTGTATTAGAAGTCCGTGCAAAAGCTCGTCGTCTCAAAGCAGAGCATGATATTGGTCTGTTGATAGTGGACTATCTTCAGCTCATGAGCGGACCGAAAGGCGCCGAAAGCCGTCAGCAGGAGATTTCTCAAATTTCCCGATCCTTAAAAGCATTGGCGAAAGAAATCGACGTGCCGGTAATTGGACTGTCACAGTTATCTCGTGCTGTAGAAAGCAGAAGTGATCGTCATCCTCAATTATCAGATTTAAGAGAATCGGGTGCCATTGAACAGGATGCAGATGTGGTGATATTTTTGTATCGGCCTTGGGTTTATACTCAGGAGGATGAAGATAGAGGTAAAGCTGAAATTATCGTGGCGAAACAGCGGAATGGCCCCACGGGTGTTGTCGAAGCCACATTTATCGATCGATTTGCCCGATTTGAGAATATGGCTGCATTTGCCGAAGTAGAAGCGGAGTCACCCTTCTAATGGTAAACCCCTTAACCAAATTTGTCCCATTTCTTGTGGGTGAATACCCCAAACCTTTCCTTGAATTGTTCGATGGCATCACCCACAATGAACAATTGAATGGTGAAGAGTTGAAAGCAACAATGTGGAAAGCATATGAATTTGGCTCTAGATATCACGAAGGACAAAAACGCCGTTCAGGGGATGCATATTTTGAGGCCCATTGTGTAGAGGTGGCAAAAATCCTCGCTTCATGGAACATGGATCATATTACCATTATTGGCGGTTTGCTCCACGATACCATAGAAGACACAGAAGCCACATTTGAAGAAATTGAAGAAACGTTTGGTACGGATGTAGCCAATTTGGTTAATGGAGTAAGTAAGCTTGGCGGCATTCGTTTTTCCAGTCGAAAAGCAAAGCAGGCAGGGAATTTCATGAAAATGCTTATTTCTGTGGCCAAAGATCTTCGGGTCATCATTATCAAATTTGCTGATCGGCTTCATAATATGACCACAATCACCCACATGCCAAGGATAAAACAGCATCGAATCGCCATTGAAACACGCGATGTATATGCACCTTTGGCCCACCGATTGGGAATGGCGAAAGTGAAGTGGATGTTAGATGACCTGGTCTTAAAAACATTGAATCCAGATGTATTTGTAGATATTGAATCCAAACTGAAATCATCCAATAAAGAACGGGAAAAATACATTGGTACCATTACCAAAGCCTTGAACGCTGAACTCAATGATTATAAAATAAATCCGGAAGTGTACGGTCGGCCAAAGTCCCATTCATCTATTTATGGGAAAATGGTGAAGCGGGGGAAGGCATTTGAAGAAATTTATGATATTTTGGCAATACGTCTCATTGTGGATAAAGTAGAGGATTGCTATTTGGCTCTGGGGGTGTTGCATCAAAAATTCAAGCCCATTCAGGAGCGGTTTAAAGATTTTATTGCTACACCGAAAAGTAATGGATATCAATCCATTCATACGACGGTGGTGGGCCCCGAAGGGAAATTAGTGGAAATCCAGATTCGGACCCGGGATATGGAGCAAACTGCAGAAATTGGTGTGGCGGCACACTGGCGGTATAAAGAAGGTGCCAAGGATGCGAAAAGTATAGATGGTCACGTGCAATGGCTTCGTGATTTATTGGACATCTTACAAAGTGAAGAAAATGATCCAAAAGAATTCATGCATTTACTCAAAATTGATTTATTCGGGGATGAGATATTTGTATTTACACCCAAGGGAGACTTGGTTCAGCTTCCGGTCAAATCCACACCCCTTGATTTTGCATTCCAAGTCCACTCAGAAGTGGGTAAAACCTGTCTCGGCGCCAAAGTGAATCACAAGGTGGTGCCTTTAAATACTAAATTGAATAATGGGGATACGGTAGAGGTCATTACCAGTAGTTCTCAAAGTCCCAATTATGGCTGGCTCAAATTTGCAGTCACTTCAAAAGCGCGGAACCAGATTAAGCGATACCTGAATAAACAGGAGCGTGAAGAAAGCGTCAAAATGGGAGAAGAAATTTTAACGAAAAGCTTACGCCGATTAAAAATGCTCAACCAGTTGGATGAAGTGAAGGGTGCTTATTCAAAATTTGGCTTTGGTGGTGAAAGCCAGTTGATTGAAGCGGTGGGTAAAGGTGAAATATCCGTAAGAGATATTATGGATAAACTGGCACCCCAAAAAGAAACGTTGGAAGAAGATTCAAACGAAGGCTTTTTTAAATTCCGCCGTAAAGAAAGCCGGAGTATCAAGTTAGAAGGGATTTCTAACATTATGGCCAATTTTGGCAAATGCTGCAATCCCATCCCCGGTGATGATATGGTGGGCTTTATTACCCGTGGCAGAGGCATTACCGTCCATCGTTCGGCCTGTCCCAGTTTGCCATTATTAAGCGAAGAATCAGATCGGCTGGTGCCTGTGGATTGGGAAGTGGCACGATCAGATCAATTCAATGTACGATTACAAGTTGTAGGGCAAGATCGAAAAGGCTTGCTAAAGGATATGACTGAAACTATATCCAAACTCAATATCAATATGACATCTGTGGACATTAAGGTAAAGGATGCAGTGGCCACAGCCATATTCATCGTCCAAGTCAATAACTTAAAGCAATTGGAGCGAGTGGTGAGAAAACTATCCAAAGTTAAAAGTATTGACTATGTGGAACGTGCCCAGCAATAATCGTTAGCATAGGGGTGTAGCATGGGACGATTTCTGGCAATAGATCACGGAAATAAACGGGTGGGCTTGGCACTATCTGACCCCATGAAGATAATTGCCAAACCATTTAGAACGCTTACATTTACAGATGCTTCAAAATTATTAAATTACCTTCGAGATATAATCGAATCTGAATCAGTAGAGCAAATTATTCTTGGTTTACCCAGAGGGATGAAAGGGCAGGATACGGCCCAGACCGAGGTGGTATTGGCATTCGCAGAACAATTGAAATCAGCATTGGATATTCCGATTGAATTGATTGATGAACGGCTCAGTTCTGTGAGTGCTGAAAAAGCACTAATCCAGCAGGAAGTGAAAACAGGCCATAACAAGGGTCGTATCGATGAAACGGCCGCCGCCATTTTTCTTCAACAATATTTAGATCAAACTCGTTAATGCAGTTCATCCAATCAATATTTGACCGATCCCCCTATCAATTGGCCATTAT
>LUME01001079.1_pt1 | contig 12451 bp, 10 predicted proteins | sample 729951 | NCBI WGS metagenome assembly LUME01 (sample SAMN03860271, study PRJNA289734) | marine metagenome | biome: seawater column; feature: ocean; material: water; isolation source: Red Sea water column Station 34 - depth 200m | place: Saudi Arabia: Red Sea | collected 2011-10-15 | depth 200 m | reverse complement strand
GCACATAAGTCAGGCAAATCTATTTTATTTGAAGGCGCCCAAGGCATCAGCCTGGATGTAGACCACGGTGTTTATCCCTACACCACTTCTTCTAATACAGCCGCAGGACATATATCCACCGGCACCGGTGTGAGCTTCAGAGATATTGACCGCATTATCGGTGTGGTAAAAGCATACTTAAGCCGTGTGGGTGAAAGTCCGCTGCCATCCGAAATTCATGGTGACGATGCCAAGAGCCTTCGGGACAAGGGTGGCGAATACGGCACCACTACAGGGCGTCCGCGCCGCGTAGGTTGGCTGGATCTGGTTCAAGTGCGACAAGCGGTCCGCGTCAATGGACTCACCGAAATTGCACTGACAAAGCTGGATGTATTAAATAATTTTTCCGAATTGCCCGTCTGTGTGGCCTACGATGTGGGTGGAAATCATATCACAGAAATGCCCGCAAGTTTGACCCAATACCGAAATGCAACACCCATCTATGAAACACTGCCTGGTTGGGGTGACCTTCCTGAAAATATTTGGGATAAAGGCTATGATGAACTGCCCCAAACATTGCGTGACTATATTGATTTCATCGAGCGCGAAGTGGATTGCCCGGTGAAAATTGTATCCGTTGGACCCCAGCGCCACGAAACAATCATTAGAAAATGACTGGCCACAGAGTTCACAGAGAAAAACCTGTTAATTTTCTCTTATATCTCTGTGCGCTCTGTGGCTTATAAAAATGGCGTTTACAAAAGAAATCATCGACTTTTCCGGCCTTTCTGACACTGACGTCAAAGCCAAACTCAATGAACTGAACATTCCGCTCACGGTTGAAGAAACACTCAAAATTCAAAACGATATGCTGGGGCGTGCACCGTCTCTGGCTGAACTCATTTTATTTTCCATCCAAGGGTCAGAACACTGCGCCTATAAAAGCAGCCGCCCCCATTTAAAACAATTTACTACAGAAGGTCCTGACGTCGTCCTTGGCGCCAAAGAAGATGCTGGCGTGGTAGCTGTGGCTACGGATAATGACGGCCATCGCTGGTGTGTGGTCATGAGCCACGAATCCCACAATCATCCATCTCAAATTGTGCCTTATGAAGGTGCTGCCACGGGCGTGGGCGGCAACGTTCGGGATGTGTTGTGCATGGGCGCCGAAGTGATTGCGGTTACCGATTCATTTCGATTCGGGGATATCAAAAATAATAAAACCAAATGGATTCACGATGGCGTAGTGGCCGGTGTGGCTGGCTATGGGAATCCCTTGGGCATTCCGAATGTGGGCGGCGACCTTTATTATCATGAAGGATATAACGAAAATTGTTTGGTCACATTGGTGACGCTGGGCATCGTCCGGGAAGATCATATTATTCATTCTTATGCACCGGAAAATGCGGACGGGTATGATTTAATTTTAATCGGTAAACCTACGGATAACAGCGGATTCGGCGGTGCCAGTTTTGCTTCACTCGAACTTGAAGAAGAAAAGAAAGAGCAGAATAAGGGCGCCGTTCAGGAGCCCAATGCTTTTCTCGAGCGCCATCTTTTAAAATCATCCTATGCCCTGTTTGACATCCTGAAAGATAAAGGGCTCATCGACAATATCGGCTTCAAAGATCTGGGTGCCGGCGGTGTGGCTTGCGCCAGCGTGGAGTTGGCGGAAACGTCCGGGTACGGTTCCGAAGTCTGGATGGACAAAATTCACATCGGCATGGATAACCTGCATCCGTCAGTCTATCTCTGCAGTGAAACCCAAGAGCGGTTCATGTGGGTCTGTCCGCCTGATATTACACCATTAATTTTAGAGCATTATAATAAGGTGTTCGACCTGCCCGGCGTAAGTGAAGGGGCCCGTGCATCTGTCGTGGGTAAAATCCGGAAAGACGGACAATACATCGTCCACAATGGTGATGAAGAAATTGTGAATGCACCGGCGGCGGAAGTGACAGAAGGCTTTTTATATCATCGTCCATACGAAGCGCGAGAACAAAATTTTATCGAACCGGATATTCCGGCGCCATCCGATTATAACGAAACGTTGCTCAAAATTTTATCCCATGAAAATATGGCCAGCCGTGAGCCTGTATTTGAATCGTATGATAAACAGGTCCAAGGGCGGATTTATACAGAAACAGGCTTGGCCGATTCCGGCGTCATGGAACCATTCAATTCTAAAAATTATCCTGAAGAAATTCGGAATGTAGGCATTGCCCTGTCTACAGATCACAATCCACGCCATGGGCTCATCGACCCTTACTGGGGCGGTGTAAATGCAGTTGTAGAATCCATGCGAAATGTGGCCGCTGTGGGCGCCACGCCCCATGCTATTTCAGATTGTCTCTGTTTCGGCAATCCGGAAAAGTCACATCAAATGTGGGAGTTTGTAGAAGGCGTCCGCGGTGTGGCTGATGCGTGCCATGCCATTACACTGAAAGATAATCCGGACCATGCTACACCCATCATCGCCGGGAATGTGAGTTTTTATAACGAATCCAAAAATGGTGCTATTCCCCCAAGCCCAATAGTTAGTTGTTTGGGCAGGCTCAAAGATGTAAATAAAACGGTACCGGCTCATTTTCAAAAATCCGATTCCGTATTATTGATGATCGGCGAACGAAAAGATGAATTGGGCGGATCGGTGTATTATTCCCTTCATGATGAGTTGGGAGCCAATATGCCGAAGCCCGATTTTGAAGAAGTAAAAAATCAAATTTTTGCCCTGACCGATTGTATAGATGATGGTCAGGTTTTATCCTGCCATGATATTGCAGATGGCGGCATTGCATCGGCCATTTCTGAAATGACATTCGGCAACGGCATCGGTTGTAATGTGAAAATTGAAAATGACATTTCTACGGATAAAATTTTATTTTCTGAAACAGGCGGATTCGTTATGGTTTGGATGCAATTCAAATTGGTTCAACGGGTGGAGACAAAATTCAATTAAATGGTGTGGTGGATATTTTAGTTTCTGAAGCGAAAGAAGCTTGGACAAACGGGTTACGCAATAAGTTATGAGCAAGTTAGATTATAAATCAGCCGGGGTAGATATTGACGCTGGCAACGAAGCTGTCGATCGCATCAAGGATGGGGTGAGGTCTACCTTTACGTCCAATGTGCTCACCGGATTAGGCAGTTTCGGCTCGCTCTATGATCTGAAGCCCATTTTAGAACAGTATGAAAATCCTGTTATGGTTCAGAGTATTGATGGCGTTGGCACGAAAACCATCATCGCCAGAAAAATGGGCAAATTCGACACCATTGGTATTGATCTATTGAGCGCTGCCGCCAATGATATCTTGGTCATGGGTGCCCGTCCGCTCACCTTTCTCGATTATATTGCCAATGACAAATTGAATCCCGCTACCATTGAAGAGATTGTTTCGGGAATGGTGAAAGCATGCAAGGATACTGGCGTCTCGCTTGTGGGCGGTGAAACAGCAGAAATGCCCGACACCTATTTACCGGGAGAACACGACCTGGTGGGCGTCATCACCGGCGTGGTGGAAAAAGATAAAATTATAACTGGGGAAAATGTTCAACCTGAACATGTTGTTTTAGGGTTACCATCAAATGGATTACACACCAACGGTTATTCATTCGCACGAAAACTCTTTTTTGAAATCGGCGGATATGATGTGAATGACACTATCCCCGAATTGGAAAAATCAGTTGGTCTCACCTTGCTTGAACCGCACATTAATTATACGAATCATGTATTTGCAGCGCTGGATGCTGGCATTGATATTAAAGGCATCGCCCATATTACCGGCGGCGGATTGGTGGAAAACATTCCGCGGATTTTGCCCGACGGATGTGGTGTGAAAATTCAAAAAGGTTCTTGGCCCAGCGTGCCTGTCTTTGATGTAATGCAATCCATCGGCAATGTGGATGAAGATGAAATGGCCCGTGCATTCAATATGGGTATCGGCATGGTGTTTATCGTAGATGTGAATTCTGTGAAAGATGTTTTAAGTGAATTAACACCTGTATATGAGATTGGAACAGTTGTTTCCGGTAAAGGGGTCAATATTGTTTAAAAAAGATATCAGAGTGTTTATGTGTTCGTGTGTTCACGTAAACACACTTTCACCCGAACACGTGAACACTTTATAACTTGAGCACATGAAAGATATAGCCATTATCCAATTCCCCGGTTCCAACACGGAGCGCGAAACGCTCATGGCCTGCCGCCGTGTGGGGTTGAATCCTGTGGAATTCTTATGGAATGAACCGGCCGAAAAACTGTCCGATTTTGACGGCTATGTGATTGTGGGAGGGAAAAAGGGAAACCTGTTTTGGGGATTTGCAACGGGGCACAAATTTTGGTGGAGAGCGGGCTCGTCCCGGGTTTGGATGACCATCGTGTCGGCGTTGCCCTAACCGACAATAAGCGAGTGAAACGTGGCCATCTGGTGGGCGTCGGTTATTACAACACATGGGCGAACCTGAAAATGTCCGCACCATCGGAACGTTGTGCCTTCACGCGACATTTGGAAACTGGTGATTCTATTATCATTCCTTTGGCTCACGGCGAAGGGAGGTTCATCATCCCTGATGCACTTCTTGAAAAAATGATCACCAACGAGCAGACCGTTTACCGCTACTGTAATGATGCTGGAGAAGTGGTGGATGAATTCCCCACCAACCCCAACGGCTCTGCGTACAATCTGGCTGCTGTGTGCAATCCTCAGGGGAACGTCATGGCTATGATGCCCCATCCGGAGCGGACGGAACAGGGAGATGCCGTTTTTTCATCCATGAAAGAGTTTATTGAATTAGGCAATCCAGTTACCGATCACACCTTGTCATTTGATCGCCCCCACTATAAAGTGACGGACTATGCCCCCCGCAGCGACACCACAGAATGGGTCATCGATATGATCATCACAGACAATGAGGCGGCTTCAGTGGAAGGTGCTCTCAACAAGCTCGGCTTCGATGTGGCGGTGACACGTCAGACCCACTGGGAGATCGGAACAAACGGAAGTGCTGAGGCGGTTCTGGAAAAGATTGACGCTTCAGGTGAACTCTACAATTCCAATAAGGAATTCATCAGCGATGTGGGTGGAACTGAAAACACGGTCTCTTTTCTGGTGCGGCAGAAAGAAGATGTGCACGGCAGGGCGAAATTTGAATCGCTGACGGAGCGGTTCGAAATCGAAGAACTCAGTCTTTTGAAGCGCGGTGTCAGATGGAATCTTACCCTAAACGGTGGTAATATTGATACAGTTTCCCGGGACATTTTAGACACACACATACTATTCAACCCACTATCACATGAATGCTATAGAATCAACTAAACAGTACAAAGGCCGCATCCAAGCGGAATTGAACAACACGTTAACCAAAACCACTCTCTCCGGCGGATCTAAGAAAACCGGAAAGGTACGGGATCAGTACGATCTGGGTGACAAGATTGCCCTGATTACCACCGATCGCCAGAGCGCTTTCGACAGAGTGCTGGCATCCATCCCGTTCAAGGGACAGGTGCTGAACCTCACCAGCGCATGGTGGTTTGATCAGACGGAGCACATCATCCCGAATCAGGTCATTGACGTCCCGGATCCCAATGTAACATTGGCGAAAAAATGCGATGTCTTCCCCATCGAATTCGTCGTCCGCGGATATATCACCGGCAGCACCAGCACATCACTCTGGACTGTCTATAACAATGGAGATCGAGAATACTGCGGAAATGAGCTTCCTGAAGGTTTGGTGAAAAACCAACAACTGGCCGCCAACATGCTCACCCCCACCACCAAGGAAGAGCACCACGACCGCCCCATCGCGCCTCCGGAAATCGTGAGCGAAGGGTGGATGACACAGGAGGACTGGGATTACTGCAGTCAGAAAGCGCTGGAGCTCTTTGCCTTCGGTCAGCAGAAAGCGGCAGAGCACGGCATGATTCTGGTGGACACCAAGTATGAAATGGGGCGGGACACCGATGGAAACATTGTCCTCATTGATGAGATTCACACGCCGGATTCAAGCCGCTACTGGATCGCCGAAACCTACGATGATCGGATGGCCGCAGGGCAGGAGCCACAGAACATCGATAAGGAATTCCTTCGGTTATGGTTCGTGGACAACTGCGATCCTTATAACGATGAAACATTGCCGGACGCGCCGGAAGAGTTGGTGGCGGAACTGTCCAGCCGGTACATCTATCTCTACGAGACCATCACCGGCAAGTCATTCCCATTCCCCGATGCGGACAAACCGGTTCAAGAAAGAATTAATGAAAACTTAGAGCAATATCTGTAAGTGTTAAGGTGTTCATGTATCTACGTGAACACAAGAACACATAGAACTCAAACACTCTAAAAGGGAGTAAAATGAAAACAGTCATTATCATGGGTTCCACATCGGACGAACCACACGCAAAGAAGATCACCGACAAATTAGACGACTACGGCATCGCGTGGGAGCAGCACGCAGCGTCGGCACACAAACAGCCGTTGAAAGTGCTGGAAATCTTGGAAGCCAACAAAGGTGAAAAAAACATCGTCTATATCACCATTGCCGGTCGATCCAATGCCCTTTCAGGATTTGTGGCAGCGAATTCTGAATTCCCAACATTAGGCTGCCCCCCATTTTCCGATAAAGCGGACATGCTGGTGAATATCCACTCCACACTGCAGATGCCTAGCAATACGCCGGTGCTCACCGTGATCGATCCGGGGAACTGTGCATTGGCGGTAAAACGCATTTTTGGTGTCTAACCAACTTAATGCAATTTCACCACTTGATGGACGTTATGGAAATAGCGTAAAGGAACTTTCCGCACACTTTTCAGAATCTGCACTCATGCAGTTTCGCCTGAAAGTGGAGATTGAATATCTCATCGCTCTCGGCGATGAAAAGAGTATTAAAGAACTGTCAGCTTTTTCCCAAGATGGGCAGGCCCGCCTACGGAAAATTTATGTAAACTTCAACAACGCCGCAGCTATAAAAGTCAAGGATATTGAGTCCACCACCAACCACGATGTAAAAGCGATTGAATATTATATACAAAGCAAGGTCAAGAAATCCCTTCATCCATGGATTCACTTTGCCCTGACGTCTGAAGATGTAAACAACCTCTCCTATTCGCTCATGTGGCAGGACGGATTGAAACAGGTCTACCTTCCGGCCCTAAAGTCGGTGAATAAAGAACTGAAGAAGCTCGCCCGGAAATACAAGAATGTACCCATGCTGGCGCTTACCCACGGCCAGCCTGCCACCCCCACCACTTTCGGAAAAGAATTGGCTGTCTTCTGCGGGCGGCTCGATCGTCAGATCAATCAGATCAAATCTCATTCCCTGTCGGGGAAATTCGGCGGAGCTACTGGCACCTGGTCCGCCCATACGGCTGCCTATCCAAAAACCAACTGGCCACGGTTTGCATCCAAATTCATTAAGTCCTTGGGACTTGAGCCGAACCTGCTCACAACCCAGATAGAGCCCCACGATTCGGCGGCAGAAAGTTACCATAAGCTGGTTCGGGTAAATTCCATCCTAACCGACCTCTGCCGGGATATGTGGGCCTACATCAGTCGTGGAATTCTAGGGCAAAAGAAAGTAGCCGGTGAAGTGGGCTCTTCCACCATGCCCCATAAGATCAACCCCATTCAATTTGAAAATGCAGAGGGGAACCTAGGTATTGCCAATGCACTGTTGAATCACCTAGCGGTAAAGCTGCCCGTTTCCAGAATGCAGCGCGATCTTACCGATTCCACCACTCTCCGCAATCAGGGTGTGGCGTTGGGGCATTCCTATCTGGCGCTTAAAAATATTTTAAAGGGATTGGGCAGGATTACCATTAATAAAGTCCAGATGGAAAATGAATTGGACAACCAATGGGAAGTGTTGTCGGAAGCGGTCCAGACCATCCTGCGGAAAAGCGGAAAAGAAGATGCCTACGAACAACTGAAAGCCTTGACTCGCGGACAGTCCATTGATAAAACATCCATGGCAGAATTTGTAGCGGGGCTGAAAATATCTAAAAAAGACAAGGATACATTGTTGACTTTATCCCCCAAATCATATGTGGGGATTGCCCCTAAACTGGTAGACCTGATCTAATGTGCGGCATTGCCGGAATATTTTCTCATAAACCTGTGGCCGCCGAGCTCTATGACAGCATTATTCATCTGCAGCATCGAGGACAAGACGCCGCCGGCATTATGACCTATGACGACCGGATGCACAAAGAAAAAGGAATGGGGTTGGCCAAAGAAATTTTCAACAATGAAAACATAAAACTGCTTACGGGCAATATCGGTATTTCCCACAACCGCTACCCTACCCATGGTGGGTTCAGCCATGGAGAGGTGCAGCCTTTTTGGACATCCGTGCCCTACGGTATTGCCCTGGCCCATAACGGCAATTTGACCAATTACGAGGAACTGGCTTCAGAAGTGACCAAAACGGAAACGCGCTACCTAAATACAACCAGCGATTCGGAAGTACTTTTGCATTTGTTCGCTGACGAGTTGCATCAGGATGTGCCACCTCAGACCAGTGAAGAGTTTTTTGATTTACTCTGTGAAGCGGTTCAAAACATTTTTGATCGGGTAAAGGGTGCCTATTCCGTAACATCCATTATTATCGGCAAAGGGCTTGTGGTTTTTCGAGATCCCCAGGGTATCCGGCCACTTGTAAGGGGTGACAGGTCAAACGGGAATGGCGGTAAAGATTATATTTTCGCATCCGAAAATACCATGTTCTACGCCATGGGATATGAACCGAAAGGAACCGTCCTGCCCGGTGAACTCATTTACGTGGATGAAAGCGGAAAGATATTCAGCAAGCGCCTTGTAAAGAAGGAATTCAATCCCTGCATTTTTGAATATGTATATTTCGCCCGCCCCGACAGCACCCTAAATGATGTAAGTGTGTACCGGGCACGCCTGCGGATGGGGCAAAACCTGGCGGACGCGTGGCAGAAAAAACATCCCGATAAAACACCGGATATTATCATCCCGGCTCCAAGTACGGCCAATACGGCAGCTCTATCTTTTGCCCATGAGCTGGGCGTCCGTTATTCAGAAGGACTGTATAAAAACACATTCATCGGCCGAACCTTCATTATGCCCGGTCAGGCGGAACGAAAAAAATCCGTAAAATACAAGCTGGTGGAAATACCAGCCGGGAAATTGTTCGAATGTTAAAGGACTTTGGTGCCAAAGAGGTCTATTTTGCTGTAGCCTGTCCGCCGGTGAAATCTCCCTGCTTCTACGGTGTGGATATGCCCACAAAAGGCGAACTGATTGCGGGTAATATGACGGAAGATGAGATTGAAGCATATATGGAAGTGGATGCCCTCCTTTATCAGACCATTGACGACCTTGTTGAAGCGGTAACAAGAAGGGGTGATCATCATATTGACCGCCCCTGTATGGCCTGCCTAGACGGCAATTATGTCGCCAACGATATTGATGAGTCCAAGGTGGTCAAAATGGAAGCCATGCGAATGAATGACCGCAATGGCAATCAGACAGCTCATTAGAGCCTTCTTTGAAATCAATCAATCTTTCTCAAAAAGTGGTGGGCGAATTTGTCGGAATTATTCCTTGGCCAACGATGGGCAAAAGATTATGAAGAGGCGGCAGTCTTAGTGAATTATAATATACCGAACGTAATCGGGCTTTTAACTTTTCAAATTGAACGCAAGAGGACAAAATGAAAGCTTTGATGGTTTTACTTCTCATCGTCAGTCTGAACGGATGCGCTGCTCAACAGACCAAACCGGATATAGCGGGAAACACCCTCGGGCCAATTGCCACACAATTCAAAACCAATGCGAACCAATTGATACACGTAGCCATGACTGATACAGCGGGATTTGAGCGGTTAGCGGAAATGTGTGACACTTTCGGGCCCCGATTTAGCGGTTCAGATAATTTAGAAAAGGCCATTGACTGGATTCTGGATGAAATGGAGCAGGATGGTCTGGATAATGTTCATGGAGAGGAAGTGATGGTGCCCAAATGGGTCCGTGGTAAGGAATCAGCCCATATGATTACTCCCTATAAAAAAAAATTACACATGCTGGGTTTAGGGGGCAGTGTTGCCACACCTGTTCAGGGGATCACGGCTGAGGTTTTGGTAGTAAACAGTTATGAGGATTTGGAGGCTCGGGCATCGGATGCAAAAGGGAAAATTGTTCTGTTCAATGTCCCCTTTAGCAATTATGGCGAAACAGTCCAATATCGTTCTGGGGGAGCTATAGCTGCAAGTCAAGCGGGGGCTGTGGCCAGCATCATACGATCCGTGGGCCCCTTCTCAATGAATACACCCCACACAGGGAATAGTCGTTATGAATCCGGGGTGAAAAAAATTCCCCATGCGGCCATTACGGTAGAGGACGCTGCCATGATCGCACGGATGGCAAAACGGGGTGATACAGTCACTATCCAATTAAAAATGGAAGGCCGTATGGAGCCAGATGCACTATCCAGAAATGTTGTGGGTGAGATCAAAGGGAGCGAATTCCCTGATGAAGTTATAGTAATGGGTGGTCATATTGATAGTTGGGATGTGGGCCAAGGTGCCATGGATGATGGGGGCGGATGTGTGGCCGCATGGCATGCGTTAAAATTGATGAAGGACCTGGGTATCCGCCCTAAACGAACAGTTCGTGTTGTCTTATGGACCAATGAAGAAAATGGGCTCAGAGGTGCCAACGCCTACCGGGACCGCTACCGAGATGAATTGAAAGATCATATTCTGGCCATGGAATCCGATGCTGGTGTATTCACACCTTCCGGTTTTGGTTTCTCCGGTTCTGGCGCAGCCTTGAAGATCCTTCAGGATATTGGAACATTATTATATCCCATAGAATCCGGTATAATCACCAAAGGGGGCGGCGGTGCGGATATCGGTCCAATTATGCGAGAGGGGGTTCCCGGAATGGGCCTCAGTGTGGATGGATCAAAATATTTCTGGTATCACCACACCAATGCCGATACCATGGATAAATTAGACCGGGATGAATTCAATCGCTGTGTGGCAACCATGGCGGTTATGGCATATGTTGTGGCAGATATGGATGAAAGATTGCCCAGATAGGATGTCATTTCCCTTCGAAGTCCGGTACCTCCCCTTTCAAAAAAATCAGCTGAGGCGGATACACCCCAAAGGTTCTGGGTGATTGTTGATGAAGATACTGATGAAACATTGATATAAATAGATAAGCATGGGACCAAAAGAAACAGTCAAAGAATTGAAGTCAATCAATCTTTCTGAAAAATTCGAAAAAATTTCGGATCACTGGACGCCAAAGGTGATCGCTGAGATGAATGATTACCAGTTCAAACTTGTAAAGGTGGAAGGCGAATTTGTCTGGCATGCCCACAAAGATACGGATGAAACGTTCATTGTCCTTGATGGTGAACTGACCATTCAATTCCGCGACAGAACCGTAACCCTCTCCAAGGGTGAAATGATCGTTGTCCCCAAGGGTGTTGAACACAAGCCCGCCGCCGAAACCGAATGCCGGATCATGATCATAGATCCAAAAGGGGTGACCAATACCGGCGACGCTGGTGGTTCGCTTACAGCTGAAAATGATGTCTGGATATAATATACTGGTTATCGGTTCAGGCGCCCGGGAGCATGCCATTGTCCGGGCACTGGATAAATCGCCCCAGGGAAAAGAGCTTTATTGTCTAGCATCCAATATGAATCCGGGGATTGCGGAAATCTGCGATGAATTAACGGTCGGCAACATTAACGATCCGGACTTTGTGGCAAACTATGCCCAGGAGATCGCCGCAACGCTGGCCATCATCGGCCCGGAAAATCCCCTGGAGAACGGTGTTGCCGATGCCTTGTGGAGTGCCGGCGTAAAAACTGTTGGGCCCAAGAAAAACCTTGCCCGGCTGGAGACATCCAAAGCATTCACCAGAAACCTGATGCAGGAATACGATATTCCGGGAGGTCCCAAATACCAGACCTTTGATTCCATGGATGCTGTGGCTGATTTCTTAAAAGAACTGAATGAAAATTACGTGGTGAAATACGATGGTCTCATGGGCGGCAAAGGCGTGAAAGTGGCAGGGGATCATTTGCATTCTCATGATGACGCACTTGCCTATTGCCAGGAATTAGTGGACAAGGGCGGTGAATTTGTCATTGAAGAAAAACTTGTGGGAGAGGAATTCTCGCTCATGAGTTTTTGCGATGGGGATAATCTGAAACACATGCCTGCGGTGCAGGATCACAAACGGGCCTACGAAGGAGACACGGGCCCGAACACCGGCGGGATGGGGACATACTCTGATGGAGATCATTCACTCCCCTTTTTAAATGAATCGGACATTACCGAAGCCCACGCGATCAATGTGGCTACGGCGGAGGCGGTGAAAGACAAGTTTGATGAAGGTTATAAAGGTGTGCTCTATGGCGGTTTTATGGCCACAGCCAACGGGGTGAAACTCATTGAATACAACGCTCGTTTCGGCGATCCGGAAGC
>LUME01000191.1_pt1 | contig 12483 bp, 10 predicted proteins | sample 729951 | NCBI WGS metagenome assembly LUME01 (sample SAMN03860271, study PRJNA289734) | marine metagenome | biome: seawater column; feature: ocean; material: water; isolation source: Red Sea water column Station 34 - depth 200m | place: Saudi Arabia: Red Sea | collected 2011-10-15 | depth 200 m | reverse complement strand
AAGTATCTGTTTGTTGTGTTGCTCCCAGTCATATCTACAGTTCTTTTTTGCTGAATAACTTCTTAACTCAGACACAAACCTTTTGTATTCATCGATAGTGAAAGTTGCACGACGAATTGAATCCCTATTGTTAGGTAATTTAAGTTTTGGAAAGTCGAAATACGAATAATCCATTTCTCCTTCATCACTTAAATACTTAACCATGGCATTTATGGTGGACTGCTCATTTTTTAAAGTGATATAGGAAACAGTTTTTGCTTTTGCTTGTCTCCAAGTGAAATACTTAATACATGAACGACGATGTAAGTCTTTCAAGTTAACTTTTGCGTAATAGACTCCCTTACTTTTATCTGTGTCGTATTTCCTTTCACAAATGTAGTTATGGAAGTGTTTAAGAATAGTTTTAATAGTTGAGTGTCTACCTTGTGTAATTGCTCCACTATCTACTTCCATTTGTTTGTAGTTCAAAAACTTTTCAATTCCTTGTTCTACAGTTAATCCGAAATAGCTTTTTCCCTCGTGTTTACGAGAAAGAATAGATAAAAACATATCTGTTCCCTTCTCTTTTGCATCTTCTAAATGTGATGTTCGTAAAGTTCTACGAATCATCTTCTTTTCATCATCAATCCACATCATGAATTGATAGATGTCACCATTTTGTTTAGTTCTAACAACACTGAACTTTTCATCCATAAGTTTGTGTTGCTCAGTTATGTAACTCGGTTTTTTAGTATTTGTTCTCATGGTTACTACTATACCTAAACATGAACTAAACAACCCCAACGCCTATTGGATTACTTGGGTTGTTTAGTTACTTATGACACACAGTAGTTTCCTTAGTGTGTAGTATCGTGTGTAACGCTAAATTCTAAATGCCATAAGAACAAGCATTTAAGGTAGAAGTGTGTAGTCAGTGTGTAGTTAAGAAACCCAGTGTTTATAAGGGTTTAAGGAGTAAAAACTACTCCCACTCAATAGTAGAAGGTGGTTTACTAGAAATATCATAAGTTACCCTAGAAACCTCAGGTATTTCATTCATTATTCTGTTTGAAACCTTCTCTAAAAAACTATGCGGTAAAGCAGCTGATTTAGCCGTCATAAAATCTACTGTTTCAACTGCCCTTAAGGTTATAACGTACTCATAACGCCTTGAATCTCCTACCACTCCAACAGATTTAACTGGAAGAAATACTGCAAATGCTTGGCTGACCTTATCGTAATACCCCGCTTCCACTAACTCCTTAATATAAATGTCATCAGCAAGTTGCAAGACTCTTATATATTCTTTTTTTATCTCACCTAAGATTCGTACACCCAGTCCTGGACCTGGAAAAGGATGTCTAAATAATATTTCGCGGGGCAAACCTAACTCCAATCCTATCTTTCTCACTTCATCTTTAAATAAGTCCTTGAGTGGTTCTATAACAGGTAAGTTCAGATAGTCCGGTAGACCTCCCACATTGTGATGCGATTTAATGACATGAGCAGTACCGTTTTGGTTGCCTGCGGATTCAATGACATCAGGATAGATAGTTCCTTGAGCTAACCATTTTATTTTTTTGCTTTTTTTGGCTTCCCTTAAAAAAACATCAATGAAAGTTTTACCTATTGCCTTCCTTTTGTGTTCAGGGTCCTTTTTACCTTTTAGTTCTCTAAGAAACTGGTTCCCTGAATTTGCTCTTTTAACCTTGATACCAAAATTATCTTTAAAGGTCTGCATTACCTGGTCACCCTCATTTAGCCTAAGTAGGCCATTGTCAACGAACACACAGGTCAGTTGATCTCCAATTGCTTTAGATAGTAGAGCTGCTACCACTGCAGAATCCACTCCCCCAGATAAACCTAATAAAACTTGATCTGAGCCAACCCTCTCTCTAATTTCTACAATGTTCTTGGAAATAATACCTTTTGGATTCCACAGACCTTCGCAATTACAAATATCTCTCACGAAATTCTTTAAGATTTTTTTCCCCTGAGGCGTGTGAGTGACTTCGGGATGGAACTGAAGTCCAAAAATTTTCTTAGTAGGATGAAATAGTGCAGCAATAGGACTGTTGCTTGATCTTGCGCAACTTTTAAAACCTTTGGGTAAACGAGATACATGATCCCCATGACTCATCCAAACATTAATAGATTTCTTTTTAAGCGTGACCAAATTCTCTTTTTTTAGCCAGTTCAACTTTTCCTCCCAATTGTTTGGCTATGGTTTGCATGCCATAACATATACCCAGTACCGGGATGCCTAAATCGAAGAGCTTATCCGGAACTTTTGGAGAACCTTTTTGTTTTACGGTCTCGGGACCGCCCGATAATATGATTCCCTGAGGGTTAAATTTTTTGATGGCGGAAAGTGAACTTTTGTAATGATAAATCTCACAATAAACCCCAATTTCTCTTACTCGCCTCGCAATTAATTGAGTGTATTGAGAACCAAAGTCTATTACGAGAATTCTGTCTTTAATGATGTCTTTAGACACCTCAAAACTCCTATTTTTTATGACATCCTGTAATTAGGAGCTTCCTTGGTAACATTAACGTCGTGAACATGACTTTCACTAACTCCCGCATGGGTTATTTGGATGAATTTGGGTTTGGTTCTCATGGTTTCTATATCTTTGGAACCGGTGTAGCCCATACTTTGCCTTAATCCTCCCATCATTTGATGCACCACTGCTTCCATCCAACCTTTGTAAGGAACTCTTCCCTCTATGCCTTCAGGAACCAATTTCTCTGTGGCTTGTGAACTTTCTTGAAAGTACCTGTCGCCCGATCCTTGATCACCGGTCATGGCACCTATAGAACCCATGCCTCGATATGATTTGTAACTTCTTCCTTGAAAAAGCTCTACTTCTCCTGGGGCTTCTTCCGTACCTGCTAAAACACTGCCTAACATAACGCTGTGTGCTCCAGCGGCAATTGCTTTGGCCACGTCACCAGAAAATCTAATTCCTCCATCTGCAATTACTGGAATATTTCTGCTTTTGAGTGCCTCTACTGCATTCGCCACAGCCGTAATCTGAGGCACGCCCACTCCCGTAATAATACGAGTGGTGCAAATGGATCCAGGACCGATGCCAACTTTGACTGCGTCGGCTCCAGCTTTGGCTAATGCCAAGGCACCCTCTGCAGTAGCTACATTCCCACCGATCACCTGTATTTCTTTAAACTCTTTCTTAAGGAATTGAACTTGGCTTAAGACGCCTTCATGGTGACCGTGAGCGCTATCCACGACCAATACATCAACTCCTGCTTCAATCAATGCGGCTGCTCGATCCCTAGAATCTTTATCCGTTCCTACGGCTGCCCCTACCAACAATCTGCCTTCACTGTCTTTAGTTGCATTAGGAAAATCTAAAGATTTATTGATGTCTTTAAGAGTAACCAGACCTGTAAGGCTATAGTTTTTATCAACAAGCAAGATTTTCTCTATTCGATTTGAATGCAATAATTGTTTAATCACCTCAAGGTCTTCACCTTCTTTGGCGGTAACTAACTTATCTTTAGGAGTCATAATTTGAGCAACGTCAGCATCTAAATCCTGTTCATTTCTGAAATCCCGGCTTGTAACAATTCCGACCAGATTACCTCCATCAACCACTGGCATTCCGGAAATATTTAGTTCTTGAGTTAGCTGAACTAATTCACCTACCTTGTTATCAGATCTTATGGTGATGGGATCTCTGACTACCCCACTTTCGTATTTTTTTACTTTTCTAACTTCATCCGATTGATCTTCGATTGAGAGGTTTTTATGAATAATGCCAATGCCTCCCAATTCACTTAAAGCAATGCTCATTCTTGATTCAGTAACAGTGTCCATTGCAGCAGACAACAAAGGAATATTAAGACTTATTTGACTGGTGAGACTAGTCTTAAGCTCAGCATCTTTAGGGAGTATTTCAGAATGTTCGGGCACAAGCAGAACGTCATCGAAGGTAAGTGCTTGGTCTGCTATCCGCAACATCTTCAAATTATACAGAAAGAAAAGAAAATCAATAAAAAAATTCTAATTAGGCTAAACTGATTTAAAAATCATCTCATGGAAGATTCTTCTAAAAACAATCCCTTTTTTGGATGGCGAATGGTGGCTATCGCCTTGTTTGCCGATTTTTGTGTGGTGGGTTTTGCGTTCCAATCTTACCCAGTTATTCAGCTTGTCCTCGCCGAAGAAATGGAACTTTCACGATTTTTGGCTACTCTGACGATACCGGGCTTTATGCTTATTTCGGCCATCACCATGCCAGTGGTAGGAAAATTACTAGACACCTACTCGATCAGATCGGTATTAATTTTAGGCTCATTTGTTTACGGACTGTCTTTGATCTCGTTGTATTTTGTTAACAGCTACACAGCATTCATAATAATTTTTGTTCTCCCAATTGCTTTAGGGGCTTCCCTCATGGGTAATCTGTCTGTTTCAAAGCTGGTTTCCAGATGGTTCCGTGAATACACCGGCAGGGCTTTGGGTATAGCTGCACTTGGGGTTTCTTTTTCGGGTCTGGTGATGCCTAACCTAACAAATTATCTGTTAATCGATTTGGGTTTAAGTTGGCGAGAAGCTTATTTATATTATGGTTTATTTACCTTAATCATAAATGCGCCATTATTTAGATACTTAGTAATAGATAATCCTGAAGATGTAGACCAACTACCGGACGGGAAAACACACAGCGATGATCAAGGCCTCAGCGAAGTTGCCGGCGAAGATTGGACTTTAAAACAATTATTGAATGATAGGAATTTCTGGGTTCTGTCCTTTGTATTCGCGCTTCAATTTTGTGCCATGATGGCGGTGCTTGCCCATATTACCTTTTACGCATCTGAGAGGGGTTGGGCTGAACAAGCAGCATGGATTTTCAGCATGTACGCTGTTCCAGCCATGATCAGTAAATTGGTGTTCGGTTGGTTAATTGAAAATAAAATGGATGCGAGATTGGCAGTCTCAGCTTCACTTGTAATACAACTTGTTGGTACCTTGCTGATTCTGGGCAGCGATAGTGCCAATCAACTGTCCTTTATTATTGCTTTGTTTGGTTTTGGCGGAGGCGCCGCACTTCCTTTAAGCAACATTCTTTTCAACAAGGTATATACGCAAAAAAGTTTTGGCTTCTCAAGAGGAACTGCTCAACCTTTTATTTCAGTTTTTCAGGTAAGTGGAACGCCAGTGGTGGCGCTCATGTTTGATGCTTATGGCAATTACCAAAATGCCTTTCTCTTTCTTTGTTCTTTATTGGTTTTAGCAACTATTGTTATTTGGTTCTTAAAAATGCCAGAGACGAGCAAGGGAAACTAGAAAAAATCTTTTATCAACTTATCCAATTCATCTACAAACTCTAATGGTTTGTCCAACATCAAATGATGTTGAGCGTCTTCTAAAGCTACAACCGAAGAACCTTCAGGGAGCAACTCTTTCATCTCTTTTATTGAGTCACCCGTGTCAAATTCCATAGTATTTTCACCGTAAATAAAAGATACCGGGCAATTTAACTGATTAATAATTTCATGTTGGTCATTTCCTACCTCCAAATGATCGTAGGTTGAGGGATCAAAAGTCCAACTCCACCCCCCATCAGTTTCTCTCACTGATTTTTCTGCAATAAAATCTAGTAGATACTTATTTTGACAATCCTGTGGTGGCATGAGTCTAAATCTTTGGACTAATTCTTCCTTGCTGGGCCTAATTTTGGGAGGTTTCGAAGGTGGCATATTTTTATACCATTCAATGTGATTCTCAGGACGTCTTACAACAAAATCGACGAGTATTAGACCGGACATCTGTTCGCCGAATTTATCTGCTGTGGCCAAAGAAACCATACCGCCAAAGCTATGCCCCACTACTACAGGTTTTATTAAGTTGGTTTCCTTTACTACGCCCCACACATCCTCAACAAAAGTGTCCTTGTCGTAACGGGAACGCCACTCGCTATCACCCATGCCACTGAAGCTCATGACCACAAAATGGTATTTTTCCGCGAGCAAACCACCTATGAACTGGAACCAATAAGCATGAGCGTGATTGCCATGCAACATAATGACGGAAGGGTTATTGGGATCGCCCCACTCCATGAAATGGATTTTGGCGCCAGCGATGTCAGCAAAATCACTTTTATGATCTACAGCTAACGCGTCTTTAAACCACTGAGGCTGTTCTTTAATTACTTCCATTACAAATGAATGAGCATCCTTACTTTTGGGTGAGCAATACTAAATGAAGTAAATCTTAAAAGAAAGAAGCAGATTGAGAATCTACTAGGGTTATTAACTTAGGAGTCTATCTGTCTTTGCAGCAGCAATAAAATCGTTCTTATGCAATCCTAAGATCTTGTGAGTCCACCAGGTGACTTGTACTTTTCCCCACTCTAGTAAAATGGCCGGATGGTGATCTTCCTCTTCAGCCAGGTCAGCCACTTGATTGCTAAACTGAACTGCTTGCGCATAATCATCAAAATTAAAAACTCGTCTAAGCTTTAAAATTGAATCTTCGGTAATAGGCTCCCAATCTGGAATTTCTTTTATAAATTCAACCAGCTCATCATCCGTTACTTTAGGAGCATCTGCTTGGCAAGCCACACACTTTTGTGACGTTAGACTCGACATTATTTCTTTATGCCTCCTTTTGTGAGGTTTGCAGGGTCTAAAAGTTTTTCCAATTTCTTGCGGGATAAATTAGTCTCTTCCAAAGCGACATCTAAAATTGGCCTTCCTTCCCGATAGGCCTTTTTTGCAATATCTGCGGCCTTAGCGTATCCAATAACTGGATTTAGAGCTGTTACCAGTATGGGATTTCTTTTCAGATTATCAGCTATATTTTTATTATTAACTTTGAATGTTTTTATAGCTTTGTTAGCTAAGATGGTTAAAGCACCTGAAAGGATATTTATGCTCTTAAGCACATTGTATGCCACCAAAGGCAACATGACGTTCAATTGAAAATTACCAGACTGTGCTGCAATTGCAACAGTGGTGTCATTTCCAATAACGTCTGCGCATACCATTGCTACGGATTCAGGTATCACCGGATTAACCTTTCCTGGCATGATACTGCTGCCGGGTTGCAAGGCTTTGAGTTCTATTTCACCCAACCCAGTGAGAGGGCCGCTGTTCATCCATCTGAGATCATTACTGATTTTCATTAGTATCGTAGCCAAATTCCTTAATTCTCCTGAAACTTGAAGTGAAGTGTCTTGCGCACTCAAGCTGCGAAAGAAATCATTACTGGGTTTAGCTTTTACTTTTCCTAGTTTTGAAATTTCTTTAGCAAATTCTTTAGTAAATCTTGGGTGAGCATTTATTCCGGTTCCTACGGCGGTCCCACCTTGGGGAAGAAATAGAAGCTTGTCAGCAACAACTAAAAGTGATTCTTGAGCAGAGAGTAGTTGAGATTTCCAAGCATTTAATTCCTGACTCATATCTATTGGCATGGCATCCATTAAGTGAGTCCTGCCTGTCTTGGTTACTCCTTCAAGTTTTTTAGATTTGTCATCAATCGCTTGTATCAGGCCTTCAAGTGCAGGAAGGAGGAGGAGTTCAAGATCGCAATGACAACTTATATTGATAGCTGTAGGTATCACATCATTACTACTCTGACTCATATTGACATGATCATTTGGATCGACTTCAACACCACAGTATTTGGTAGCTAACTTTCCTATAACCTCATTTGCATTCATGTTAGTACTAGTGCCAGATCCAGTTTGGAAGATATCGACAGGAAACTGATCGTCGTGCTTGCCAGACCAAACCTCCTTAGAGGCTTTTATGATTCCCCTTGCTCTTTTAGCATCTATAAGTTTTAAGCTTTTATTTGCTCTGGCCGCTGCCTCTTTAATAACTCCCATTGCCTTAAGAAAGCTTCTGCCGAAAGGAAAGTTAAATGTAATTCCACTGACTGGAAAATTGTCAATTGCTCTCTGTGTTTGGGGGCCCCAAAGGGCATTAAAAGGAATCTTTACTTCACCTATACTATCTTTTTCTGTTCTATAGCGTTTCTTTGCCATACTATTTCCCCTTGAAACTATATATTAACATTTAAGCTAAATATTTAACGACAAAGGATTAGCGAGGTATAATTTTTATAGGGGAAAGATTTATGAGTAAAGAATTAGAAGAATTAATGACTAATCAGTCGAAGGCTGAAAAGATGGAAATAGACACAACTCTTGGTAAGTTGCCACAAAAAGAAAGAGGGTCTTTGCAACAGATAGAATGCAAAACCATGGAAGAGCAACGCAGACACCAGTTAGAAAGACTGGCATGCGGCTTTAGAGTATTTGCTCATTTTGGTTTTGATGAAGGACTGGCAGGCCATATAACGCTGAGAGATCCGGAACATGAGCATTATTTCTGGGTAAACCCATTTGGTGTACATTTTGACCAAATGCGTATTTCAGATCTTTTATTGGTCAACAGGACCGGAGAAGTAGTCCAAGGTGACAGACCTCTAAACACTGCTGCATTTGCTATTCATTCCCGCCTTCATGAAGCAAGACCCGATGTGAACGCAGCTGCTCATTCACATTCAATGTACGGGAAATCTTTTTCTACAATGGGAAGACTGCTTGAACCAATAACTCAAGATTCATGTGCTTTTTATAACGATCACGTGCTGTTTGATGACTTCACCGGTGTGGTTTTGGAAACGGATGAGGGAGACAGAATAGCAGAGGCTTTAGGTGATAAAAGAGCGGCCATCCTTAAAAATCACGGACTTTTAACTACCGGCGAAACTGTAGACGCGGCTGTATGGGGATTTCTTTCTATGGATAGGTGTTGCCAATCTCAACTTATAGCTGAATCAGTAGGTCAAATGGAAAGAATTTCAGATGAAGTCGCTGAGCTGACAAAAACTCAAGTAGGATCGGAACCAGGTATGTGGGCTAGTTTCCAGCCTTTGTATGATCTGATGTTAGAAAAAGACGACAGCTTTCTAAATTAGACTTCTAAGTTAATAACCGTAGTAGATTCTCAATCTGCTTCTTCGATCCGTGGCCTTTTTTAAAAGTTTAAGGGTGTAAGACTTTACTTATTTAAGAGTTCCTCAACTTGCCAAAGAGTGTCCTTTCCAAAAAAGATTTCGTCGCCGACAAAAAAAGTAGGAATGCCAAAAGTACCCCTCTTGACTGCTTCTTCGGTATTGGTAATAAGTTGAGCTTTTATTTCAGGATCTTGCATTTGCTCCATCAACCTATCTGCATCAAAACCGGATTCTGTAAACGCTTCCTTAATTACTTCAGGGTCATCCATTTTTTTAGGTTCTTCCCACATATGTTTAAGCACTTCGTCAATGTATTTATCTAAATAACCATCCTTTTGAGCTCCTATGGCTCCTCTGATTATCTGTAAAGACATAACAGGAAAATGCGGGTTCATTTTAAATTTATCTATTCCATGTCTTTCCCGGAAACGCTGCATTTCAACTGATTGGTATTCATTTTTGTTAAGAATTCCAAAGAAAGCTTCCATTGGCGGTTTGTTATTAGTGGCCTTAAAAATACCACCCAATAAAACAGGAATGTAATTAAATTTTCCTCCGGTTCTTTCTTCAATCCCAGAAACCACTTTATGGCTTAAATAGGCATTGGGACTGGCAAAATCAAAATAAAAATCAACTGTCTTGGTCATCATCTTCTCCTAAAATTGGATTCATTGTTTCTAATATATCTGAATAATCAAGTGTTAAACAATAGCCATCCGAGTAGCCATCAAATAGTTCAACTGGGAACTCATCGCCGCTATAAGACATAGCGAAAAGGGATTGGCATTTTTCATCTTCTGAGAACCTTTGATCATTAGTTAATTCGTTATAGATAGAATTAACAGTGACCTCATTATCAACCATGACTAATCCTTGATCTTCATCTGAATCTAAAATCATATATTTTTCTTCATCCGACCAGGCCTTCCATTGTGGTAGATCATTTGATCTGCCCTTTCCTGGATCTCCTGTATAAGCAAACTGAGCCCAATAAGACAGCATCTGGTTAGATAATTTTTTAGCTCCATCATACGAATCTCTGATAACAACATTTTTAATAATAAAATTATCAAACGCAGCTGGGAAAAGGAATAAAATTTCTAAGGCGTGTGCAGCTCCAGCCAAAACACCATAATCCACACCTTGGATAACTGGTAAATCATCCCAATCGAACCTGTAAACGAAAGTTTTCTTATATCCTGATGCTACTAATTGTCTTGCCGGAGTGTCTGCAGCTCGTTCTTTCCAAGAATCTGAAGAATATTGAGTTACAGCGTTATAGAAATCAGGCCTCATTATCTCTAAAGGAAGTTCATCAACACCTATCCATGAAAATATACCCTCTCCTTCTCCCCATCTAACAAATCTTCGATTCATCATGTTAAATAGCTTAGTTTCATACCTGTTGGTCCCTAGAATGATTGGGACACGAGGCATTTGATTGTTAACAAAAGGTTCAGATATCCCCTCTTTTCCCATGACATGTCCGTCGTTAAAAACTCTTGTCATACCACCTCTTTTGGGATTTGCTTCACCGTAAGCAGTTAACAATTCTCCAGGTGTAACGCTTCTTAAAAATTTCTCTGTTTCTTTTAATGACATGCTGTTCTGTAGTTCCTTAGCTCCTTCTACATCATCAGCTTTTTCTTGGTTTATCAGGAGTTGATTAATAACCTCTTTAGAACTTGTAATCCCTGATGTTCCATCTTCTGGGTAGTAAGATTCTGCATCTTCTATCTTTGAATGAGAAATAACTCCACTCTGAACTATAGCCTTATGAAACAATCCTCTAGCTAAAGGCGAAGCATATAGTGCTGCAACATTATGTCCTCCAGCAGATTCCCCAAAGATGGTTACATTGTCAGTGTCTCCTCCAAACGCAGAAATATTTTCTCTTATCCAGCGAAGCGCCATAATATTATCCAAAGTTCCATAGCTTCCCGAAGCATCCTCCAAACTTGAACCTTCTTGTCTTAATGCAGGATGTCTAAACCAACCTAAATTAGACATTCTGTAATTCACAGTCACAACAATTACTTCATGCTCTCTAACTAAATGAACGGGATAATACATGTTTGCTGAACCGATAATATTGGCTCCTCCATGTATCCACATCATAACGGGCACTTTTTTATTAGTCAGTTGTTCTGGAGACCAAGCCGGAGACCAAATATTTAAATAGAGGCAATCTTCTGAACCAGTCCATTCACCTTCTTGGCCCCCCATAATTCCTTGGGGCTGAAAGCATTCGGGTCCAAATTCTTTAGCTTCGAATCTTGATCCAAAAGGATCAGGTGGCAGGGGTGCCTTCCACCTTAATTCATCAATAGGAGGTTGCGCAAAAGGGATTCCTCGCCAAGCGAAAGTATCGTCTTCTTTATAACCAATCACCTCCCCTTGAGCAATAGTTCTTACAGAGTTTTCATCCAATCCCTTACTGCAACCATAAGATATTAAAATTCCTAAAATTAATAAAAAGTTCAATTTTTTCATTGTGCTCCTTTTTTTATAAGACCCATTTAAGGTCTCATTGTCCTTTCTTTTACACCAAGATTCTGAGGTAAATTTTTATAGGCTGTCTTTACCCAATCACAAAGCAAAGGCCTCGTCTCTCTCGGGTCTATAATTTCTTCAATACCAAACATCTCTGCAGTCCTATACGGTGATCTAACTTGATCTAATGAATCTTCTATTTCTTTTTGCCGAGCGGCGGGATCAGGACTTGCTTCGATGTCTCTTTTATAAGCTGCCATTACACCCCCTTCAATTGGTAACGAACCCCAGTCCCCTGAAGGCCATGCGTAACGTAGATTCAATTGATCAGAATTCCCATGACCGCCTCCGGCTACGCCGAAAACTCGTCTAATAATTATAGAAACCCAAGGAACAGAAGCTTGCCACACACTGTACAGGGCCCTCACTCCATGTCTTATAACCCCCGATTCTTCTGCTTGGAGACCAATTAAGAAACCTGGATTATCTACAAAGTTAACTACCGGGATATTAAAAGTATCGCAAACATCCACAAATCTTGTCATTTTTTCTGATGCCTTGGCAGTTACAGCACCACCATCATGGTTGCAATCATTACCTAAAATACCAACTGGATAGCCAGATAATCTGGCGAATCCAGTCACCAAAGATTTTCCGTACCCACCGCCAACTTCAAAAAAACTTTCCTTATCGAGAACTAGATCTATTATCTCCCTTACTTCATAAGGCGCTTTACGGTCTTTAGGTATTAAGGATATTAATTTTTCTTCTTTTCTTTCTTCCGGATCATCATTTTCTTTTCTAGGAGGGACTTCCCAAACATTCGAAGGCATAAAAGAGAGAAAAGTCTGTATTTGCTTGAAAGCATCCTCTTCACTTACAGCTTCGTTGTCTACTGCTCCTGCAGTTTTCGTATGGATATCACTACCACCTAACTCCTCTCTTTCCATTTTCAAACCAAAAGCCCTTTCTACCACTGGCGGACCGGCTACGAACATTTGAGCACTGCCTTTAAC
>LUME01000228.1_pt1 | contig 12497 bp, 11 predicted proteins | sample 729951 | NCBI WGS metagenome assembly LUME01 (sample SAMN03860271, study PRJNA289734) | marine metagenome | biome: seawater column; feature: ocean; material: water; isolation source: Red Sea water column Station 34 - depth 200m | place: Saudi Arabia: Red Sea | collected 2011-10-15 | depth 200 m | reverse complement strand
GCGTATATACTTGGGTGCTTTTAATGCTCTTATGACCCAGAAACTCTTGCACTGTTCTAAGATCATGGCTTGACTGTAGAAAATGAGTCGCAGCAGCATGCCGAATCATGTGAGGATGGACGTTGACAGTTACACCTACTTGAAGAGCTCTTTTTTTGACAATATTTTGTACAGAACGAGGACTAATTCTGTGTTTTTTTTGATTCATAAATAGCGCAACATTTTCACAGCTATGCCTCTTTTTTAAATACATTTCAACTGCATTAATGGCTGAACTTCCTATTGGCGAAAATCGGGTCTTTCCACCCTTGCCTTTCACCCTTACAAATCCCTCCTCCAGATCAAGATCATTGATATCGATGCCAACCAACTCGGAGACCCTCAAGCCGCATGAATACATCAACTCTATCATAACCACCGCACGCAGCTCTGAAAACAATTCAGAACTCAAATTCGTCATTCTTTTAATGTCATCAAAATCGATTGTTTTTGGTAAAACTTGGTCAATTTTAGGAGTCTGGATGGAGGTAACGCAATTCTCAGCCAATACGCCTTGCTGCACCAGAAAATTAAAAAAACCGCGTATCGAGGACAAATACCTTCTAATTGACCTTGCAGATACTCCTCGATGACGAAGCCCCATAACAAAAAGATTTAAACTGTCAGCTTCAATATCTTGCCACTCGGTCACTGAATTTTCTAGACAAAAAGATAGAAACTTCAACAAATCCCTTCGATAGGCAGAAATAGTGTTCGAGGCATAAAGTTTCTCAACCTCGAGATAGGCAACAAATTGATCGATTTGTTCGACTAAAATATGGTTTTGGTACTTGTTTTTTTCCTGATTGACCATATCTTAGCATTTTACGTTAAACAATAAAGGAATTCAGATGAGTCAAAAACAAACACATGCTTTTCAAACCGAAGTATCTCAACTACTTCACCTCATGGTTCACTCCTTATACTCCAATAAAGAGATTTTCTTAAGGGAGCTGATCTCGAATGCTTCAGACGCGATCGATAAACTCAAGTTTGAGTCACTATCCAATGATTCATTGGTTGAAGGAAAAGAGGAGCTGAATATCCATATTGATGTCGATAAAGAGGCTGGAACGATCACAATCAGGGACAACGGTATCGGCATGAACCCAGACGAAGTGATGGACAATATAGGTACCATAGCAAACTCGGGCACTCGAAAATATCTTGAAAGTCTTGATAATGACCAGGCTCAAGATTCGAACCTAATCGGACAGTTTGGAGTGGGCTTTTATTCTTCCTTTATAGTCTCAAATACAGTTACCCTTATAAGCCGAAAAGCTGGCGACGACAAGGCAAATGGAACCAAATGGGTATCCAAAGGAAAGGGAGAGTATTCCATCGAGACAATCGAAGTAGAGGATTGTGGAACATCGGTAACTCTTGATATCAAAAAAGCTGAAAAAGAATTCCTGGACGATTATCGAATTCGTGGCATTGTCTCTAAGTATTCAGACCATATAACTGTCCCGATTATGATGATCAAGTCTTCCGAAGATGAGAATCTTATTGAGTATGAGACGATCAACAAGGCAACCGCCTTTTGGGCTCAAGACAAGAAAGAACTATCGCAAAAAGATTACGATGAATTCTATAAATCATTAACCTATGATTTTGAAGGCCCTTTGACTCAAATTCACAATAAATTGGAAGGCAAACTAGACTATACATCCTTGCTATTTATACCCAGAAAGGCACCATTTGATATGTGGGAACCTAAAAGGAAAGGCGGAGTAAAGCTCTATGCCAAAAGGGTTTTTATCATGGAAGGCAATGAGGAGCTGTTGCCTCAATATCTTCGCTTTATCAAAGGTGTTATCGATACAGATGATTTATCGCTCAATATTTCTAGGGAAATTCTACAGGGAAGCAAGGTGGTTGATACGATCCGTAAAGCTTCCGTTAAACGCATCCTATCCACCCTAGACAAGATGTCAAAAAATAAGCCCGAGGATTATGCAATATTCTGGAAAGAGTTCGGTATGGTTATGAAAGAGGGAGTTGTTGAAGATTTTGCTAATAAAGACAAAATTTCAAACCTGTTGAGATTCGCCACGACTCACAATGATAGTGAAGATCAGACAGTTTCGCTTAAAGATTATGTTGAACGAATGAATGACGATCAAAAAGCTATCTATTACGTAACCGCTGACAACTATGTAGCCGCTAAAGGTTCGCCTCATTTGGAAATCTTTAAGCAAAAGGATATCGAAGTACTGCTTTTATCTGACCGCGTTGATGAGTGGCTTGTTGCGAATTTTGGTGACCATGAAAAGTTTCCTCTTAAATCAATCGCCAAAGGTGATCTAGAGGACCTAGATTCAAAAGAAGATAAGAAGAAAAAAGAAAAAACAGCCAAAGACTTTGAAAAGGTCATCAGCAAGGTGCAAAAGATCCTTGAAAATCAAGTCAAAGAGGTCAAGGTTTCGAGTCGTCTAAGTGAATCCCCTTCCTGTCTTATTGCAGATGAAAACGAGATGGGCAGCAACATGGAACGTATCATGAAGTCACTAGGCCAAGATGTCCCAGAAACTAAGCCAATTCTTGAAATTAATCCAAAACATCCTTTGGTTAAAAAACTCAAAACCAAGGTCGATAAAGACCTAGTGAAGGTTTTATTTGACCAAGCGGTACTTAGTGAAGGAGGTCAAATTAAGGAACCTGCTGAGTTTGTGAAGCGCATGAATAAGCTCATGCTTGGATAATTAATATTGATATGATAAAAAGCCCGATTAATCGGGCTTTTTATTGTAAGGCTTAATACCTTTAAGAATACCTCTTAGAATCGACACTTCCTCTTTTTCTGGATAACTGCGACCAAATAATCTCCGAAGTCGTCGCATTAGCAGGCTTTTGGGTCGATTCTCATCAAAATAATCAATATGATCGAGCACCTGTTCAAGATGAATATAAAAGCCTTCTAATTCTTCAAAGCTCGCCAATTCGTTTTCAGTGCTCTCAAAATCTACCTGGATATTACTGACAAAGTATTGATAAGCGAATACCTGAATCGCTGATGCGACATTCAATGAAAAATAATCAGGATTGCCAGGAATGGTCATGAGAATATGACAAAGATCCAATTCTTTATTGGTAAGTCCAGAATTCTCGGTTCCAAAAATTACAGCGACCTGTTGTCTGGATTTAGCGAGAGTTTTTTGTATTTCTTTACAAGTGTCTAATACATCCATCTGCTTCCACTTAATGTTGCGCTGACGGGCACTTGCTCCTATAACCAAATGCACTCCCTCTAAGGCTTCCTCTAAAGAACTACAAACAACGGCATTTGATAAAACATCGTCTGCTCCACTGGCCCTTGCGGTTGCAGCAGCAGAGGGATATTTATTAGGATTAACTAAAAACAATCGAGATAGAGACATATTTTTCATAGCCCTTGCGGCTGCTCCAATATTGCCAGGCTCTGTAGTATCCACCATGACAATCCTCACTTTATCAAAAGCCGGCGAGGTATAATTCGACTCTTTAATTAATTGGCTCATTAACCATGCATCCTACCGTTAATATCGCAGTTCGAGCTGCCCGTGCAGCTGGTGATGTTGTCCTCAGGTATCACAACCAGATCGATTTACTGACCATCGAAAGCAAGTCGAACAATGACTTTGTTTGCGAGGTCGATAAAGCAGCTGAAAATGCCATTATAAACGAGATTAAAAAAGCCTTTCCGGAACATTCGATTTTAGGGGAAGAGACGGGCGAGATTCTAGGAGATAGTTCTTATCAGTGGGTTATTGACCCTTTAGACGGAACAACAAACTATTTGCATGGCTTTCCACAATATGCCATCTCTATCGCCTTATTTGAAAACAAAGTCACTACCCATGGTGTTGTTTATGATCCTTTCAAAGAAGAGCTTTATACTGCCTCCAAGGGTGAAGGTGCCTACCTTAATGACGAGAGAATGAGGGTTACCAGTACGAATGGTCTTCAAAACACACTAATAGGAACAGGTTTTCCTTTCAGACATCCACAACACCTAGATTGCTACCTAAAAACCTTTAAAGCCATACACCCTCATGTTTCTGGCATTCGTAGAGCAGGATCTGCTGCACTTGATCTGGCTTATCTAGCTGCTGGACGTTTGGATGGTTTCTGGGAAATTGGACTTAACATCTGGGATATAGCTGCTGGCTCATTATTAGTTAAAGAGGCAGGTGGTTTTATAGGGGATTTTTCAGGTAGAGATCAATATATGGAGACTGGTAACGTCGTTGCAGGCAATGCGGAAGCATATAAAGCACTTTTAAAGACAATACACCCTCATCTAAGTGACGAATTACAGAGATAGTACATAATATAACGATATCAAAAAAATCTTTGAGTATTGCCTTTTGGTAGTTGACGATTATTTGCTTTACCTAATAGTTAATTGCTGACTATGGATGTTAGAATTTTTTGGCAACATTAGATACACAATCGCTGGGCTTTTAGACTCTGTAGAAGGAATTTTTGAAGAATCTTCAGCTGGATAGGCGGTTCTTCTCATTTCTGTGTTCATATGACCTGGGTCAAGTGAATTTACTCTAATATTTGTTTTTTCCAGTTCTTCCGAAAGCGTTTTAGAAAAACCCTCAATACCAAACTTACTTACTCCATAAGCGCCCCAATAAGCTTTTGCCTCTCTGCCCTGTTCTGCTGACAGAAACAATATTCTTGCATCGTCAGATTTGTTGAGTAATGGAATCAAGAACTGTGTCAACATAAAAGGCCCATTCAAATTGATCTGCAACGTGGAGTACCATAATTTGATGTCGTATTGATCAACCGGCATCATCGTACCTAGAATGGCGGCATTATGAATTAGACCATCGAGCTTTGCAAATTGGTTAAATATGTCGTCTTGCAACGTTTGATAATTCTCAGGGGTAGCTCCCTCTATATCTAGAGGATACAAAATTGGCTCCTGAAAGCCCTGATCGATTACGGCATCATAGGCGTACTCCAAAGAGCCTAGATCCCGGCCCAACATGATTACCGTTGCCCCAGCCTTGGATAGGTCCATTGTCATGGCTAACCCGAAGCCTCGATTTGCACCCGTCACCAATATAACCTTGCCGTTAAGTTCTCCTTCTCTCACCTTGTGATTTGAAGGAATTATCACTCACTCAATTCCTTTTTTGGAGCTACGCCAAGGGTTTTAATTTTTTCAGCTCTGCCAATTAAATTACCCTTACCAGTTGAGAGCTTCTTTCGTGCTTCTGAATATCCTTCTTTAGCCTTGTCTAGATGCCCTTCTACCCTATCCAGCTCTTCAACGAAAAGTGCTAGTTTGTCATACATAGCGGCGGCCTGTCTCGCTATCTCTTCAGAGTTTTTGTTTTGATTGGCAGTTTGCCACATAAAATTGACCAACTTTAAACTCATACTCAGTGATGATGGTGAAACCAACAAAATGTTCTTTTTCAGGGCGTCGCTATGCAAGCTCTGTTTTTTGTTGTATGCACTCAAAAGAGCACCTTCGATTGGAATGAAAACGAATATAAAATCAAGCGTTTTAACACCTTCTAGGTTTTCGTATTCCTTGATACTTATGTTTTTAATCTGGTTTGCGATTGAATTAACATGTTTGTCCAGTGCTTCTTCGTTTGATGTATCTGCAATATAATCTTTATAATCTTTAAGAGAGACTTTTGAATCGATAACGATATCCTTTTCATCGGGCAAATGCAGTATCACATCAGGCTGAAATATTTCGCCAGTTTCGCTTTTCATTTTTTTCTGAGTGTCAAACTCATGACCCTCTCTAAACCCAAAGCTTGTCAACATTGAGCTTAATATTTCCTCTCCCCAATTGCCTTGTTGTTTGTTGTCATAAGTCAATGCATTAGCGAGTTCCTGAGCAGTTTGCTGGGTCTCTAAATTGGCTTTATGCAAGCCTTTTATTTGCTCGCCAAGGGTGGTGCGTTCCTTGACCTGATCTCTCGTGATTGACTCAATTCTTTCTCTAAAGCTTTTCAATTCAGTTTGTAAAGGGGTCAGCAGTTCTGAATTATCATCCTTAAGCTTGTCACGATTATTTTTGAGAATATCAGAGGCTAGAGATTTGAAGTCAGTATTGACTTGTGATTTTAGTTGATCAACAAATGCCAATTTCTCGGCATAATTCTTTTCTTTCTCATCAAGCGTAGTCTTAAGTTGAATGTTTTTTTCACTTAAATTGAGCAGTTTTTTGTTGAGAAAATAGTAACTAGCAAAAGCGCCAATCACTAGAGAAACTAGTCCAATTACTATATCCACAAAACTCTCCCTGGATTCAAAATTTTATTAGCTCCTTCATCGTCATCACTGACTCTATTGAAAAACATGGATTGACCATCAACAATGTTAGTAAAATTTTAAATAAAACAACAATTAAATTATAACGTTAACCCTCTACCAACTATGCTGTTTTTAAGATCTTTATTGTATTTTATTGGCTCAATTGCCAGTGTCATTTTGATTGCCTTTTTTAGCCTGTTTTTTGTATTTTCACCCTACTCAATACGCTATAAAGTGATTTCAAAATGGGCATTTTTCTGTATTTGGTGGTTAAAAATTACACTGAATATAAAAATCAATATCATTGGTAAAAATAATATTACCGATTCACCATGTATTATCGCCTCAAACCATCAATCAACCTGGGAAACGCTAGCGTTCCAAACGATCTTTCCAGCGCACACATGGGTCCTGAAAAAAGAACTCCTATGGCTGCCTATTTTTGGCTGGAGTCTAGCCCTTCTAAAGCCCATAATTATTGACAGAGGAGATAAATTTCAATCAATCAAGAAAGTTATTAAACAGGGCAAGGACAGATTAAATAATGGCATCTTTGTCGTCATCTTTCCTGAAGGAACAAGACAACCATGGGAAAGATTGGGCGATTATCAAAATGGTGCGGCGGCTATTGCAAAATCTTCTGGACATAAGATTCTGCCTGTTTACCATAATGCTGGAAAACTATGGCCAAAGGGTAGCTTTATCAAAAAACCAGGTGTTGTAACGGTCATTATTGGCGAACCCATATCGGCCTCTGATGGCTCTGCAGAAGAGATAACTGGCAAAATAAAAAATTGGACGCTTGAGCAGTCAAAAAAACTATAATGATTGTGCTATATTTGAATATGAATTATGTCGAAAACTGAATACAGATTATTTCACCAAAGAACTGCAGAAAAAATTAGGGATGAAGTCAGTCGTCTAAGGGATTCACTGCTTTTTGGTAGCGAGAAAAAAGTACATAAATTTGGTAATGTAGATGTTACTTGCGATATTGCCACTCTCGAAATTCTTCTATCAGACTACATCCTTGATTATGAAAATTCTGAAGCAACAGAAAGGCAATTGACTACCAGGCAAGAATGGCATGATTTTTTGAGCAAAACAGAACATCTTAGCTATAACGAATGTCTTTTGATACTTTTGGGTGTTAGTCCTACACTTGCCGACCTTCTTGAGCCGAAATTATACAAAATTAATTTGATAAACGAGGGTGAACTCCATGGTGAACCTTTAAGTCTAATTTTTTTTCAGAGAGTTGAAAATCACCTACTCAGAAACAAGTTCGGTGCTAAAAAAATAAACACTCAAGAATTTGTTGATTGGGCTCTTGAAAACAGGCTTTTAAGGAAAAATATTGTAGAAGTTTAAGTATAAAAAATCGACTCAGCTTGCTTGAAGCTCTTTCAAATAGACGCTCGATTTGCGTTGATGGTCGTAGCTTGTCTGGCGAGTGAGTGGCAAATCACTGATGGCTCCCTCTATAAATCCGTGCCGAAGAAAAAACCTACCCCCATACTTAGTAAGCGCAAAAATACCAATAAGCTCCAATTCAGAAGCCCTTTTCATAATTTTTTCCATTAATTGTGAGGAAACATCGGTATTGTGGTACTTTTTATTGACCGCCAGAGCGTAGATTTCGCCTTTCCTTTCATCTTTGTAGTGCCTTAGTCCTGCGCAGGCGACTATTTGGTTGCCTTCATTAATAAAAACAAAGTCCTCAAGGCATTCATTGAGTTGCTCGTAACTTCTTTTTAACAACTTTCCTTCATCGACATAGGGCTGCATTAAATCGATTAGTTGTGTGATCTTGCTCAAGTTCAACCCTCAAATTGACAATAGAACCGCACTATTTTAGTCTAAAATTTGTATTTTTTTGCTCATTTAAAAGAGATGCCAAATAATAGAAAATTTTCCTCAGTAGTTGTTGACGGTTATGAACGTGCACCTTCTCGTGCTATGCTCTATCCAGTTGGATTCAAAAAAGAAGACTTCAACAAACCTCAGGTCGGTATTGCTTCAACCTGGTCAATGGTGACGCCTTGCAATATGCACATAAACGCTTTGGCTGACGAGGCAGAAAAAGGCATCAATAATACTGGAGGCAAGGCTGTAATTTTTAACACGATAACCGTTTCAGACGGTATCTCCATGGGATCCGAAGGAATGAAGTATTCGCTCGTTTCACGTGAAGTCATTGCCGATTCAATTGAAACCGTTGCAGGAGCCCAAGGGTTTGATGGCGTGGTGGCAATCGGAGGTTGCGATAAAAACATGCCGGGATGTATTATAGGCATGGCTCGACTCAATCGTCCTGGAGTTTTTGTTTATGGTGGAACCATACAGCCAGGTAGTAATCACACCGATATTGTCAGTGTTTTTGAGGCAGTTGGTAAGCGTGCTAATAATGACATTAATGATATTGAACTAGAGCAAATCGAATCAACAGCCATTCCTGGACCTGGTTCTTGTGGTGGCATGTATACTGCAAATACGATGGCTTCAGCGATTGAGGCATTAGGCATGAGCTTGCCTAACTCTTCATCGCAAGATGCGGTCTCAGAAGATAAAAATAACGACTGCCTCCGTGCCGGGGAAGCGGTAGTCAACCTTCTCAATAAAGACATCAAGCCAAGCGACATTATGACTAAAAAAGCATTTGAAAATGCGATTACTCTGATCATTGCACTTGGAGGCTCCACTAATGCGGTTCTTCACTTGATCGCAATGGCTGACGCTACTGGTGTTGACTTAAATATCGATGATTTCACCCGAATCGGAGCCAAAGTGCCGGTTCTTGCAGATCTCAAGCCTTCTGGCAAGTATATGATGAGTGAATTGGTCAAAATCGGTGGAACACTACCGTTAATGAAAATGCTTTTAGATGCTGGCATGCTTCATGGGGATTGCCTAACGGTAACAGGAAAGACTGTTTCTGAAAATTTAAGAGACGTTAAACCCTACTCAAAGGAACAAAAAATTATAATGCCTTTAAACAATCCCATCAAAAAGGATTCCCACCTTAGAATTTTGCGAGGCAATTTAGCTCCAGAAGGGTCGGTTGCAAAAATCACCGGCAAAGAAGGTTTAACATTCCAAGGCAAAGCGAAAACATTCTCATGTGAAGAAGACGCCTTAAAGACAAAATAATCGAAGGTGATATCATCGTCATCAGATATGAAGGACCAAAAGGAGGACCAGGTATGCGTGAAATGCTGGCCCCCACTTCTGCCGTAATGGGTAAAGGGCTGGGAGGAAAAGTTGCTTTAATCACCGATGGTAGGTTTTCGGGAGGAACGCACGGTTTTGTTCTTTTAGTGGGGGAATACTCGCGGTCGTGGAGGATGGTGATGAGATCCTAATCGATGCGGAAAATAATCTCCTTGAACTTCTAGTTGACAAATCCATTATCGACCAAAGATTATCAAATTGGCAAAAACCGAAACCTCGGTACACAAAAGGAGTATTAGCTAAATACGCCAAACTTGCTCAGTCTGCATCGAGGGGTGCGATAACTGGATAATCAGTTGTTTAATAATTAATTATTAAATTAAGCTTAGAGTCTAATCTGCAAGGACAAAATCAATTTTTCGATCATCCAAATTTACCGAGGCCACCTTTACTTCAATCAGGTCGCCTAGACGAAAAATTTTTCCAATCCTCTCACCAATCAGCTGATGATGGGTCTCGTCATAAACATAGTAGTCGTCCTTTAGATCTCGGACCGACACCATACCTTCCACAAAAATTTCGGAAAGCTCAACAAAGAATCCAAATCCTGCCACTCCAGAAATAACTCCACCAAATTCTTGTCCTACTTTATCCCTCATATACTCACACTTGAGCCACTGCTCAACATCTCTGGTAGCATCGTCAGCACGCCTCTCTGTCATAGAGAGGTGGGAGCCAATTTCACTCATTTTATTGGATGGCGATTTCGATTGATTATTTAAGACACGTTTAATGGCTCGATGAACCAAAAGATCAGGGTAACGACGAATAGGTGAAGTAAAGTGGGTATAGTCTTCGAAAGCAAGACCGAAATGTCCCTCATTGGATGGCGTATAGACAGCCTGTTTCATTGTTCTCAAGACAACTGTCTTGATGATATTTTCATCGTCCCTTCCTCTGGCATTTTTTAATACCTTGGCAAAATCCCGGGACTCCGGTTCGCTACCACCTTCCAAGGTCAGTCCAACCGCCGAGAGAAATTGTCGGGTGACTTCAATTTTTTCAGAGGTGGGCTTGGGATGTATCCGGTAAAGGAAGTCCTCATTGTGTTTCCTTAAGAATTTTGCGCTTGACTGGTTCGCCATCAACATGCACTCTTCAATTAATTTATGTGCATCATTTCTTTTGCGAGCAACTATACTGTCGATCTTTCCTTTATCGTTAAACAATATTTGAGTTTCGATTCTATCGAAATCCATAACGCCCCGCTTTTGACGTGAAATTCTAAGTGTCTTATATAGACCATACAAAAACTCAATATTATCAATCACATTGCTATAAGTATTTCTAAGGATACTTTTTTTGTTTTCTAGGATCTCGCTAACCTGACTGTAGGTTAGTCGTGCATGAGAAAACATCAGCGCTGGATAGAACTTATAGTCAATCAATCCACCCAAAGAATCGATATTCATCTCGCATGCCATACAGAGTCTTTCTACATTTGGATTCAAAGAACACAAGCCATTCGATATTGCCTCCGGAAGCATCGGAATAACTCGGTGCGGGAAATATACCGAGTTACCTCGATCAAAGGCTTCAATATCAAGAGCTGAGCCTTCCTTAATATAATGAGAAACATCGGCAATCGCAACGATAAGCTTCCAGCCATTTTCAGAGGGTTCAGCATATACAGCATCATCAAAATCTCTGGAGTCATCACCATCAATCGTAATTAACTGAAGGTGGGTTATATCAACCCGACCTTTTTTATCTTTCAAAAGAACTTTATCTGGTAATTTCTTTGACTCAGACAACGAATCATCGCTAAACGTAGATGGAATTTGATGACGGTGAAGTGCTGAATCTATCTCCACGCCTTCGTCTAGATAGGTACCAAGAATATCAGTCACTCTGCCTGTGGCATCAGAGTCAAGGGTAGGCGAAGATAAAATCTCAACAATCACTACCTGGTTGTCCATACACTCCTTTAATAGCTTTGTGATTTTAATATTGTGTTTAATCCTTCTATCGTCAACCACTACATAAGGATATTGGCCATCTAGATGGAGTCGTCCAACAACGGTTTTAACGGTTTCGATAACCTTAACGACTTCGGCGTCCAATTTACGGTTGAGCAATCGGACCTTAACCTTATCACCATGGAAAACAAGTTTCATCTGTTGCGAAGATAACCTTAAATCTTTTCCACCCTTGTCTAGCTCCACAAAGCCAAAACCTTTTGGATTGGCGATAACGGTACCCTTAAGAAGTCCTCGATTTGAGAAGATTCTATAGACTCCATTCCTGTTGCAACTAAGCTCCTTGTCTCTCACCATCGCTTTGAGGCGTTTATCAAGAGGTTTTTTCAAATCGTCCATCAAAGAAAATAACTCAAATAGCTGGCGTTTGCTTCTTGGTTTTTCTTGAATAAAACTTAGGATATGTTCGCGAGACGGGATTGGGCTTTGGTATTTTTCCGCTTCTCGATCATAGTGAGGGTCAGACATAATGTGCTAAGTATATAGGAAGCTCCTTACTGAAAAGAGTCAATCAAAAGGATTTTGTATAATCAGGGTTTCGTCTCGATCAGGACCGGTCGATAAAATATCCACAGGAAGCTGGCTTAATTCTTCGATCTTCCTTATATAGTTTTGTGCTTCGATTGGTAATTCGTCAAAAGAGCGGGTACCGACTGTAGAGCGATTCCATCCTGGCATTTCAATATAGACCGGTTTTGCAATGTCGTAACCTTCAGCTGAAAATGGAGGAGTTGAAGTTCTCTTACCATCAATTTCGTATGCCACACATATCTTAATTGAATCCAATCTATCAAGAACATCCAGTTTGGTTAAACAGATACCACTCACTGCGTTCAGCTTAAAGGAGCGATTTAATATCACCAAATCAAGCCAACCGCACCTTCTCTGTCGTCCAGTGGTAGCTCCGAATTCATGGCCTCTGGAGCAAAGCTCCCTGCCAACCGGATTACCTTCGTCGGTAGAAACATCGTA
>LUME01000310.1_pt1 | contig 12565 bp, 17 predicted proteins | sample 729951 | NCBI WGS metagenome assembly LUME01 (sample SAMN03860271, study PRJNA289734) | marine metagenome | biome: seawater column; feature: ocean; material: water; isolation source: Red Sea water column Station 34 - depth 200m | place: Saudi Arabia: Red Sea | collected 2011-10-15 | depth 200 m | reverse complement strand
GATAATCTATATTTACTGGTTGATTGGAAAAATTAATTTTTCTTCCAGTTAACTTTTCTATCTTTAAAAACTCATCTAAAGTTTTCATTCTACTAGCAGCTTCAGCATGAATAAAATCACATTCATTTAAAAATTTAATTCTATTTTCAAATCTATGTTCTTTAACATAAACTTCTTTTAAATATCCTATAACTTTTACATCTTTATATTTATCTCGTATTCTACTAACACAATATCTATCATAATGTTCATCATCTAAACCATTACGTTCACAAGCATAAAAAACTAAATCTAAATCTAAATCTGGTAACTCGTCCCATTCTGATAAATTTAGAAAACTGCCATTACCCCATAAAAAAGTAAAATTATGAGTAGATGGATAACATTGAGGTGAAACAGAATGATGATAAACATAAGGTTCGTTTGTAAAGTAATTATAACCTGTACCATCTTTTACATAATACGAGCTTAAATTTATTGCTTCGTCCCAAAATAACCCTATATTCATTTATTCGCCTATTACTGACTTTATATAACTATTTATATCACCTATTGGCTCCCAACCAAGTTGTAATTTTGCTTTAGAATAATCTGCTAAAGTTACATCATATTCACCTTTTCTAGCTGGTATATATTCTCGTGGATAATCTTCACCAAACATATTAGCTATTTCATTGATAGAATAATTAACTCCTCTACCCAACTCAAAAAATTCAGCTTTAAAATTATGTTCTGAACATTTTACTAAACCATCTACTATATCATCAATATAAGTAAAATCTCTTCTCTGTTTTCCATCTGCAGTAATTGTCAATGGTTTACCTTCTCTGTACTGTTTTTCAAAAATACCAATAACTGTAGCATAAGTTCCTTCTTCTATTTGATGTGGTCCGTATACATTATAAAACCTACAAATAGCAGTAGGTAAATCATAAACATTAGAATATAATTTACATAATTGTTCACCAGCATGTTTTGACCAAGCATATGGACTTCCCCATAATCCATGATGATATGAACTTGAACCAGCAAAAATCACAGGACAATCTTTACTTCTCGCCCATTCTAAAATATTTAAAGTACTATTAAAATTATTTTGAATAGTAATAGTTGGTTCTTTTATAGATGGTTGAATTCTTGCTAATGCTGCCATGTGAAATATAACATCTGGAGTATTTGTTCCCCAAAATTCTTCAACTTGTTCCCACCCTTCTTTATCTGTACAATCAAAATCTAAATATTTACATCCATTTTGATGATTATCCATAAATCCAGAAGAATAGTTATCCATTGATATCACATCATATCCATCTTTTAATAATCTCTTTATTAAATTCGTACCGACAAAACCAGCACCACCTGTTACTAATGCTTTCATCTTAAAATTCCATCATATTTCTTATTTTGTTGTTCTTGTTTTTCAATTTTCTTATAGTGTAACATACAAAATGGCTTGTCCGTAGGTAAATGTGCATATGTTTGGAATCCTTTTATCATCTCATGAACAGGTTTTTCCCATTTTATATTTGGTCTATTTTTGAACACTCGTCCTTGCCAATCTGGAAAATTAATCCAACCTTCTTCATTTACATTCCATCCCCATTGTTGTATATGTTGTTGAGTTAAACCCTCAACAGTGTTAATTCTTGGTAGATAAATCAAATCTATTTGATTATCTTCTAATATTCCATGAATATTTTTTATCAACCACCTACTAATCATTTCATCTGCATCTAAGTTAAAACTATAATCACCACTACACATTGACTTCAAATGATTTTTTTGTGTAGCGTAATCATTATTTAATGATCTTTGTTCATAGATAATATCTTCGGTAGATACATAAAAATCTAAAATCTGTTTAGTTTTTTCATCATCAGAATAATCATCAAGAATTACTATTTCATCTCCATCAGCTTTCCACTTCACCAAAAATCTTAATAGTTTTTCTAATGACTTAGTTTCATTATGAGTTAATATAGAATAACTAATTTTCAAAATTGAATATACTCTTCTTTTATATTAATTACTTTTAATGCCGATAATTTATCTGTCTTATAACTTCTATATGCTCGTGTAAAAACATTATCTGCCAATATAATATTAGAATAAAATCTTTTTGGTGACATAAAAGACCTTTTTTTAGTAACTGATAATTGAATTCTAAAATAGTCATCTCTCAAAGCAATAAGATTCTCTTGACCATGTACACCCTTCTTGAACTCTATTACCTGAAATAATTTTTTTATTTTTGCAGAATTAATATAATTCATATTCAAACCCTCTATCAACTTTTTTTTACTGTCACGATGTAAAAATAAAAGTATAGGTCTCGGGTCAGTTACACCTTCTTCAGAATAATTAAAAGTCACAATCATTCCTGATAATAACTTACCAGTTGGTAATGTTTGTTCTGATAATATTATATTACGATTGTTGTATCTGGTCGCCAATGTTCTTCTCCAACTTTTCTACCATTTTAAAAGCATCACTGAAATGTGGTACAAATACTTCAGTAGATGGGTCATCTTTTGCAAACAATCTCCATTTCAATACATCTCCTTCTACAAAAGGTACAACCATGTAATGTTCAGTTGTAAATGTAGACGGTGCCCACCATCTGTCATTCATTTCTATACATACATCTTTAAATTCTTGTGGAAATGGATTATCATTTATGTGTGACTTCATATCTCTATTAGACGCGAAACCACAAACCAAACATTGCATATTTTGTTCATTATCTCCTAATAAAATAACTGATTCAAATATATCTCCATCATCAATTAAACATTTTTCACCATCATTAGGACACTGTACTTTTAAAAAAATATCATCCATTACGTAACCTTTTTTAATTTTGGCAATTTTATAGATGTCTGTGATTTTGATTTTTTACTACCTACTTTTTTCAACTTTGGCAATTTTAAATTAACTGGACTTGGAATACTTGTCAACACATTATCTAAAATTTTATTAAATTCTTTCTTCATTTCATTTAAGGAATATTTTTGTCTATTATTCTTACCTAATCTTTTTGCTTTCCTTCCAATCAGTTTATGTTTTTTGTAAAAAGTTCTTAATTTTCTCTTAACGTCAGCTTCATTTACATTAAACCATTTGCCAGGCTCAACAATAATTGGTTTCCAAAGTGCAGATTTTGGAACTTCTTTTAAAAAACCATTAATCAATAAAGAGTCAGAATCCGTTAAAAAATCCATATGACCACTCCACTTTGAAGCAATGACAGGTAAATCACAACAACTTGCCTCTAACATTGGTCTACCAAATCCTTCTCCATGAGTACAAGTTATAAATGCTCTAATTTTTGGATGATTATACAAGACAGCCATTTCTTGAATTGTCAAATCACCATGAATTAAATAAATATTAGATACTGATTCTACGTGTGAAAATTTATCTTTAATTTTTGTAATACTTTTCACCGTTTGATGATTATCTAAAATACTAAAATTAGCTCCATTTACTTTTAAAACTAAAGCAGGTGGATTTTGTGTATTACTAAAAGTCTCTAAAAAACATTTAATCATCAAAGGTATATTTTTTCTATCTTCACCCATCTCACCTTTAGTCCATTGTCCAACATGCAAATAAGCAAAATCTTCTTTTATCAATTCAGATAACTCATCCGCAAAATCTGATTTAATTTTATATTTATCCATTGGATAATAAACATCAGTATCAGCTCCCTCGAATAAAACTTTTATTGGCTTATCTAATTTAATAATACCAGTTTTTTGTTTTTGTCCATCTGGCATATCTTCCACTTGATCATATGTACATTTTCTAAAAGTATCAGCAGTAAATTTCGATGGCACAATATTTAAATTCATATTATTCATTCCTGCCAAAAACTCAGGTGAAACCACATCAGTCTCTACACCTGCTGTAATTCCTATATTAAATTTACCAGGATTTGCGAATTCATTAGGTATACGTATATCAATATAAACATCAGGTTGTTGTTTCAGCTGTTCAGGATCCACAAAACAGTCCAATAATTTTTTATGTCGTGGCACTTCAGGATTCAAATGATTCCTAGGAGTCGTACCCCATCTAACATCTAAACACTTTATATCAATATCATCTCTATCCATTATAGAATAATATATTGACCTAGCATGATCACCATAACCACTCCTAGTACTAAATGGAGCACACATTACTACTAATTTTTTCATATTTTCTCCATCGTATAACGTTTACTTGGTTTCCAATTTTCAAATGCCCCATTCATAGAATTTATAAAATTCTGACCCATAGCTTCAGCAGTCATATGATTCTCTTTACAAAATTTAGTACCAAGCGATCCAAGTTTTTTTCTTTTTTTCCTACCCATATCATAAAACTCACGAAGAAGTGGTGCAACATCTTCTGGTCGACATCTATCATCCCATATATATGGTGTTGGTGGCGAACCCTGCAAAGATACATTAGATGGATAAACAGGTTTTACCCACTCGCCATGATTTTTATATTCACCTCTATGGTTACTACCTAAATTAATATAATCATCTGGTGTCAAAAATTCACCGTCTTTATTTCTAAATCCACATTGATCTTGTAATCCACCTGTTACATTCACAATAATAGGTGTACCAACCGTAAGAGCTTCACAACTACCCAAACCAAATCCTTCATTAGAAGCCAAATTAACATAAACATCAGCTGAATTAAATAACAAATTCATATCTTCATCATTAAAAGCTTCATTTGCATTATCATAAGTAAAACAAACATCATAATCAGGAATTAAATGTCTACATTGTCTTGGCAAATCAGTTCCATTATCATCGATTGGAGCACAATGCCAGATTAACACACATTCTTTTTGTTCCTCAGGCGTTAAATAATCCATAAAATATTTATAAGCCATCAAAACATCACCAGGCTGTTTTCTCCTGATATTTCTATTACTATATAATATTTTAAATTTTTTATCTAACAACCTATGTTTTTCTTCAAAATCCAATAATTTAGCATCATCATCTTCAATCTTATGAAATCGTCTTGATGATATACCATGTGGAACATAAGTTATCTGCCAATCTTCATATCCATATGGTTTTAATAATCTTTTATTTATCCCATAAGTTTGTTTTGATATTCCCATTAGTAAATCACAACTACGATAGTAATTTGTATTATATTGTGGATCAGGCAAATCATCCCAAATGTTGTAATAAAATATGGGAATATTTCTCCTGATCTCCGATTCCATCTGATAAAACCAAATCCAAAATCTTGGATCTGTATAGTGAAGAATTGCATCTGGATTCTCACGATCTAACACTTCTCTCAAAATATCTTCACTTCCATAACCATCTACAGGATAAATTCTTAGGTATCCATCTTTTATCCCAAATTCAGAGAGACCTTCACTCATATCTACGATCTTGCCGACTTCAGGATGTTTTATTGCACCACCTATCTGAACCCAATCATATTCAGTTAAAGTTTCTATAACAATATCTTTTGAAACAGTCGCAACTCCACTATGCATCCTCAAATCGTCAGACATCAATAAAATTTTCTTTTTAGCCATATAACCTCTTTACATTCATATTAATCGTTTAATAACTGTTTTTTCTTTTTTTCTTTTTTAGGTTTATGTTCAAGCAAATGTTTTTCAATTCTAATTAAAATGTCATAAATTTTATTAAGTATTTTCTCACTAACTGTACTATTCATTAAAATTTACTCCCACTTGCAAAAAGTTTATCATAGCTCTCCATTTGCTCTCTTATAACTACATCATTTAGATACTGATGGATTGAACGGTTAACTATTTTTTGCAAATTCATAGATGAATTAACTGTTTTTAACCTAAAATTTTCATACAAAGATTTAATTATTTTTACAGATGTTAATTTTGTTTGTGTTTTCATATATACATAAATATATATATTTAACTTATAACAATAGTTTTTTTTCCAAATTTTTTAGCATAATTAATAGTAGACATAGAACCTGGTGAATCAACTCCTCTTGGTATAAATGCCACAATATATTCTGAATGAATTGCTATTTGTTTATTCCTAGCAAAAAAATTCCTAACACTATATGGCTTTCCATAATTTCTTTCATGTAATGGACAATATAAATTATGTGCTTGATGTACTGGTGGATACTCTTCATATTGTAATCCCAATTCAAGAGCATATTTCTTAGCATAATAATCTGCACCTCGTGGACATCCACCACTTACAATTACCGTGTCAGGTCCCTTTTCCCTTTTTAATTTGAATATAAATTGTTTTATTTTTTGTCGATTTTCATATTTCCGACTACCAACAATTCCGACTTTCAATATCGGATTATCTACAATATCTTTCCCCATTCACAATACTCCGTATCATAAAATTCACAAAATTTACATGCACTTCCAGGTTTTGCTGAATAATTTCTATCTTTCCTATATTCTCCCTTTGAATCAAAAATCAATTCACGAAATTCATTAAACGCCTTCATAGTTTTATTCATATTTATTTTTCCTTGTGACGGCTCAAATCGTTGTAATCTACTAATTGGAAAATCTGACTTTTTTGCTATCTTCCTTTTCAAAATCAAAAACTCTACAAAAATCTTATCCAACGATACATCAAACTTATCTGAATAAAATTGTTTATACAATAATAACTGAGATATTTTGTAAAAATTCTTTTTATGAAAATTTGTCCAACTTCTTGTTGAAGTTTTCAAATCAATAATAGTAATATCTCCAGATATTTTATTACGAAGCACGACATCTAAAAAACTTCTAAATTCTACACCTTCCTGTACAGTTGTAAATATAGGAACTTCAACACCAATTAACTCATAATTATTTTTCATAAAATACTTGTTACGATGTTTTCTAAAATGTTGAATTATATCAAGACCATCCTGATAAAACTCTACCATATCTTTTTGCTCACAAGGCAAAACTCCCCACTTCTCTTTTATATTATTAAACTCTTTAACCATCTCTTCTTTCAACATATCATCAAGTGGTAATTTATCTGCAGATACTATTGACTTGTTATACATCTCAGTAAGATAACTTTGGATAACAGTATGCATTGCAGAACCAAATAAAGTATATATGTTGCCACCTGAAATACTAAGCTCATCTATATAACGAAGTTTCCACTTTAAATTACAATCGTTATAAGTTGTAAATTGTGAATGTGAAATCGACTTCATACTATCTCATCAATCAAACCATATTTCAAACAAGTTTTAGCATCCCACAACAAATCATGTTTCAATATTTCATTTATTTTTTTCATTGGAACTTTAGTATATTCTTTATATACATTTTTAATTGTTTCCATCATCAAATCAAGATTCTGTTTCTCATCCTCAAACTCTGAATACTTTCCCCAAAAATTTGAAGATAACTGATGAATCAACATATAAGAATTTCTACTCATATACCGTTTTTCACCAACTACTGAAAGAAATGTTGCTGCACTTGCACAAAATCCATCTACATAAGTATGAACTGGAACTTTACATCTCAATATAGTATCCATAGATGAAATACCTGCAGTAATTGAACCACCACCTGAGTTTATCATCAATCTAAGTATTGGTGGGTCTATATCTAAATTATTTCCAAGTGTTAAACTCTTAGATTCCAACTCACCTATCTTTTTGTTAAGTTCTGATGCACTATCTCTACCAACACCAGCATAATAATAAATTTTATTCTCATAAACTGCTATATGTTTGTCGGCTGGTGGATTTTGTGCTCTTTTCTTTCTATGTGGTTTCTTTTCACCCCAATATTTTTCATTCATTATTTACCCCACTTTCCTCTACTGACAATTACTGCCATAATTCCATAATTAGATACATCCAAATAAGCATCTTCCATTGGTTCACCTTCTACTGCCGATTGTCGTTTATTCATCAATAAATTTTTCAATCTTTGAATTTTGTCGTTCATTCTAAACCAAAGTCCTGTCAAACTTAAATGTATTTCTTCTTTAGTTTGTAATTGAGTGCCAACTGAAATATTACCAGGACCATAATCATGTTGTTTATGTAAAAACAAAACATATTGTTCTCGTTGTATTTTTTTAAACTCTTCAGTCATCTTAGGCCAATCTTTTTCCATTTGTTCTATAATAACTAATCTCTCAGTATTGGCTAATAGCTCTCTCTCTTTAATTTCCATTTTATACTCCTATTTACTTAAAATTTGAAAGTTGAATAAAAATAATAATTGCAGATAACATAACACAAACCCAAGTCTTAGTATCTGGAACTTCTGATAATATCAACCAAGTCAAAAATGCAAAAACTATTGTTGCCATACCAAAACCAATAGGTCTAACATACCAATATCTCTCAAAATGCTCATAGTACCAACGAGTGCTATAATAAAATGCAAAACAAATTGTGCTTGCATATGAAACCAAGCCATAATATGACCTACCAAAGATAAAACCAACGCTAAAAATAACTTATTCATCTAACTTTCATTTCTTTCATTTCTTTATCTGTCTTTCCAAATTTTTTAAGTAATAATTTCAAATCCTTCTTAGGCATTAAACGATAATACTCCAATGCTTGTTTTTTACTTACTTCGAAATATTTTATCAAACACTCAGTAACTCTGTCGTCTATTTTATATTTATTACCTGTCAAATATTTTAAATATGTTTTCTTTTTTGGTAACAATTCACAATAAAATTGATATAAAGATTTATGTGGCATAATTTCAATTGCATATTTTTGAATATAATTTACAAGTGGCAAAAAATCATCATTCATACTCAAATAACGATTTATCATAAATGGACTAAACTTTTTTTTATCAGTATCAGAAAACATGTCCCAATTTCGTTTACCAACAAACAATTCATTTATCCAACTAAATAAGTTCATCTACCTCAGCACCCAATGGTAATAACTCACCACAACTTCCACAATTGAACACTTGTATTGGTGCAATCACTTCTTGTCCAGTTGGTGATATTATTGCTGATAACTTTTTTACTACATAACCTTGAATAAATATTTTGTTATCACATTGTTGACAAGTCATAGTTTCTGCATCTTTTAAATCAACTTGAACTTGTGCCTTAGGTAATGGTTTTCTTGGTTTCATACTCATGATATTCTCCTTAATATATTTGATACTGTAGCAATAAAATTAATCTCTTTATCCACAACTAATACATCTTGATAAGCACCACTAGATATATCTACTATTACTTCTGGTATCTTGTCACCTGTAAATGTTTCTACTTCATCATACATCAACCTAAATAATTCAGTATAATCACTAAAATTACTATCAGCTATCAACTTACGAATTGATCTAATATCAGATTTATTTCTAATCATCTCTAAAAATCTGAGTTTAAATTCATTATGTATCATTCCATCTTTATCAATTTTCAACTTACCATCAATTACCTGTCTTTGTAAGTCATTTATAATTTTACGTAAATCAGGATAACCAGCCGTAACTACAAGTGCTAAATCATCTAAATCAAAGTCAATATTTTCTTTTTCTAAAATACCTTTAACATGAAGTGCCACCTCTTTCTTTGATGGTGGAACTATCTTATATGCTTGACAACGGCTTCGTATTGGTTCAATAATTTTCTCAACATAATTACAAGTCAATATAAACCTACAATGAGCAGAAAAGGTTTCCATCAAATTACGGAGAGCTGGTTGAGCAGAATTTACATTTAAGTAATCAGCTTCATCCAGTATAACTATTTTCATCGGCCTAAACCCAATTGAAGACGCGAATGTCTTGAGTTTATCTCGTACTAAATCAATATTTCTTTCATCAGAAGCATTAATGTATAGATAATCACAATCAACCAAATTAACAATTATTTTTGCCAATGTGGTCTTTCCACCGCCAGCTCTACCGTAAAGTAATAAATGTGGAACATTACCATCTTCCAAAAATCTCTCGACTTTCGATTTAAGATGTTTGTTCCCTACATAAGTTGATAAATCTTTAGGTCTATATCTCTCAACCCATAATCCATGTGATTCCATCAGTTAGTTTGCTGAGACACTAACCAATATTTAACGTTAAAATCATCAACATTAAACTCGATGTGAGCCAAACCTTTTTCTGATATCTGTAAAGTAGCTTTTGAACATTCTTTATTAGCACTTAAAACCTCTTTAAAAAGTTCAGCATTAAACACAACTGGTTCAGTTAAAGCAACAGCACCACTTTGAGTCTTTATACTAATACGATTTGAATTGATATCACTATAACCAATAACAAATTCTAAACCACCAATAAGTGGAGTAACAGCAAATGTTTCAACATCAGCCAAAGCACCTTTACCTCGAATAAAAGAACTAATAAATTGTGCATCAATATTAACCAAAGTATTGAACTCAGGAACATTCTTTAATTCAGGAACATCAGGTATAACACCAATTGCTGCCAATACATAATCAGCTGACATTATAGAATCTGTAAAATTGAAAGCAACAGGCGTGTTATCAACTTCAGTTAAAGTAAAATCAACAGTATCAGCTAAAGTACCCAACATTTTAGACAACAATGGTGTGTCATAAACACCAACTTCAAACTCAGGTAAAGTTTGTTTTACCAAAGTCAATTCACCCAACAGACTTTTATCAGGTGAAATAAATCTAGTAGACAATGTTTTACCATCAGAAATCCATTTCACTGAATTTACATTCCCACCAAGATTGTATTTTTGGATAAATGTATCCAATGTTATTTTGTTCATAGTATTCTCCTATTATTATTTAATTTAATACTTTTTAATGTAAAAGTCAATCAAAAAAACCTTTCAATTGAACTTTTCTTATCAACTGGCATATCCCACTTCATACTTTCATAGAATAACTCTATTTTCTTTTTCAATGCTTTATCAAATAACTTATCTCTATTAACATATTGATTTATAAAATCTATTATTTCTTTAGGATCATCATATCCCTTATAAGCAATAGCATCAATATTAAAAGGATTGTCTTTTAAATAGACCCATTTGATTTTACTACTATTTCTAATCTGTTCATGATTGGTAGCCTTAAAATGTTTTAACAAATCATTATAGATAACTGACGCTTTAACATGAACTGGTGCTCCTTTTTCCATTTCCGTAAATATAGACTTACCACCAAAACCTTTTGTTGTTTTTTTCTTTGTATATTTAATTATACCTTTGACACCACTTGGTAAAGATATATCCATAAGGTCATAATCATCCAAACTCTTTTTAAAATTCAAAATAAACTCATCAATCTTTTCCTTTGGAACTTTAGCCAATATAGCTTTCAATAGCTTTATCATAAAATCACGAAATGCCGGCGGAAATGAACTTCTGACAATATCTAAACCCTTCACATCTAACTTTTCTACAGTCAAACCACCATCATTTATAATCCATTGACCATATCTTTTCTTAGTGACCCAAAAAGCACTCTTTGCTATCAATTCCTGTTTTATCTCAAACCTATGTTCATCTTGTATATTCAAAAACCTATTGCTGAAATAATTATAAGACTTATTAATATATTCTTGAACTTCACTTGCAACATCCAATATTTGTTCTGTCATAAATTTATCACTAGTTGCATCAGCATCTGGAAACCTATTTTGAACCAACGGAAGAGCAGAATAGAAAACTGAATCAGTATCAGTATAAATACAATAATCTTTATCATCCTTTAATATTTTATTATAGTAACTATTTGCTACTTTCTCAGTAAATTTAATCAACTGGACACCAGTAGTTGTAGTTGCTTCTGCATTATCAATATCATAAAATCTAAATACTGTTAATCCTAAAACACCGTAAATAGAATTTAACAAAATCTTTTGAACATGTTGTCTACGATTAAAATAACCATGTAATTTTTCATTTCCTTCTTCACCATACTTCTTTGCAAGTGATTTATACTCTACCCTAGCATTAAACCACTTTTTTAATATGGCAGGTATTACTCCCTTTTTAGATAAATCATAAATCACTCCATTAGAAGAAATAGATACATTATTTTTATTCATGAAATCTTTTAACTCACCATTAGATAAATGTCGTATAACTTTACCTTCTTTTTCAATTGAATAAGTTTTAGTTGTACCTTTTATAAACTCTTCTGCGTCCCATCCATTTATTTTACCTATTTTAGTTTCAGGTGATATATTTAAACTCATAATAATTGATGGATACATAGAAGTCAAATCTAAATCAAAAACCCAATCATATCTACCAGGTACTGGACTCTTAACATACGCTCCACTAAATCTACCATATGAACCATCATAAGTAACTCCAGCTTTTTTATTTGGTGTAACTAAATTCAATTGTTTCAAATAAACTAATATTGCACCTTCTATATATCTAGAACTATAATATACCTCTTCATAGGGAATCCTACCCAAATGTGATACTGCCCGTGCAAGATCAATCAATTTCAATTTATCATCGAGAGCAACAACAATTTTAACATCATTTAAATTATACTCAATAAACCTATCTATATCGTCTCTATATAAGTCATCCAAACTACCATCATACTCAACCTTACCTAT
>LUME01000225.1_pt1 | contig 12576 bp, 11 predicted proteins | sample 729951 | NCBI WGS metagenome assembly LUME01 (sample SAMN03860271, study PRJNA289734) | marine metagenome | biome: seawater column; feature: ocean; material: water; isolation source: Red Sea water column Station 34 - depth 200m | place: Saudi Arabia: Red Sea | collected 2011-10-15 | depth 200 m | reverse complement strand
GTGTTTGAATCATGGTTTCAATGCTTCCCGTTTTTAAGTCTATGGTATTGATCGTCCACGGTGTTTGCTTTTTGCTGATATAGGCCACACGCCCGGACTTCGGCAATTTGTGGATGGATCGGCCAATGGTTTCATCCAAAATTGTATTCTCACCCGTTTTTATGTTGGAGTGCTGCAGGGTTGGCGGGTCACCTAACACAAAAGACAATAGCCTGTCCCTACCGGCCCAGCCGTGGTAGCCGATTTTTAAATCTTTCACCAGTTCTGTTGACTTCCCTGAATACATGCTGTATTTGTACAAACGCTGATATCCGTTGGGATCGAGGCGAATGGCAGAGAAGGCTTTGCTGGTACCAATTTGCAGTGGCGAGTATTCGCCACCTTCTGTTTCGGTGATCCAAGTTTTTTTCTTCGTCCTAATGTTGTAGCTCACAATGTCGGTCTGCTCATTTCGAGTGGATGCGAATAAGACCGAACGGCCATTTTTCATGAATGAGGGCTGATTGTCATAACCAGGGTTATTTGAAATATTGATTGGATTAGTAAGGGAATAATGACCATTCACTTTACTGAGTTCAAAGAGGTATACCTCAGTGGGTGTTTGGCTATAGATCAAGGTTATCCAACAGTATAAAATTATTTTTTTCATTTAAATTTCTTTCGAAATGGCCGGACCTTATCGCTGGCCGTAATTAAATTCAGTATTTTCTTCATTCCTGTCCGTAGCGGGAGGAGGCTCAGGTGATAATTCTGAAATGCGGTTCCGCAATTCATCTGTCATTTCAATCTTCACTGAATCCAAAGAAGGCTTTAACTGCTCAGCATTTCTACCACCAATTATAGGTGCCGTTATCGCAGGATGACTTTTTACCCAAGCTAATGCCAAACTTATCGGTGATAAGCCTTCTTCTTTTGCCAATTTTTGAAGTGCTTCAGCAGTATGAAATAGTGAAGGGTTTCTATATCTTTCTGCATACATTTTATTTTTAACCAATCGACTATTCTCTGGACGTTTACCTCCAGCATATTTGCCAGTTAATAACCCGCCTCCCAATGGAGAATAGCTGAATACACTTATTTTTTCAGACATGGCCATAGGTAAAATCTCAACCTCCGCCTGCCTTTTTACAAGATTATACATAGGTTGAATACACTCAAATCTATTCCAGCCATTTTTGATTGAAATGCCCAGCCCTTTGGCCACTTGCCAAGCAGCGTAATTGCTAGCACCAAGATATAATATTTTCCCACTTGCAACTAAATCTTCTAAAGCTCTTAATGTTTCCTCTAATGGAGTATAATCATCAAAACGATGGAGAAAATAAATATCAATAAAATCTGTATTGAGGCGCTTGAGACTATTGTTTAAAGCAGCCATTATATGTTTTCTGGACCCACCTCTAGCATTAATATCTTCACCCATAGGAAAATATACTTTACTTGTTATGATTAGCTCATCTCGGCTATCGGCAATTAATTCACCCAGTATAGTTTCCGAACGGCCCTTTTCATATACATTTGCACAATCAAAAATGTTTATACCCGCATCCCGACAAAGTTTGAACATTTTTGCCGATTCTTTTTTGTCAGCATCACCGCCGAAAGCCATTGTGCCCAAACATAGTTCAGAGACTTCTACACCAGTCTTACCTAATAATTTATAGCGCATGATTAGAGTTTATTTTTTTGACTCAATAAGCCAGAGCTTTTTTTGTGGACCCATAATAAAGGTTGCTTTACTTCCGTCTTCTTCGATAACCGCATCTTCCTCTCGGGGGATGCGCACCATTTGATTATCCCACTCTGGAACTTTGCCCTGCACACTGTATTCGATGGACCAAAACTCTGTTGGACGAACCGGCTCACGGGCAAAATCACCATATCGATCTGGCCAATCAAACACTACTCGTGCGCCAGCACCGTGGACCCAATTACCTTGAGTATGACCGTATATTGAGGACTGAATCCCCATTTTTTCAGCTCTTGATTCAATTGTCTTTTTTATCTCGTACCCAATGTTTCCTGCTTTCAATTCTTCTGCAAAAAGATCACCAACAATCACGGATTGCTGAAACAATTTTTGTAGCCCATCAGGTGGTTCAGTTTCATCGGGATGCAAAACGTAAGCCACATGTTGTTGATCCGTCACTAAACCCATTAATCGCACCCCAAAATCAACATGCAATAAATCTCCAGGAATGACTAAAGGGTTTTCTGTATCATCAATACCTCCTTTAACGCCCCTTCTGTAAATGGTAATCCCGGGAGAAAAATTGAATTCCAGATTTTGATCCTGCCATTCCTGTAGGATGAACCCATAAATATCCATTAAGCGTGTCTTATTTGGCGTAACGACTTCATTTGAGAATGCGCGCTTTAAAATAAACCAAGTACGGTGACTGGCTTCTTTTTCAATTGCAAGTTCTGCTGGTGTTCGATGATTGATATAATCAAAGATTAGAGGTTGTGCTGATGTCAATCTCGATGCATATTTTTCACCAATAGCATCTTCCAGAAATTTTAACATTTCTACTGTTATACCATCAGCCATTGAAACAGTCCTTGAACGGTTGATGGCAATTTTTTTAGGGTTTCTTTTATTTATAAACTTTTGAAGATGGGGCTTTAGCCCCTCTTGACCGTAGCTTATAATCGTAGGGAAAAAATCCTTCATGCGCCCACTTTGGTGGGTCCCAATCAATGTTCTTTCCAATTTATTACCTGTATCAAAAAAAATGTAGGCATTCCGGTGCCCATACCATCCGGAGATACCGTAGTCTCCAAACATTTGCAGCATAGGGTCCACATTGAATTCCCTAGACATAATGATCCACATATCAATTTCATTCCGGCGCATGGATGCCTGAAGGTGCAGTTCCATTTTTTCAAGTTTTACATCCCATTCATGCATCAACCTTTGAAGGGCCTGAGTATTCCACTTACAGGAACCAGATATTAATGTATTCACCAATATTGATAGATCTGGAAGCAGAAACATAAAAGCAATGTAGATTACATTCACTATAAAACCTCCCAGTAACATTCTTTTTAGCCATAACATGTTATTATCCTCTTTGAATTCAGGTTTAAATTTTAAATAAATAGTGTACCAATACATAAAAAAAAGGAGCCTCCCTAAAGAAGCTCCTTTATCAGTGGTTTAGTAAAGAAGGAACTTTAATTATCCCCTTCTTTAACAGGTTTTGAAACCTTGTAAATATCTCTTTGTACACCGTCCTCGAAGCGAATTATTTTCTTAATATTTTCTACGGCTGCATGTTTAATACAAAAGGAGTGTCCAGACTCATTATTTTTTAGGTTAAAAATAATACGATAGTTCTTTTTATCGAATTTGTGAAACTTAAACTTCGTATCCAAAATCGTTCCGGCCGAAATAAAGAATACAAAGCTAAACAATGTGTTCATAATTAGTTGTATCATGGTCTGTCTCCTATCATTTGCTTTGGTTGATTAAATCTAACACAAATTTTCTTATTCATAAAAGATATATAGTATCCCGAATCAAAAGGGTGGTAACAAACAATAAAAATTTTTTTGTTACAAAATTATTCATAATATCCGCGTCTATGATTAACGGCAAACGAATAATTTCATTGGTGCTTGCCGCACTAGTGTTGAACCTCCAGTTACATATATTTGAATCTGCGATTTGGTCGCAAGACGATAATTACAGCATGTGTTCAATTGAATGTGAGCATAATGAGCACGCTATAGGAAAATTGGATTGTGAAGTATGTTTAAAGAACGTACGATTCGATTTTGTGCTCAACAATATGCCAAATCATATTGGGAATGAAAATGAATGCCTCCATAAGTACAATTCAAATGTCATTTTCAATAATTTTGCCGTAGCATATGCTTCCAGAGCTCCTCCCTCCATCCTTTTGTAAAATCAACATACCAAAAGTGGATAAACAAAATCCACCAATCTTACAAAATCACTTACAAAAGGATTAAAATAAATGTTATTCCCAAAAAAACTTAATTTGCGTTTTTTAATATTAGCTGGGACCTTAGTCTCATCCCTGTTTATCGTCAGCTGTGAAGATGATGATCATGACCACGATGAAGAACATACCGATGCTGAAGGATTTATCCTGGAAAATAGTGCAGGGGTAGAAGTCTATAAGGAATTTAAAGGGGCTCAAACCGGTTCAATCACTTTAAGCGTGAATGATACGTTAGAACTTACTGTCCATTTTCTTGATGACGATGGAAAAGAGATAGAACACGAAGAAGATGGCGACCATGAAGAAGAAGGTGAAATCGTAGTCTCTGGTAATAGTGCAAGCATTGCGATCGTTGAAGTTGAAGAAGAGCATGGCGACGGAGATGATCATGATCATGACCATGGTGAAGAGATGGCCATCGAAGTCATTGGTGTCAGCACTGGTTCTACAAGCTTTAAACTGGAATTGATGCACGATGGACATGCAGATTATACCTCTACTAATAATGTACCAATAGTTGTCAATTAGAACTATACTCATCTGTGTTTGCGCATGCAGTCTGCAAACAGTTGATCTGCATGCGCAAAACGCGCAGCTCACCGGCAAAATTCTGTCGGCAACCACTAGGCAACCTTTGCCCAATGTAAATGTCTTTATCCGTGATTTTGAGTTGGGCTCTGCTACCAATGATAATGGCTTTTTTAACATTGTTAATGTTCCATTTGAAAGGGTCAATCTTGAAATTTCGAGTGTAGGCTACCGTGACACATCTTTCGTTTATAATATCAATAAAGTGAAATTTGATGTTGGCGAAATTTTCTTAGAGTCTGAAGTCATCCATTTTGAAGAAATTAATGTAGAAATCCACACTGACCTGGATCCTTCAAAATTACCCTCAAGCATTTCTCTGTCTGGAAAGGGAATACAGGAAAAGATGAAAGGATCCATCGCCCAAACACTGGAAAATGAGATGAATGTTACGATCCAATCCATGGGACAGGGGACAACCCGCCCTGTTTTGAGAGGGTATTCCGGGGATCGTTTCCTGATCACTGAAAATGGTGCTGAAATTGGTGATCTATCTCAGACATCCGTTGATCATGCCCTAAGTATGGATTTGGGAGGCGTAGAGCAAATAGAAATTGTCCGAGGGCCTCGCACCCTTCTCTTTGGTTCCAATAGCATCGGTGGCGTGATTGATATTCAAAAAAATAAGATTCCCGTGGTTGAATTCGATCACATGCATACATATTTAACATCGGGATATGAAACAGGCAATCAGGGCTTTTTCAATAATTTCTCTGTTCTGACTCCTGTCCAAAACAATAATCTGCGATTTTCCTTAAGTCATAGAAAAGCTGGAGACCAGCAAACACCTCAGGGGACCTTAAAGAATACATCATTGAATACAACCGAAGGATTTATCGGATTAACCCGGTTTAAGGGTCATAAAAGAGGAACCATATCCATTGAACATATTACTATGGATTACGGAATTCCAGGAAGTGCCGAAGGGCACATCAGCGGCGTAGATATGGAAATGGAAAAGACCACTCAAAAATTAAATTACCATCAGGATATTGATCTCATCGGTTTTGAGACATTTGATCTGGATCAAAAATTTATTCACTATTCTCACTCTGAGTTCGAGTTGAATCAGGAATACCCTTCCGTGATACTTGGCCAGGATATTTTCTTAATCCAAACGAAAATGACAGGTTTAAAAAGAGAGTTGGGGGGATCGATCCAATACCGCCGTTTCAAAGCAGGGGGCTTTTATTGGACTCCTAATACAACCGAATCCAATTTTTCTTTTTTCGGGTTTCAAGAAAGAAAAGTCTTTGGCTTAATAGGACAGGGAGCGTTTCGTGGAGAATATTCAATTGTCAACCCGGAGACAAGGCCTGATTTTTCAAATATTGACAGTAATGATGTGAATAGAAAGATATATGCCTTTCTTTCATTATCTGGTGCACTCATCAAATCCTGGGAAAAATGGCAATTTTCAACAACCCTAATGAGTGTCGGAAGAACACCGGGGATTGAAGACCTGTTTTCAGATGGCCCCCATCTCGGGAGCTACAGTTATGAGATTGGTAATCCCAATTTGAAACTTGAAAAAACAATAGGTATTGAAACATCCCTCCAATACAGTGGAGATCAATTCTCTTTCATGATGAATGGCTTTGTGAACAACAGTCCTAATTTCCACCAATATACTCAAATGGGAAAATGTGCAGAACCATTTGTTCCGGGCAAGCCCCATCCCTGTGCCGGTGCTGATTTTATTGAATGGGGCAGCGGGTCAAGCGGTTGGCTGTATAAATATCAGATGATGGGCTTGAAAACTCAAATTACTGGAGGAGAGGTCCAGCTCAAATATTATGGTAAACGACTCGATATTTCCGCTGATCTTTCACTGGTAAGAGGGAAGGATACATCGAATAAAAACCATCTGCCCTATATGCCTGCAGATAAATTGAAAATTATGTTGTCAACCAAATCCGATAAGAATCTAACGGGCACTCTGCGAATGACAAGAGGTTTCAGGCAAAGCAGAATCTCGGAATTTGAGACTTTAACACCGGGATATTTTCTGGTTGATATTTTCGGCAGTTACTCATTTAATACCTTAAACAGCTCACACCGTCTAATCTTTCAGATCAATAATGTCTTGGATGAGACTTATTACAACCATTTGTCTAAAATTAAATTAATTATGCCTGAATCTGGTAGAAGTATAGGTCTACAATACCGGTATTTATTTTAATATAATCAACATTTGGCACTTAACGGTCAAAGGCCTAGAGGCGTTTCATTTTTATTTCAAATACCTTTTATAAAATAGATACAATCCTTCACCAATTATAACAATTCCCATTACGTTAGGCCACCTTATATAATTCATTAAACGTGCATATAATAAACCAGATCCTAGTAGAATTAAAAATACAACGAGTACAAAGGGATATCTCTTATCAAATTTTTTTAGCGAATTGATCATTTGTTGTCTCCTCTATTTAATCAGGGGCGATCATCTATTTTTAAAACAGTATGAAGAAGAACGTTTGCTCCGTTTGAAATATCATTTGCTGTCGAATATTCTTTTGGAGAGTGACTTATGCCGTTCTTACTAGGAATGAATATCATCCCTATTGGACATATCTGGGCAATTTCCTGAGCATCATGCCCAGCACCACTTGGCATAAATTTACTTTTTAATTTGAGATCATTTGACGCTTCAAATATAGCTTTAATAATTAAGTCATTCGTAGGCTCAGGAACAATATTTATTGTTTGTTGAAATTGAAAAGTTGTGCCTGTTCTTTTAGCAATTTTCTCTGTTGAACGTTTAATCTTCTTATAGATAGAATCAATTTTTTTTTCGTTTAGATCTCTGATCTCAAGACTTGCACTTACTTTCCCTGGAATAACATTTGGTGCACCTGGGAATGGTTTAATCATCCCAACTGTTGCAACTTGATTTCCAGGTGTCTTTTTACCTATTTCATGAACTGACTGAACATATAATGACGCAGCATATAATGCATCATTACGCTTATCCATTGGTGTTGTACCGGCATGATTTGCAAAACCATCTACAATAACTTCCCATTGCTTGATACCAACAATACCTTCTACTATTCCAATTTCTAAATTCTCATCATAAAGAAAAGCACCTTGTTCAATATGTAATTCAACATAAGCTGCCCATTCATTCTTTTTTAACTTCGAATCTTCAAGTTTTTTAAGATTCCCGCCGATCCTTTTAATTCCTTCTTTTATCGTATATCCGCTAGATGACATGAGCCCAAGTTCTTGATCAGTTAAACCCGTTGTCATGACCTTACTACCAAAGAGTCCACCCTCTTCATTTTGAAAGATCACAACAATCAATGGATGATTTAATGCAAGGTGATTTTCCGAAATTGTATGAGCAACTTCGATTGCTGCTAAAGATCCAACATTCCCATCATAGCTCCCACCTTCCGGGACAGAATCAATATGAGAACCTATAGCAATTGGTGGAAGATCATTATCCTTACCTTTCAATCTACCTATAATGTTTCCACCTTCATCTATATAAACATCCATTCCAGCAGCTCTCATTAATTGCATTACATATTTACGTCCATCTATGTCAGCATCAGTATAGGCAACTCTACTTAAGCTACCAAATTCAGCACTGTTTATTTTTGAAAGTTTAATAAAATTATCATTTAGCCGCTTATGATCTACTCTTAAGGGGTTATTTGCAATAGCAATGGATAAAAAACATATTAAAAGAAGGCTTTTTGATTTGATCATAATGATTCTCCTTTATTTAATCCAGAGGCGTTTCATTTACTCCCATTGCATTCTTTTTTCTGCAATACTCTGCGCACAGCTACTATTTCACCTTTGATCCGGTGTAATTCTGATGCCTCTATGCCGTCACCTTTACCGCTTCCCTCCGTCCACCATTGCTGAGAATCACTTTCCTTTATTCTATTTTCTTGAGCAATGATTAATTCTTTTTCACGGTTTTCTAAAAAAATGATTTCATCATTCAGTGTTTCACAATCAAATCGTTCATACTGTAGGCCGGAAATCTGTGCACCGGTAATTTCCGATGGCGGAGTAGGATTATTATAACAACTAATAGTAAACACAAATATTAGGAAAGTGTGGCGCTTTAATAATTGTTTCATTCTGAATTCCTTTTTTACCAAGAGAGGCGTTTCATAGAGAAAATTACACAGAAATTGTCCCGCAAACAAAAAACCTTACGAATGTGGGGCACTTGCCTAAATCGATGGCTAATTACCGCCTTTTTTATTCTGCTTAATTAACAAATCTACCTATCACCACACACAAATAATCGGCTTTTGTGGCTTATATGGAACGGATAGGGGTTTTTATATTGGTGATTAACCGAATTTTCCTGATTGATAATCATCAAAAGCCTGCAAGACTTCTCCTTTTGTATTCATCACAAAAGGTCCTCCTCTTGCTACAGGTTCTCTAATTGGATCACCCGCAACTAAAATAAATTTTGTGTTATCATTCGTAGATTCACATTCAAATAACCCATCTGCCTCAAGAACCGCTAAGGTCCCTTTCATAACATCTATGTTAGCACTAATCTCACCTTCATATACATAGATAAAGGCATTCCAGCCATTCTCAATTGGAATAGAAATATTACTTTTTTTATCTAGATGTACATCAAGATATAGTACTCCAGTATGTGGTTTACCAGGGCCCACTGTAGAATTATATTCTCCAGAGATTATCTTTACTTGAACATCCTGTAAATGCACGATGGGAATTTCGTCTGCTTGAATATCATGATATGCGGGTTCAATCATTTTCTTCTCTTTTGGTAGATTTAACCAAAGTTGAAAACCTCGTACTAACCCTTCAGTCTGCTCAGGCATCTCACTATGAATAACGCCTTTGCCAGCTGTCATCCATTGTACACCCCCATCACTTAAGTGTCCTTCATTACCAGCAGTATCTTTATGAGTAAATTTTCCATTTATCATATAGGTCACCGTTTCAAATCCGCGATGAGGATGAGGTGGGAATCCTGCTATATAATCATTAGGATTGTCACTCCCAAACTCATCTAAAAGTAAAAAAGGATCAAGCATGTTCAATTCAGGACTACCGATAATTCGATTTAAATTGACACCTGCACCATCACTGGTTTGCACCCCTTGAACTAAATATTTTATTTTTCTATTATTTTCCATATTTGAATCTGTATGACATAAGGACTACAAAATAGCCCCCGTAAGGAGGCGATTGAGCCAGAGGCGTTTCATTTTGAGCGTCATTTTACTCTGTTGTTTTACTCTCTTCCGGAGACTAATTCAATTAATTCCCCGCTAAGAGTTCCACGAAAAAATCGTGTTCTTCGAAAAAATCCTTTATTTTCAATAATTAAGACTTCCCCATATTTTCCATATTTTAAACCAGAATCTACCCCGAAGATTTTATTTTTAAATAAGTGGACAACTCTTTCCTCTGTAGTGTGACCAACCACTATATGATCCGCACCCACTAACCTTAATATCTTTGAAATATCACTATCTGTTATATCTGGATTATACTTTTTGAAATAACCACGATACCATACCAAACCTTTTGTGCTATAATACATTTTATGAAAATCTGACTTATTTATTTCCGCTCTACCTTCAGGAATAGAGTCTATCATTGTGTTATTTATCTTTTCAATATTAAAATCTCCATAAGAAATAAAATCTTCAGAAATACCACCATGAGTAAAAAGAATATCATTTATTTTAATAATCGTTGATTTTGATCGTAACCATCTTCCGATAATCGTTTTATCGCTATATAATTCATCATATCCCAAATTCAATAATGTAGAAGACGTTTTATATTTTTCATGAAGGTATCTTAAGTCATTATAGAGAATCATGTACTCATGATTGCCAAGAAGATAATGTACACGACCACCTTTATTTTTTGCTTGAGCTTCAAGTTTATAGATGAACCAAAGCACTTCATTAACTTTATCACCCCTGTCAAATATATCTCCAGTGATAACCAAATGACCCTCGCCAAAACTCCAATTTAGATTCTCGTCAATTATTTTATTATTTGTTAATAATTCAATTAATACCTCATATTGTCCGTGAATATCACTTAATGCAGCTATTTTTCTTATTTTATTAAAAGTAGACTTTTCAGGAGAGTATGTTGTGTCGTATAAGCTTGTATTTAAACGCCTTGAAAAAACCTTACCGTTTATTATTTTCTTTTCAATAAGTTTATTTTTTTCAATAAAAATATATGGTCCATCAGAATGAGTTTGGTCTTGCCCAAAAGACAAAACTGGAATAAATAGTAATAGTAGAATTAGGTTTTTCACAATTCAAAATTACCCACCATCTCACAAACAAAAAAGCCCCCGTGAGGAGGCTATTTGAGCCAGAGGCGTTTCATTTAATCCTACTTGAAAAAAGTATCGTATATGGTCCACGCTAAAAACGAAACCCCTGCTACCGCAAATAACGCTGAAATTAATATCTTTAATTTCTCATTCATTCTATTCTCCTTTATTTGAGCCAGAGGCGTTTCAAATTTTTAAATAACTCCATTCTTTTGAAAAAGGAACGCGAGTCATAAGTGCTGAACCATTTTTAGTTACCAATAAATTATCACTAGGATTTATACCTATACCTCTTTTTGAGTCATAAAGACCTGGCTCAACACTAAACATCATCCCTTCTTGTATTGGAGTGTGATCACCAAGTGAGAAGTAAGGTGCCTGGTGGCCTTCAAAATTCAGACCAGTTCCGTGCCCAGGTCTATGATATATATAATCTTGCATTCCATTATCAACTTGATGCTTATGAACTTTGTAAGCAATATCTGAACACAATACACCTGGTTTTGTTTCTTCAACCATAATTTGAATTGTTTCTGAAACAATAGACCACATTTTATCCTGATTTTTTGAAACGGGATAAATTTGATAATTCCTATAAGCTTCACCTCCACACCCACCTATTTTTATATCTGTATTAACATATACTGGTTGACCTTTTTTGACAGGATTATAAAATAGCTGATTTGGATGTGGGTACCCAGTTGAAACGCCAGCTCTTACATATTCTGATGTGACTTCTATCCCAACAGCGTTATGAGGTTTTCCATCATAAAAAAGATCCTTCATCAATAGATTTATTCCATATGTCTTTAAAGCCTGACCTATTTCAAAATCATTAGTATTTGTTCCATGTTCTAGAATATAATCTCTAGCGAAAGCATGGATTTTATCAAAATAACGATAGGCACGTTGGGTCAAAGCGATTTCATCTTTAGTTTTAATAATTCTCATTTTTTCACAGATACTATTGATATTAATAAACTCTGTTTTAGGAAGTATTTTGGCGATTTGTTTTAATTGGCTATTTGACAAATTCATATCAGTAGCGATCACCTTACTTGACAAACCTTTATCTTTTAAGTGAATTAATAACCATTCAAACAAATCCACTTGTCTTCCTGCAACAACCTTACCTTTATTTGGATAACCACCTTCACCATGAGGATAACAAAAATAATATTTATTATCTGTGGCCCACCAAGAGTCAATTAAGTCTCTATCAATTCCAGGTGAATACCAATAGGCAGTATCTTTTTCATTTAATGGAAATAAAACCCAAGTCGTTCTTTTGCCACTACCTCTAAAACATCCAGAGAAATAAACTTTATTGACATCACTTTCAAGTAGAATAGCATCTACTTTTTTTTGTTCAAGTTGATTTTTTAAATTTTGAACTCTGGAATAGTACCACGATAGAGGGAGCCTATCATAACCTTTAGGTGCAGGTTTTGGCTGTTTTCGATCTTTAACCAATAGTGATTCAGATTCTCCAGGAATTCTAGATAGGTTATTTGCATTTAAGCTTATCGAGGCCAATCCTAAGCCCATATTTTTTATAAACTTTCTACGATCAATAGACATCAGCTCTCCTTTATTTGAGTCATAGGCGTTTCATTTAATTAAGAATGGGAAAAAATTCCTTTTTCCTGTCAACAGAACTGCGATAAACCATGAAAGAGTATTTGGAATCATAGATGC
>LUME01000378.1_pt1 | contig 12612 bp, 11 predicted proteins | sample 729951 | NCBI WGS metagenome assembly LUME01 (sample SAMN03860271, study PRJNA289734) | marine metagenome | biome: seawater column; feature: ocean; material: water; isolation source: Red Sea water column Station 34 - depth 200m | place: Saudi Arabia: Red Sea | collected 2011-10-15 | depth 200 m | reverse complement strand
AGCAATAACTTGATCCATCAGACTCAATCCATCGCGCATACTCCCATCCGCCTTACGGGCGATAGCATTGATGGACTCATCATCTGCTGAAATATTTTCTGAAGCAAGAATAGTGGATAATTGCTCACCAATGGTGGCTTCTGTAATGCGATTAAAATCAAACCGTTGGCAACGAGATATAATGGTTGAAGGCACTTTATGAATATCTGTTGTGGCTAAAATGAATTTACCATGAGGTGGCGGTTCTTCTAATGTCCGGAGCAATGCATTAAAGGCCTGATTGGTGAGCATGTGGACTTCATCAATAATAAAAATTTTATAGGGCGCATTCATGGGGGCATATTTGATTTGCTCACGAAGATTCCGAATTTCTTCGATACCTCGATTGGATGCACCATCAATCTCCAAAACATCCAAATTTCTGCCATCGGTTATTTCCTGACAGTTATTACAGTCATTACAAGGGACCCCATCTTTCGTATTGGGACAATTGAGAGCTTTTGCAATGATTCGAGCAGTGGTGGTTTTACCTACACCGCGAGGTCCTGTGAGCATATATGCCTGGGCAACACGATCTTTTTTAAATGCATTGATCAGCGTTTGGGTGACGTGATCTTGGCCGATCACATCCCCGAAAGATTGGGGTCGCCATTTCAGGGATAGGACTTGGTATGACATGTTTCCTCAAATAAGGATGGTCGTGCACTCGAACTTGACAAATCTGGGGACAACATACACCGAATCAGTTAGCTCCATTCCAGGGATTCTCCGGCACACAATTCTAGTCACCTACCGCTGCTCCCTTCCGGTCCTGACGGGGTTTAGTGTAAAACCATTGCGAAGAATTGAAACTTCATCACCACTTAATTTGAGTACGAAGCTCAGCATTTGCCGCATACAAGCCTCGATCCTGCTATAGCGGATTGCAGGTTACAGGGCACCGCTAATTCCCCATCTAGCACGACCAAATTTTCAAATATACAGTATTAAATTTACCCGAATTTTCTGTCGGGAAGCAAGGGTTCTTACCCCTAATATATCACCACAACTTTAATTTCATTCACCTCATACCAATCCCAGAAATTGGATCGGTCTAATTTGATAATGCCGTCCTTATAACTGTATCGGACGCGCTTTCGATAAAGCGATTCCGTAAACCAATTCGAATTATCACGCTTATAATAGATTGCCACATAGGGCGGACTTTCTTCTTTCAAATTCTCAATAACTAATGTGCATATAGCATCATTGAATTCACCTTCCGGCGTGATAAATTCTACTTTGGTAAAGTGGTATACACGCTTGGTGAGCGCTTTAAATTCAGTATATTTTTGATTGGATTCTTGGGAAACGGCTGCAGAGGATATTACAAAGAAAATAATGCAGATGACCCACTTCCCCCTGCAGATCGATATCATTTTTTCTTTTTTCGCTTAAATAGAGAAAACTTTTTCTTTTTTGGTTCGTCTTCGACTTTTTTCTTTTGCTTCTTTTCATCACTGCCATCAGTTTCCAGTTTTTTCTCCAAATCGCTTAACTCAACTGGCTCAGCATTGGGATCTTCTCCACGAATGGATGCCAACAATCCCCTTTGGTTTTTGGTTCGACTCTTGAGCGTATTGACCATTACATCCACTTCTTCATTAAAGTGGGCCACGGTCCGCTCCATGCGATTGATGAGTTCATCCATGAGGGGTTCCCCATATGCATCTCCTAATTTATCTCCGATGGCTTGGAGCTTTTCAGCTAAATAGTCTTGATTGAATTCTTTTTGAGTTTCTGGCACATTATCTCCGGTTTTTCAACGGTTTAATTTATCCAATTCTGATGGTGTAAGTCCAAACTGAGTTTTCTTTGATAATAATATCATGGAGGTGTCATAAACCTCAGCCCCGGCTACCAATCCGAAGATGCTGCCCATAAATCGATTATGCCACTTAGGTCCCCACTCCGGGTTCGTCTGTCGATTCCAAGATTCCATCATGCCCAAACCCATGATAGCTGCAATTCCATAAATTGATAATTTCCATTCCGGTCGACTTATGATTTCTTCTCGGTAATTAATACGTTCCATTTTGGTAATGGGGACACTTTTTACCGCAAAGGGTGTCTGTAATTTGAGTATGTTTTTATTAAAGGATAATAAAGTACCCCTGATCCATTTACCGTTGATATGCTTTACCGATACATATTGGCCTGTGGGGATACTCTCGAGGATGTCTTTTGTGCGGAGATAAGTCAGGTTTTTTTGGTATGATTCGCGAATCTCATCGGTAATCTGGGGCATTTGATTGAGACGAAATTGAAGTTCAGCGAATGATTTTAATGTAAATGCCCGTTTACTTATTTTTGTATTCGTATACTCCACATAAGAGATCCTGGCTTCAAATTGATCTGGATTTATTTCAAAAAACTGGGCACTTTCAAAATTGGGAATATCTGTAAATACATCATAGTGGAGATTTTCTTCTGCATCCAATGTATGGCCGATTTGACGCGTGATATTCACCACATCCCGTTCTTGCCCAACCATAAGAACAAAGAACAGTGGATAGACTAGGTATCTAAACTGGCTTGGCCAATAACTCAAATACTTCATCAATTTCCGGGAATCGACCTTCTTGTTTTTTCGAAAAGACGAGATGTTCATTTTTCGTCACTTCAAATACACCGCCCCCCGATGGAATCAACTGTAATCCTGAGACACCATTCCCATATTTTTCTAAAATCTTGGTGGCCAGACTGGCCGCCCTGGGTAAGTAGTTTCATTCGTTACAATACTCGATCGAAATATTCATTTTACCTCCTTAGAGCCATGATTGGATCCAAAATACACCAAGTACGGCCAATACGCTTGCCAATCCAATAAGAATGAGTGCCGCTTTTCTAAATCCTTTTCCACCGGAATCGTAACGATAAACCGTCTTGATATTGTCATCCATTAGAAATTGAATGCCGTTTCGATAGTAGTTTGTTTCACTGGTTCTAAACCCGTACCCGTGTCTCTATAGAATTGACGAAAATCCCAAATAAGACTCACGCCGCCACTCACTTCATATCCCACCTTGTAACCAAAGATGGTATTAATAGATGGATTGGAGAAATCAAATGGGTTTTTATCGTTATTCCGCTGATAGTATGCTTGCGCCACACTCAGTTTAGGAATCTTTTCCGCATTCAGATTAATCAATGCATTAAAACTATTGAATTCCGTATCGCCGTCACCTTTCATGCTGGCATAGGCTGCATTAAAGCTTAACAGGTTGAATAAATTGGCTGAAGCAGACCCATACATACCGGATGTATTAGACGAATCCACCAAGACCACTTGCTCTTTCGTCCGGATGACAGTGCCTGATTCGCTGAACTCAGCCACCACGCGAGACAGGTCATAACTACCGTCGAAAAATTGCGGGGCAAAATAGCCTTGTTTAATCCGGTATTCGAAACTCACATTCAAGAAACTGAAAAGGCTGGCCCGCACACCTGGAACGGTAATCCCTGTACCATCCATGGCTTTACGGCTATAATAAGTATCACCCTTAATCTTCGGGAATATCAATTTATTGTATTCCATATATGCTTCCAGACTAAAGGCTTTACTCTTAATGACAGGATATCCTAAGTCCAGAGCAAACCCTTGAGCCGTGGCTTTATTATCTTTTAGACTGAATGGGGTCGGTTTCAAATTCACATCACCATCAACAGTATCCAGAATATTGTCACCATCTGCGTCAATATCCCAGCCGGTATCCGGTTCTTTGTTACCACCATCTTTATCTGCTAATCCATCACCGTCTGTATCATTCCAATAATCTTTATCATCAGGGAAATCATCAAAAATATCCGGATATGTATCGTCGTCCGTATCTTTTAAACCGGAGAATTGATTCATATCCATGATGAAATTCATGCCGAATGTGAGTGGAATTGCATCGGATAATTTATACGTTCCACGTAACCCCATAAGAGTACCGCCTCGAGTGAATTCTTTCATATTCGATAGAAATACTTCTGTACCGAAGTTGCCAAAGGTCATTCCTGTATTAATCCCCACTTTTCGAACCGAGGGAAATTCCATCATATTAGAATAACCGCCCAACAGTCCACCATATCCTAAGGTTACATTATTCAGCGCACCCCACTTGAACCAGAATGGATCAGATTTTTGTCCCCAACTGATGTATAGGAATTTGTCGATTATATCTGAGGCTTCATCCCATTCATCTTTGCGGATATTGCCTTCATTATCGATATAGATTGGTAGATCAAGACCAATACCCAATTTTCCAAAGGATAGTTCTGGACGTAGAGCCACTTGATTATACAATTTCCCATCAATGGTTGCAGATCCTACACCCAATCCAAGATTCAATGGTTTCTTTGGTTTTGGTTTGGGGGTATCACCAGTTTGAGGCTGATCAGGCTGTGGTGTATCTGCAGACTCAGATGTCGTTTCCGGCTCCCGCTGATTATCTTCTGTAGTTTGGTCTTCTTTTGGCTCATTCTGCCGTTGATTTTGTGTATCTTGTTGTTGATCCTGTTGCGGTTCTTCAGGCTCTTGGGGATCTTCTTGCTGTTGATCTGGAACATCACCTTCAGGATCCTCAGGATAATCACCGGGTTGGGCCGGGGCAGGAATCAGCTGGCCCAAGGCATTAGAAACCGCTTTTTGTCCGGCACCAACATTAACGGTCATTCCACTAATAGTATTAAATACTTCAAAATTCCCTGTTTTACCCACAAATTTATCAATACCGGCGATGGCATCATGAAACGCAGAAAATTCTGTTCCTTTTACAGATGCAACAGATACAGGCGTTTCAACACGATAAGTTTTTTTTCGATTATCTTTATTAACATTATGGAGAGTGGTCCCCTGCTCAATAATTAAACTTCTAGTGTTGGATGTTTCTACAAACTGGAAATCCGTATTTTCGCGAATTTTCACTACGGATTTGTCGTCTAAGAATATGACAACGGCAAAACTGGACTCTCCTACACGAATGGCATCTCCATTGGCAATGGCCTGTCCTGGCTTCACCGCTACAGAATAAGCTCCGCCACCAATGGGTTTAATCAGCACTTCGCCATTGGCTTTCATGACACGACCTATGGTTTCGGCCATTAATATCGACCCCACAAACATGAGGCAAAGTATTGTAATTCTTTTAATCATAATATGATTTGATTCCCTGTCATAAAAATGACGTATTTTTAATAAAATTTTCAACAGAATTTACCATAGAATATGCAGACCTCAAGTGCGTTAGTTCACAGGTTGATTTAAATATTCATGAACCAAATAAGCCAACGAACGATAATGTGGGTCACCCTCTCCTGACATACCCATTTCACATGTTCTACTGGTTGAATAACCCTCTGGTACACCTTCAACTTCATTTAACTCTCTTTTTACAGCAGATTGATTTAATTCCGGTGTATTCATCCCTTTGTCACCAGCAAATCCGCAACATCCCCAATGAATTGGTTTATGCACAGTTTCTGTGATTGCATTCGCTAATATTTCCATTGATCCTGTATCACCCATTTTTTCAGTTGAGCATGTGGGGTGAAGGGCTACATCCTTTTGGAGTTTGGGTAAATCAATAGCTGTCACACATTTCGATAAATACTCTACAATATCCACAATTTTTAGTTGTGAAAGCTTAGATTTTGCCGATGCATTTAATTTTGAATTGGGACGTAAAAATTGATAAGTACAGGGTGACGTATCTACAACAATAGGCAATGTACCTTCTTTGGAGAATGACCACAATAGGTTGATTGCTTTTTCTTGGATGAGAGCAGCTGCATCTGCATAACCTTTTGATGAAAATGGCTGACTGCAGCAAGTAGATTGAAAGTCATTTGGGATTGTTAATCTTTGCCCTGTCTTCTCTCCGATGTCCTGCATTAGTTCAATCAATGAAGATGATTTATCTCCTGAGAATACTCGGGATAAGCAGGATGGATAATATACCCATTTGGCATTTTGATCTTTAGTTCCGCTATTGAATTTGGGTGCGACTGTCGGCATTTTGGAATGCCAATTTGGTGTACCGAAGAGGAGATGCATTCCTTTTGAAATCACCCTCATGCCTGAAGTGCCAACAAGTGCTTCCATTCCCTTTCCCACTATCAATCCAAATCGAGCGATGGATTGAACAAAATCGAAATGATTTGCCGCCCATAGACTTAATCTATTGGTGGATGGTGAATGTTCATCCTGACGAAGTGATTTGATGTAAGAACCTGTGTTGATATTGACAGGACATGCAATTTCACATAATCCATCGGTAGCACATGTATCGACCCCGTCATAAGCATAATCCTCAAGTACGGATGAATCGGTATGTCCCATTGCCACTTCCCGCTGAATAGCGATGCGTTGACGTGGGGTCATAGTCAACCCACTTGATGGACATACCTGTTCGCAAAAACCGCATTCGACACAAAGATCCACTTCATTAGAAACAATGGGCATTTGCTTCAAATTCTTGATGTGAAGTTTGTCATCCTTTGTCAACAATACATCAGGATTTAAAATATGGTTTGGGTCCGCCAATCTTTTGATTCTCCACATAATATCATATAAATCTCCACCCCATTCATATTGTACAAATGGAGCCATATTTCTACCCGTACCATGCTCAGCTTTTAGAGAACCATTAAATTTATCTACTGTTAAATCGGCCATATCATTCAATAGACCCTCAAATCGACTAGCGCCATCAGCACTATTTAAATCCATGGAAGCGGCAAAATGGAGATTTCCATCCTTTGCATGGCCAAAAATGACTGCATCATGATATTTCCAATGATTGCAAATGGATTTGAGCTCTCGCACCACTTTCGGTAAATCCCGATAATCATAGCATAAATCTTCAGTAATTACACTGGTGCCTTTCGCCCTCATTGCACCGACGGTAGGATAGAGACCTTTACGAATATCCCATAACTGCAATCTTGCCTTATGATTGTCAGTCATCCCTAAAGGCAACTCACCTCCTCCTGCAATCAGCGCGCGGGGAATGATTTGATTCAATGATGCAATCGATGCGCTATCATGTTTCTGGAATTCAAATAATAATCCTGCCGATTGATTCTGAATCATAGTGTAATCATATGGGGCATCCTTCATATACTTGGCTGTTCGCAAGGATGCATCATCCAGCATTTCAATTGCATCCGCACCTTCATCCACCAAAATGGGCAATGCAGATACGGCCGCTTCTACAGAATTAAACAATACCAGACCAGCGGACTTAATGGGGGGATCATCGATTGTGTCTAATTCAACAGATGAGAAAAAAGCCAATGTTCCTTCTGCTCCAATAATTAGATGTGCGAAGATATCAAGGGGATGGCTATAATCAATTAACGCATTAAGTGAATATCCTAATGTATTTTTAATACGATATTTATCCCTAATTATTTTTTCCAATTCTTGTTTGGATTCAATCTCAGATTTACAAGCTAAAATGCCTTCAGACAAGGTGGATTCTTCTGAAACGAATCGCCCATAATCTTCCGAATTACGCGTATCGTATATACGTCCATTAGCCAGCATAAAGCGGATATGCTTCATGGTATGGTAGGCATTGTGTTTAACACCACAAACCATCCCAGATGAATTGTTAGAAATAATACCACCTATTCGAGCTGCATTAATGGAAGCAGGATCCGGGCCAATACGCTTTTGAAAGGGTGATAGGTATAAATTTGCTCTGGCGCCAATCACACCAGGGGACAATCTAATGGATTGCCCTTGATTTAGTACTTCGTAATCCTCCCATCCCCTTATTACTTCTGCTATTATACCTTCTGTTATGGATTGCCCTGAGAGAGATGTACCACCGGTTCTGAATGTAACAGACGTCGTCTAACCACAGCCTCTGGTACCAAACGATACATACTGGCATCGTGGGCATAGGCTAAACGGTCAATGAGTCGTGTTGACCACCGTTCTGGTGATATACCAGTAGAGGTATGCATTAAAAGGGTCTATATTCCTTTTTAATCCGCTCAGAAACCGGAATGGTTTCTTGTGCCGCATAGTCGAATCCAACGACGGTAAATACCCCCGTTACCACAGGTACAGAGTTATTTTGTTCAAACAGCGCATTTAAAATGTCAAAACTCTTATTACCGATTCGAATAACTCTTGCTCCAATTTCATACTGATTTGGAAAGGAAGATTGCTGATGGTAATCAATTTTCATACTGGCCAAAATAGAACTGCGTTTTCTATCCCAATCGTTAACGTCATACCCCAACTTTTCCATATATTGAATCCTTACGGTTTCCAAATAGGATAGATAGGTGGCATGGTTGATATGACGCAATCCATCCATGTCCCGCCATCGCGGTTCCATATTGATAATATAATCAAAATCCTCTCGTCTTAATGTTCGCATTTCCATTCACTATTGCCTTGGTTGAAGTTGTGCCCATGGGGCATCATAAAATAGAATCGGGTCCGCACCCGAATCTTCTGTAATTGCTTTTTTATACATTGCATCACTCGATTCATATCGAAACAACACTGTATCATTACTAATCCAATCACCGTATCGTCCACCAGATTGAAGAAGTTTTAGGGGCGGTGATGCACTGTTATCGTATATATAAAGAAAATATGTTCCATTTTCCTTAGACCACAGGACTGCTTTATCTCCATCGGGAGACCATCGAATATTCCGGAATTTGCTATTGGACTCTGGCACGACTTTTACATTCCCTGACTTGAGTACCGCCGTACCAATTGATTGTGTCGGAAAATCTAAAATATAGAGACCATCCTCTTCTTTCACATAAAGCATTTTATTCTCCGCGGGGTAATTTGGGTTATATTCAGTCCATCCAAGTCCATCGTAAATACATCTATTACACCTACATTATTATTGGCTTGATGCTTTCGCTGACTGTATAAAATTTTATTTCCATTCTCAAAGAATTCCGGGTCGAGATACCATTCATTATTGGTTGAATTGGTAATGCGGATGGGTCCCTGATCCTTCTCTAAATATGTAAGATAGATATTGTGATCTGCACCTGCATAAACAGCCAATGTCTGATCCGGATTAAATGCAACATTCTGTGGAACTTCGCCTGAAATTGTCCGCAATCCCGAACCATTTTGGTTTACAATTAATCCCATTCCGCCATCGATTAGTGCGAATAATTTATTACCATTTTGTATCCAAACCGGAAATTGTGCGTTTACATTAGACAGTAATTGAGTAAATGGTAAGGTGGGTCCCAAGTTGCGAATGGTAATATCATCCCCAATATCACGAATATAATCCACTTTAACTATTCTCTGGTAAGATGAAGCAGGTCGTATTTGACTATTAACTCCATTTCCCCAAACATCATTCAATTTTATGCGGTAATAACGTTCAACATCCTCTGAAATATTTAGGGATTTAGACAAAGTGCCAATCGTAGTGATTTTCGTTTCGCCAATCACTGAAGAGTCTAATATATTTATTTCTTGTACAGTATAATCACTAAAATCCGTTATGTCTGTCTGTGTCCAGTTTAAATTGAAGGATGAATTAGCATATTTTATCGAATCCAATATAACTGCCGATGGCGGCGGATCAACCGGAATGCCCTTGCTATCCCCTATTGTTTCCTGTCCAGTCGTATCAACAACGCCAACCTTGAACCAATTTTCTTTAAGAACGGTGAATCCAGTTGTATCCATTGAATTGGTATCTACATCGTAGAAGATTCTGTACAATCCAAACGTAGAATTCTCATTATCTGAATGATAAAGATTATATTGCTTAAAAGAACCATCATTCGATTTGGTCCATTCTATGGTCATTGTTTTTGGCGGTTTGTCCGCATAGAATAAAGATTCTTATTTTGCACAACAGATTTCATTTCAAGAATATCAGTCCAAGTAAAAATTGAATCCCATAATGTGACCACAGAATCCATCCATTCTCCATTTCCTACTTTTCTATCAATTTTAAATCCGTCAAAGTCCCTGCCTTTTCGCTGCCAGTTTAAGGTGATTTTTCCCTGAACACTGGTATCAGCAGATAGACTATCCGGTGTCCATAATGTACGATCACTTCTCGGGTCATAAGGGTTATCCCAAATGCGATTCACATCTTCGCATGCTAAAATCAGAATCAGAAGAATAAAGATTATCCGAATCACTGTAGCAGCCACCGGTTCATTTGTACATATTTGACATGGTAATAAATAATGGGGAATACCAATCCGATAGAAATGACATCAAAAATGGGTTTCTGCTTATCCATCGATTCGATCTGCTTGTGACGGGTATCTCCCTCAGGAATTTCGGATGAATATTGTTTATACAAATTTTCAGACTCTCCAGATAGAAATCCTCTATATCCTAGACTAACACCCAAAACACCCATGACGATATTTCGATTCTTTTTGTATCGATCTCTTTGCTTTTCAATATCAGAGATCAAATGAATCTCCGGATTAATCTGAGTCGTCCGGCGATGACGAATTCTAAATTCCCCTTTATGAATAATATGGTTTCTTGATTCCAAATGATATGAACCTGCAGACAAGTCCTTAAATTCAACTGCCTTTTCTTCTATTAAAAACCGATCTTCTCCATCTGAGGAAACGATGACAATCCCTTCAGGAACGGGATCTCCAAATGCCAAGTGACCAATTTGCGGTACTCGGTGCTGCAGTTCAATATATAAAATATCTGATTCATCATCAGGCAATTGGTTAACGCGAAAGGACTCGTACCCTTCCTTCATAATGATAATCGGGCGGCTTTCTACCAATACACGATCCAATGCCATGGGCGTTTGGCCGCTCAATGTATCACGGCCGACCCTGACCATGGCACCACTGGGTTTTGTTTTGATATACACAAGGTTTTGCCGTTGGTGAACTTCTAATGGAATTCGGGTCGAAAGTAATAATTCTGCTACATTATGCATGCCACGCGTTTTGAGCCCATCTAATGAAATTTCTTTATCATAATTGATAACGTTAATTACCCGACCCGTTTCTGTATCAAAAAGTTGAGCTTCCACTATATATGCGTCTCCGATTTTCACAATATGAGCGTTAGCCAACCATTCCTGCTCTAATAGCATGGATACAATAACGCCACAGCTCAACGTTGGACAAGATGGAGTCTCATAGCCTGCAATGGATAGTGTTTTACGCATTTCATCATAATCCAAAACACGTAAGGTATCCATTTTTAACAATTCTATCCTGAATTGGGCACTGAGAGATTTCAGCTCATCTGAATGGATACTTTCGCCGGTAAAATCGAGAACAGCGATAGTATGGTCATCCGCAGAAAGGAGTGTGGTGAAAAAGAGGAGTGTGATACAAATTTTGCGCATAAGGATAACGTTAAAAATAACCCTTTAGCGACAGTAATCACAACTGACTAAATCATAGGGATATAAATTAAATTTGAACGAATATTTTATTGGGGTTCGTCTGAACAATCGGCACAATCACAAGTGCCATCTCCGATGAGAAGTGTTGCTTCAGTGGACACTTTTTTTATAGAATAAAAGATCTCACCAGAACTGCAAAATATTTGATCATTTTTCACGTCGTACCGCTTGGAATATGTCCCATCTTCAGCAAAAAGTGTAATTTTGCCCGCACCACTTGAAATATCGGCAATGGCTTTTTTATTTCCCGTTGAATACCACCAGTAGGCAAAACCATCTCGCTCACCATTAATAAAATTTACTTCTTCTTTCTTTTGACCATCTTCGTACCACCAGACCAATTTTCCGGAAAGGGCGCCTTTTTTATAGGTTGCTTCTGCATATTTATTTCCATTTTCGTACCACTGTGTTGTAATCCCTGCAGGTTTATCATCATTCCAAAATCGAGTTTCTTTTAAAGTACCAGAATCATACCACCATTCAAACTTTCCGTGCTTTTTTCCATTCATATAATGACTTATAGAATAAATTTCACCATTAGGCCACCAGCGCACCAATTCGCCATGGGATGTGTTATTAATCATTTGTACATAAACTTCAGGAGATAAATTAAAATTGTAGAGACTGTCTCCTGTTTGAGCCAAATATGTACCATTAGCAATAACTGAGTCTTTATGCATGATAGGTATGCCTGTCCACGATTGGCCATCATCATTGTAATTCACTGAGATCATATCCCCATTTTCAAAAGTGATGTTATAAAATCTATCCTCACGTCCCTGTAAATAATATTTCCAGACACCTTCTTTGAGGCCCAACTCATATTTTCCCTTCATGCGTATGCTGCCGTCATAAAAATTGAGATAGGCTTCTCCAGTATAAGATTGACCTGTTTTTGGATTAACGGCCAAGCCATCTTTCCCTTCAAGATCTTTTATCGATACGGGCTTAGAGCACCCAATAAAAAAGGATAATATGGTGATTTTAATTACGTGTTTCATTCTGTCTTTATTTCTTTAATTTGGTCTAATGCGGAGAGAGAGGGATTTGAACCCCCGATACCCATAGGATATACCGCATTTCGAGTGCGGCGCATTCAGCCAGACTCTGCCATCTCTCCAAAAATTTGAGCGCGAAATTACGATATTATTTTATGATACATATAACGGTAATTCTTAAT